>Ga0114996_10000238_pt1 | contig 76537 bp, 66 predicted proteins | sample ArcticOcean_MG_C_4_FD_87039 | JGI IMG/M metagenome (GOLD analysis project Ga0114996, IMG submission 87039) | Marine microbial communities from western Arctic Ocean - ArcticOcean_MG_CB4_134 | ecosystem: Environmental > Aquatic > Marine > Oceanic | place: Arctic Ocean: Canada Basin | collected...
ACGCACTGCTTCAGCCTTGAATTCGGGCGGATATGGTGCTTTCGTCTTCGGCATGTGAACTTCCTTTCCTCGGGTGATACCCCCAAGTCTCAAGGTGTCCACCAAACCGGGTCAACTCCATTGTGAGCTTGACTGGATGGTTGACGGCGTTGGTGAGTGATACTCCCATGGCTCTCGTCGAGGATAATGTGTCGCCAGGTCCAGGCAGCTTGATATGGGGAATCCCGGATTGGACTCTTGGGGTCCTGTCGGTAAGTCTGATCGTCATCGCCTTGGACGTGACGATCTTGAACGTAGCGATACCGACGCTCCAACGAGAATTGAACGCCTCAGCGGCGGCCCTCCAGTGGATCGTGAACGCATACATTCTGGTGTTCGCAGGCCTGTTGTTGACAATGGGAGCACTTGGAGACAAATTCGGGCGGCGACGGGCTCTGGAAGTAGGACTCGTGATATTCGGATTGGCCAGCCTGGGTGCGGCCTACGCTGAGACCAGCTCCCTGCTGATCGTAGCTCGCGTCGCACAGGGTATTGGCGGTGCGCTCATCATGCCCTCGACGTTGTCCATCCTAGTCGACGTCTTCCCGCGCGAAGAGCGTGCCAAGGCGATTGGCATCTGGGCAGGAGTCGCGGCCATAGGCATTCCTATCGGAATGATCGTGGGCGGCTGGCTGCTGGAAAGCTATTGGTGGGGAGTGGTATTCCTGATCAACATACCGGTTGCGCTCGGAGCTTTGATTGCGGGACGCTTTCTCGTACCTGAAAGCAAAGATGCGTCCGCCCCCAAGCTTGATCTGCCCGCCGCGGCGATCTCGATGCTCGGTCTATCGCTTCTAATCTACACCATCATAGAAGCACCAGAGCGTGGATGGCTCGACCCTCTTACGCTAGCTGGATTCGCGGCTACTATCGTGATCGGGACGGCGTTCGCCTTGTATGAGCTTCGAGTCGCACATCCGATGCTCGACGTCCGCCTTTTCCGCAACGCCCGGCTCTCGGGTGGTGTAACGGCTGTTGGTGTGGCGTTCATGGCGATGTTGGGAACGATGTTCATCATCACGCAGTATTTCCAGTTCGTACGGGACTACTCTCCGCTCGACACCGGATATCGGATGGCGCCGATGGCAGTAGGGTTTATGATCGGCGCGCCGGTCAGCGCGATCCTTGTATCTCGGGTTGGGACCAAATGGACTGTCGCATTCGGTCTGGTGGTTCTCGGTTCCGCCGTTGCTATGTTGTACACTTTGGACATATCGACATCTGTTTGGGTACCAACTGCAGCACTGTTAGTATTCGGAATTGGAGGAGCCAATGCGATGGCGCCGGCAACCGATGCCGTAATGGCCGCGTTGCCTGACGCTCAGGCCGGTGTCGGCTCGGCATTGAACGACACGACTCGGCAAGTGGGCGGGGCGCTCGGAGTCGGCATTTTCGGATCTGTTCTTAATTCGCTGTACACGTCCAATGTTGCGGAAGGTGTGGTCAATCTATCAGAGAAGATGACGGCACAGGCGGAAAATTCCATAGGTGGCGCGTTGAGCGTAGCGTCGGACCTTGAAGGTCCGGCCAGTGAAGCGCTTACAACGGCTGCCAAGAGCGCCTTCATCGACGCCAGCAGCCCTGTATACGTCGCAGTGGGATCGGTTGCTATTCTTGGCGCGGTTATCGCTGTCGCCTTCCTTCCATCCCGGGACACCGACTCGGTCGACGAACTCGGGTCTACTTCGACGGATGGCTTGACACCGGCAGCAGCGCCGGTGAGTATCGACTAAGACGGATGCTGGGGGTCGGCAGCGGCTAGCTAGCTGTCGACTCCCTTGTCACCAGGATCATCCGCGGTCTGATGTATGGCCCGCATTTCGTTTTCGGCATGCTCAACAGGAGACAATCCCCAGTTTATCGGTGAAGAGTTTGGAATTTAGGTCAACGCCTCTGACTGTCCCCATTGATACGCGATTGAAAAAGCAAAGGGCATGGTAGATTGTGCCCAACGAGCAACCACAAGGAGAATTAGATAATGCGTTTTCTGGTGAAACAAAGTTTTAGAGCACCACCGACCAAAGAAGTTTTGGAACTCATTCCAGCGGAGCGAGCTAAAATTAAGGAATTCGCAGCGCAGGGTCCTGTGGAAGCATTCTATGTGGCGGCTGACAGGTCAGGTGCGTGGATCGTTTGGAATTGTGAATCTCAAGCCGACTTGGAGGAAGTCCAAAAAACACTTCCGTTACATGAGTATGTGCAAAGCGACATTGCGATGTTGGCTGATTAGGCGTAACCGAACGCACTTCGTATCATCCAAGTAGGCTCAGGGTCATAACTAAAAGGCCACTTGAATCGGCCTAAATGAGAGAGCCGCTGGTTTCAGCGGCTTTTTCTTTTTTGCCAGCAGCCGTGGTCGGCTTGAAGCAGGAGTTCATCTCGCCGTACAGCCCACTGCAAAACGGTTGCAGACCGTCAGCGACTAGCTAGCTGTCGGCTCCCTCACTGGCCGGTTCATCAGCGGTTCGGGAGGCCGCTCGCATTTGCTCTTCGGCCCAGCGCCGGTATTCATCCAGGCTCGGCGGAGAGACATAGAAAACTTGTATGTCGGTTGGGAATTGGACGCGGTGATCCTGTCCGATAAAGAGTACGCCGATTTCCTTATCTGCCAGGGTGGTATCGATTCGCTGACCAATATGCTCATATCGGAGCTTCGTCGCCTCTTGATGGCTATCCAATGCCAACTTGTAGACTTTCTCGCTCATCAGGCCGATACTCAGGCACCGCTGCCAGTCGGAGCTTTCTTCTAACAATGCGCGTTCATCGGTGGACTCCATCGACGCTCCAGAGCGGCACAGCGTTCGCACGAAGGCGCTGATGGCTGGGTTCATATCGTCAAGCATTTTGAGGCCGCCGTCGTCGCTCGCATAAACCGCTTCATGGTAAACGTGCTTGATCGTGCCGAGCCGTCGCTCCATATTCTCGATATGCTCGCGCACTTGCGACCAGTACCTGTCGAGAATCTGTTGTCCTTCATCGGGCATGCCGGGCATAGCGACTATCAAAGGGACGAGCAACAGTTTCCGATCTTCCAGGAACTTTTCCGCGTCGGGTTTGGGTATTTGTGTGATTGTGGTCATAGTGTCACTTCTATCCTACGGAAATCTCGGCCCACTCCTTGTCCTGTAAATCCCGTTAATCCTGTCCCATTACCCCACAGGAATCCCAGCCTCCGTCTTTCTTCGTGGGGTGTCCTGTTCCTGGCCGATCTTCTCGATGCGCACAGCACAGACCTTGTATTCCGGAATCTTCGAGTTGGGGTCGAAAGCAGCGTTCGTGAGGTAGTTTGCAGCATGTTCCTTCAGCTTTACGAAGGGGATAAAAATCTCCCCGGGACGCATCTTTTCCGTATAAAGCGCTCGTGCCTCTAGATCACCCCTCCGCGACCTGACGCGAATCCATTCGCCGTCCTCAACTCCATACTTTTCCCCGTCGTCAGGACTCATATTGATCTGGAGCTCGGGCATACGTGCTAGCAGCCCTTCGGCCCGCCGTGTCATTGTACCGCCGTGCCAGTGATAGAGGACCCGTCCCGTATTGAGTATGAGCGGGAAGCGTTTTGTCGGCATCTCCTCGGCGGCTGGGCCTTGCTCGAATGGCACAAACTTGGCTCGTGGCCCACGTGGGAAATCTTCGGCATATAGGTAGCGTGTACCTGGATGGTCAGGCGTCGGGCAGGGCCACTGGATGCCGCCCTCGTTGTCCAACCTGTCATATGAAATGCCCGCGACGATAGGAGTGAGTTCGGCCATCTCGTTCCAAATCTCTGAGGGGTGACTATACTCGAACTCCGACTCCAAATTCAGGCCTTTCTTTCTGCTGAGTCGCTGTCCCAAGTCGGAAAAAATCTCCCAATCTGGGCGACTGCTTCCCGCCGGGTCGATGACCTTGCGGACGCGCTGAACCCGCCGCTCGCTGTTGGTGAAGGTGCCATCCTTCTCGGCGAAGGTCGTGGCAGGCAGAACGACGTCGGCGATCTCCGCGGTTTCGTGCATGAAGATGTCCTGAACGACAAGGAACTCCAGGTTCTCGAAGGCCTGTTTGGCATGGTTCAAGTCGGGCTCGCTGAGGAGCGGGTTCTCGCCAGTGACGTACATCGCCTTGAGATTGCCTTTCATCGCCTCCTCGACCATCTCAGTGATCACAAGGCCCTTGACAGCGTTCAACGGCTGGTCGCTCCATGCCTCGCTGAACTTCAGGACGGTGTCCTCGGTCAACACCTGGTAGCCGGGGAACGAATTGGGAATGCAGCCCGCATCGCCACACCCCTGCACGTTGTTTTGGCCACGCAGAGGCGATATGCCGGAGCCGGGTCTGCCAAGCTGCCCTGAGACGAAAGCAAGGTTCAGCAGACCGTGTGCGTTGGCGGTACCGTTTGTATGTTGGGTAATGCCCATGCCCCAAACGAGGCAGGAACCGCTAAATGGCGGGTTCGCGTAGATTCTGGCAGCTTCGGCAATATCCTCGGCAGGCACTCCAGTAATCTTTTCTACCGTTTCGAGGTCGTACTTGTCGACCACCTTTCGCCACTCATCGAACTGCTCCGTGCGGTTCTGAATGAAATCCATATCGGCCAGCCCTTCGTCGAGGACGACCTTGGCCATGCCGTTGTAGAGAGCAACGTCAGTGCCAGGCCGCGGCCGCAGCCACAAGTCGGCGAAGTCGCACATCTCGATGCGACGGGGGTTGATGACAATGAGCTTCGCGCCACGCTCGATCACTGCACGGCGCATCCTTGAAGCAGCGACCGGGTGATTGGAGTTAGCATCGGAGCCCGTAATGACGATGCAACCGGCCTCTTCATAGTCGATATATGAGTTGCTGGTCGCGCCACTGCCAAGCGAGGTAAGCATCGCCTCGACCGACGGCGAGTGGCACAGACGAGTACAGTGGTCGATATTGTTTGACTGCATCAGCAGGCGGGCGAATTTCTGTTGGATGTAGCCGTCCTCATTAGTGGCTTTGGCGGACGCAAGAGTCGCGAACTCGTCGCCGTCGTACTGTGCAAGACGGTCGGCAACATAGTCGAGCGCTTCGTCCCACGACGCCTCGACAAACTCGCCGTTTTTACGGATGAGGGGCGTTGTCAGTCTGTCTTGGTGGTGCACGAACGTGTACCCGAACCGGCCTTTGACGCACAGCATCCCGACGCTGGACTGGTTATCAGGGTCGTCGAGCATGGCGATGATGCGCTCGTTCTCGTCGACCTCAGCTTTGATACCGCAGCCGACGCCGCAATAGGGACAGGTCGTCGAAACCGTTCTTACTACGTTCTTTGTCGGCACTTTTACTTCAATGGCACCCGTCGGACATACCGACAGGCACTGGCCGCAGGTCGTGCAAACGGAATCGAGCAGAGGGCGGTCCATAAACGTCCCAATATGGCTGTCCGTCCCGCTGCCAAGAAAGTCGATTGCTCCAATGAACTGGTGCCCGTCTTGGCAGGCTTGAACGCAACGCCCGCAGAGGATGCAGTCGTCCATGGCGATATTGAAAATCGGGTTGCTGGCGTCGACAGGTTCGCGCTCGCGTCCAGCCCAGCGAAGCTCCTCGACCTGGTGATGCTCCAACGCAATGTCCAGTTCGCGATGATTCTTGTTGCCGTTCCCTGCGAGCATCGATCGTGTGAGTTGCAGGACGCCGGCGCGAAGGTCACGTACATCTGGAGTCTCGGTCGAAACTACCATGCCTTCGGCCACTGGAACTGAGCACGAGGCTGGAAACCCTCGCGTTCCCTCGATCTGCACGAGGCAGGTGCGGCAAGCACCGATGGCCTTCATATCGGGGTCCTTACAAAGCTGGGAGATGTATGTCCCCGACGTGTTAATGGCGTCCAGCACCGACGAGCCGTCGCGGACTTGGACTTCGTGATTGTTGATTGTGAGTGTAATAGTCATAGTTTGTGTCTAATCGAGTTCCTTCCGGTTCCGGGGCTCATTACCGACTCGTACTCGTCGCCGCTCCGATCGATACGCCAATGGCGATGCCTATCGCCAACCCCCCACCGATATTGTCCATAGCGACGCCGATGGCGGTGCCGACGCCCACGCCTATCGCAATGCCTGCTCCCATATAGGAACCTGGCTTCCGAGATTTATGCTTATCGTCGCCGTCGTCGGTGCTCATTGGAGGTTCCTTTGAGATCTACTTGGGCACCAGCGCAGCCATCTCGTCCTCGAAGAAATGCAACGCGCTTGTAATCGGCCCGCCCGCTGCCTGACCAAGACCACATAGTGACGCGGCGCCAACTATCTGCGCCAACTGTCGTAGCTCGCCTATGTCCTTTGGTGAGCCACTGCCTCCGATAAGCCTGTCGAGCGCCTCCACCATGCGGGGTGTGCCCTCACGGCAGGGCGTACACTTTCCGCATGATTCGTCCGCGTTGTAGGCGGCGAGGCTGCGGACAACCATCGGAATCGTCGTGCGGTCGTCAAGCGCAATGACGCCACCCGCGCCGAGCATGACACCCGATTCGTGGAGCTGTCCAGGCATGACGGGCGTATCGAGCATCGAGGTGGGCAAGACGCCGCTGGACGGACCACCCACTGCAAGGCCAATGAGTTCATGATCGTCCAAAGGACCGCCGCCGATGTCGTAGACGATCTGCCGGAGGGTGGTGCCCATTTGCACTTCGACTACACCGGGTCTTTGCACTGAGCCGCTAAGGCTCATGATTTTGGTGCCGGCAGCATTTTCGTTGCCGATCTTTTTGAATTCGTCAGCCCCGTTGGCAAGGATGATCGGTACGCTCGCAAGAGTTTCTGGATTGTTGATAACGGTGGGCATAGCCCAGAGACCGGCCTCAGTCGGGAAGGGCGGTCGTAGACGGGGCTCCCGTCTGTACCCTTCCATCGTGTTCAGCAACGTTGTTTCTTCACCGCATACGTAGCCACCTGCGCCACGCCGAATCTCTACGTTGAGGCTGTATGTCGTCCCCAGAATTTCTCTACCGAGTAGTCCTGCGCCATACGCTTGATCGACAGCATTCTGCATACGCTGGGCCGAAAGTTCGGCCTCGGCGTTGATATAGATGAACGCCTCGGCGATGCCCGTTGCGTACGCGGCGATGGTCATTCCTTCGAGGATGCGGTATGGGACACCCTCCATGAGGTGTCGGTCCTTGAATATGCCCGGCTCGCCCTCCTCAGCGTTGACCACGAGGTATTTCGAAGGCTTGTCGACTTTGCGTGCTCCTTCCCACTTGGCGGCAGCCGGGAAGTATGCGCCGCCACGACCGCGAAGCCCAGACGCCTTGACTTCTTCAATGACCGCTTCGGGGGGCATAGTCAGCGCTTTTGCAAGGCCGGAGTACCCGCCATACAGCAGGTACTCGTCGATGTCTGTCGCGCTGATTTCGCCCGCGAGATCAAGTGCGACTCGGTGTTGCTGCTCGAAGAACAAGTTGGGATCGTCCGGCCTATCGACACGATTGGCGGCCTGGCGAACGATTTCGGGAACATCGCTTGCTTCCACGTTCGCGAAGCTCTTGATCGCACCGTCGGGCGTCGTGACGACAACTTTCGGTGCATGGAAGCTTGCCCCGTCGGAGCCGGCCACGACGAGGTAGGCGGATTCAGACAGTGCTTCGGAAAGAGCGCCTGCGACGGCACTGCCGCCGACGGCCAACGAACTATGATCAAGTTGAACTACAACACGAGTTTTACCGTCGTGCTTCGCGGCACGGTTACGGGCATCGAGCCGTAGTTGGTCGAGTCTTTTCGTCGGAGCGTCATTCGTCATGATTCGTCACCGTTTCGGAGCAGCATGTTGACCGTCTCCAACGACGCACGACCATGCCACTCGTGGTCCCACTCGACGACCGGCGCTACGCCGCACATGAATGCGCAGGCCGTCTCTTCGAGTGTGATCCGACCATCGGGCGTGGTCTGGCCCGGTTGGACTTGAAGCGACGACTTGAGGGTTGTCAATATCCGGGTGCCGCCATTGATTGCACAGCCCAGGCCCGTGCAGACCCGCAAGACGTGCTGTCCAGGCTTGTGTACTCGAAGCTCGGTGTAGCTTGTCGCGGCACCGTAGACCTCGCTTGCAGGGATGCCGAGGTGCCAGCCGACGACTTCCATCGCCCAATCGGGGAGGTGTCCGAACTCGTGCTTAAGGAAGTGCAAAGCAGGCAACAGTTGGCCGTGATTTCGCGGGAAGTTTTCTCGGAGAGCGGCACGTAAGCTCTTCTGATCGGTGATGGTCACATACGGCCTCAGTAGGGTGCGTCAGGGATCGTAAGAGTATAGGTGAGAGACTAGACGGCGGCAAGCACAGGCGCGGGTACAATGTCGTCAAGGAGAAGCTCTCGGAGTTTCTCCTCAGGGATGAGGCCATCGACTGTCCAACCGCGAGCGCGATAGTAGCCGGTGATCATCATGTTGAGATCGTCTGGAGTGAGTCCGATTCCTTTGACAATACCGGTCGGAAGCTCTTCTTGGAGGACACGTGCTGGCAGGGTGTCATTGTCACGGGTCCAGCCTTCACGGATATTGAACAGCTTCTTCAAATTGTTGATGCGTTCGCCCGCTTGCTTGAGATCGTCCGGCGTCATACCCCACCCGGTAAGGTGCTCGTAAATCGATGCCGATTCCCCGTAGAAATCGTCGAACGCCTTGCGAAGGAACTTGCACCAGACGAGAGAATCGAGGACGGCGGAAAAGTCCTCGCTCTGCATGGTGATTCGGCCCCGTTCCTCGTCCACTTTCAAACGGTCCACACGGTTGGAGAAGTCGGCCTCGTACGCTGACGAACGGTTGTGACACGCTCCTCGCGTACTGACGGACAGGGCCAGCGCCATCGTCTTGAGACTCCGGGGCTCGTAGCCTGGCATTTCAAGGCCCTTGACCTGCATCGCCCAGTCTTGCGAGCCGTTTCCGAGCCATTCGGCGGCAAGACGAGAACCTTCGGCCAGCATGTCGCCGATACCTTTTCGCTCCCCGATCATTCCGAGCACATCGAGTAGCGCCTGACCATCGCCGAATCGCAGTTCGATGCCATTAGTGTCGACTGAGGTCAACAAGCCGTTTTCAAAACACTCCATCGCCCACGCGACAGTGCCCCCAGAACTAATCGTGTCCATGCCCATTTCGTCGCAAAGGTGGGACGCCCTAATAACGGTGTTTGCGTCGCTAACGCCGACTAGCGGACCGAGCGCGAAGGAACTTTCGTACTCCATCCGGCCTGTGGACTTTTTGTCCCCATCGTCGGTCGTGGTAACAATGTGCTCGCACCCGATGGTGCAGTTAGCGCAGTGGGCGTTCTTGACGTGGTGCGATTCCTGGAAGGTTTCGCCGCTAACCGATTCGGCCCCCTCGAAGGTGGACTGCTGGAAATTACGTGTCGGTAGGGTGCCGAGGCGGTTGAAGACCGACACGTTTGCCATCGTGCCGAGGGTGCGGTACTTTTCCGTCGCGTCTCCGAGGCTGCGGCGGCTCAGGTCGGCTCGTATATCGTTAAGGGTGTCCGGCTCGGCGAACGAAACCCTATCGTGACCCCGGACAGCCATGGCCTTAAGGTTCTTGGAACCCATCACGGCGCCCGGCCCCGTGCGTCCCGCCTGGCGACCTCCGTCGTTGGCGATACTCGCAAAGCGTACGAGATTCTCGCCCGCTGGGCCGATACAGGCTACTCGGTACATTCTGCCGAGACGGACCTTTACGGCTTCCTCGGTCTTGGACGTAGTCATGCCGAGAAGATCGGTGGCATCAAGGAACTCGACACTTTCATCGGTGATAGAAAGCAGAGTTGGGAAGGCCGATTTGCCGGTGATGATTAACGCATCCGAGCCAGTTTTCTTCAACTCGGTGGCGAGGAAGCTCGAGGACAACGAGTCACCGATGAAGCCTGTCAGCGGCGATTTCGTTACGACGGCGAATTTACTCGATGTTGTCAGCTTGCTGCCGACCAATGGGCTGGTCGCGAAGATCAATGGGTTGTCGGGCGAGAGCGGTTCGACCCGTGGTGGGCAGTATTTGTACAACAAGTAGGTACCGAGGCCGGTTCCACCGATAAACCGCTTGAGCACGTCCTTGCTTAAAGACTCCCAACGCACGGATTGCTCAGTCAAATCGACGATCATCACTTTGCCGTGGTAACCGTACACGCTGTCTAACCTCCGGCCTGACTCGAAAACAATAGCAGAGAGTCGCCGTTTTTCAACTTGATCCGATCATCCCGGACGAACTGGATGCCGTTGAGGTTTGCGGAATAGCTGCTTAGGAAACCCGAAATGTCGGAGCGAATGACTTTGCCGATTAGCCTTGGATGCTGTTGTGCCAACACTTTTGCAATTTCTCCAGATGTACAGTCTGGTGGCACTTCGATTGGCACCAGACGCTGCCCAGCGATCAACTGAGCGTTGCCGAACAGTTCGACGATAACAGCGACGGTCGCATTGGTTTCGATCGCGACACTCATTTATCGGACCTGTTTAGACGCGAGCATATGGGCCTGTATCAGGTCTTCTTCAGTGTTTACATTGAAGAAGCTGATTTTGCCGGGATCGATTTCCTCAATGTGTCGCTGGCTGACGTGTTTGGTGCGGACATCATCAAAGAATCTCGCGATTTTCAGGTCACCCAGCTTGAGCCTGGTTTCGATCAGAGGTAAGCAAATCCTGGAGTACACCGCATGCGTGGGCTCAGGTCGATGGTCGATAATCGGCACCACGACGTCGTTGTCCTTCCTAAAGGAGAGGAGATATTCCAGAAGTTCGATATTCAGGAACGGCATGTCACACGCGACGACGATTCCCCATTCGTTTGTGGAGGCGGACAAACCGGTGAAGATGCCCCCGAGGGAGCCGCTGTCAGGATAGATATCTACTGCTACGACCGCCGACTCGGGAAGCGGAAGCTCCTGTCCCCGTTCCGGGGTGTTCACCACGACCACAAGCTCGTTCGTGATTTGCGAAAGGGTGTCGAGCACACGGCCGATGAGAGGTTGGCCGTCGATTGGCTCTATGGCCTTGTCACGGCCGAGCCTGCGGCTCAAGCCGCCAGCCAATACTATTCCCGTCACGTCACCGGTGTCGATCATCTCACTCCCCTAAGTGGAAGCCTACCACAACTCTTTATCGAGGACGATTGATTTCCGCCACAACCACGCCCATTGACGTGGTGTCGTAGCCGCCAAGGGCGTCCACTTGCTCGCGGAAACCGTCGCTTCGGATGAGAGACAGCAAAGCTGCGAGCAATTCACTTTCGTAGAAGCGCTTTGGGATTGCAAGGTCATACCGCTCGGTCGACAGCGGTAGGAAGTCCATGCCCAGCGCCCGCGCAGCCGACTTAACGCCCATGCCGACATCAGCGGAGTCTCCTGCGACTGCCGCAGCTACTGCCAGGTGTGTGAACTCCTCCCGTTCGTAGCCCCGGATATCCGTCACAGAAATACCTTCCTTCCGCAAAAGATGGTCGAGCAAAACACGCGTGCCTGAGCCGCGTTGTCGATTGACATACCTGACATTTTCGCGGGTGAGGTCATTCAACGACTCTATCGACTTCGGATTTCCGGGTGGCACGATCAGTCCTTGAACACGGTGCACGAGATTGACGAGCACGATGTCCTCATTCGAGACCTGCCGCTGAACAAATGACACGTTATATTCGCTGGTTTCTTCATCGAGAAGATGTGTTCCCGCTACGTGAGCATCGCCTCGGTTCAAAGCCACCAGACCTCCGAGGCTGCCGACATTGGACGATGCTAGGGTCAATTGCGGATCGATTCGTCGGAGCTCGGAGGCCATGAGATCGAGAATTACATCGTGACTGCCTATTGCAACAATAGTCTTGTCGATCGATTCGACAGGCCGCAAAAGTTCGACATCCACTTTTTGTCCCGCATCGATTCCTTCGCTGAACCGAGGGATGGTGACAATCCCGTCCGCCCGAACGAGGGACATGATGACTCCCGCACCCCGTTGAATCGGTGCCGCAACAAGTTTTTCGCCGACACGCCCAAGACGGACCCGCAGAAACTCATCCTCACCAATCGGGGAGTGAACTTTCCTACCAATGGTCGCCTGAATAGTCTGGCGTCGCTCGCCCACAATACCCAGCATCCGCTCAATCAAGGGACGGACAAACTTCTCGAAGGTGACCGCTGCGGAGACGGGGTATCCTGGAATGCCAAAGATAGGTTTCGACTCAATGACTCCGAGCACGAGCGGATGACCGGGCCTGATCGCCACGCCGTGAACTACTAACTCGCCCAAGTCCTCAACGACCTTCGCCGTAAAGTCCTCAGAACCGGCAGACGAACCTGCGTTAACGACAACGATGTCGAACTTCGCGGCTGCTGAGGATACCGCGGCCCTCAATTCCTCGAAGTCGTCTGGGACGGTGGGCAGTCTCGTTGCCACTCCGTTCCAGTCTCGGACCATCGCGGCCAACATCAGCGAATTGGACTCGATGATGTCTCCCGGCTTTGCCGTGCCACCGATGGGCACAAGCTCGTTGCCGGTGGGTATAATGGCGACCCTTGGCGCCGCTCTCACCGCTAGTTCGACGAGACCTGCGGATCCGCATGCGGCCAAGTCCTGGGGGCGCAGTTTGTGGTTTTGCGGCAGGACAAGTTCGGCGGCGACAATGTCTTCACCGAGTGCGCGGACGTGCTGGTATGGTGGGACAGGGGCGTATATTTCGATAGCCGAATCGTCCAATTCTTGGATGTCTTCGACCATAATCACGGCATCGGAACCGGCGGGCATTGGGTCGCCGGTATCGACCCAGGTCGCCTGGTTTCCGACAGCTAGTCGAAGAGGCGTCGTCTCGGTGGCACCAACGGTGTCCGCAGCCCGTACCGCGACTCCATCCATAGCGGCGGCATCGTAGTGCGGTGACGAGCGTTTGGCCCAGACAGGCTCGGCGGTAACTCTGCCGTTCGCCTTGTCTAGCGAAACCCTCTCAGACACAGTGTGTTTGGGCGAGCCTGCCTCAGCGAGAGCTTGGTCAAATCGGTCGATTGCCTCATCGAGCGGGATGTCGCTGAGGTAATAGTTGCGGCCATGCTTGTGCATGGCGTTAGTATAGCCGCACGAAGACCTCATCACCCGCATATAGGCCGCCCTTGTCTATCGGCACGACGACCACGCCGTCGGCCCGCACGAGTGTGTTGATGAGGTTGGACTTTCCGAAAACCGGCTCGGCCTCAGTCTCGCCGTCGAGTTTGATTAGCCTGACCTGGACGTGATCTTCTCGCCCCGTCGTCGACCCAATGTCTTTCGTCAGGCGAGCTTGAATACCACGTGTAAATCCAAACTTTGTCTGGCCCATTAGCGCTTGAATGGTCGGTCGCACGAGTATTCCGAAGACAACTACTGCTGATACGGGATTGCCAGGCAGTCCGAACGCCGGCTTCCCGTCGATCAGCGCCACTATGGACGGTTTGCCCGGCTTGTGAGCGATGCCGTGTACAAGAACACCGGGCCGACCGAGTTCGTCAAGTACACGGCTGGTCAGGTCCCTGTTGCTTACTGAACTCCCGGCAGAGAAGACCAGCATATCGGCTTGATTAATGCCTTCGATGGCCGCGTTGCGTTGGGCCTCGAAATCGTCACGCACTAGACCAATTTGAACGGGTATACCGCCCCCTTCTTTGACGAGCGCTGCGATGGTGTGCGTATTGATGTCGCGCACTTGTCCGGGCCCTGGGAGTTGATCAGGTGGTACTAACTCGTCTCCGGTCGAAACGATTGCAACTCTGGGTTGTCGAGCGACCGCGACTTCGGTGATGCCCAACGCAAGCAGTGCGCCGATGTCTTGTGGCCTGAGCCTGTGGCCTTTCGATACGACCACGTCTCCGGCGCGTACATCTTCGCCTATCTGGATGACGTTTTCTCCGGGTGCGACGGGCTTTAGCACCTCGATAGAGTCGTCGCCGACACGCTGAGTATTTTCGACCATGATTACTGCGTCGGCCTCGTTAGCGAGCATTCCACCGGTGTATGCAACTGCCGCCAATCCGGTCGAAAGAGAGTGCTTTGCCTCGGCCCCCATCGGCACCTCACCCATCACTTCAAAGTAGGCGGGGAGCGATTCGGATGCACCGAAAGTATCGCTCGCCCGCACGGAGTAGCCGTCCATTGTCGAGCGGGCATACGAGGGCAGGTTTTCAGGCGAAACGATATCCTCAGCGGTGACGCGGCCTAGTGCCTGAGCAGTTGCTACGGCCTCGACCTGAACGGTGACGTCCAATTGGCCGAGCAGAACGCCGAGGGCCTCGCTGGGAGGAAGGACGTTAAAGAACTCAGGCATGATCGTTCTGGCTCGACCTTACAACCCGGTGATATTGCCGTTTGCATCGACGTCGAGCTTCCGTGGGTTTCCTGGCAGGCCAGGCATGGTAACCATAGTCCCGGAAACCGGATAGATGAATCCTGCACCTACAGACGCACGAACGTCCGAGACCGTGAAGGTGTAGCCGGATGGGCGTCCTTTACGGAGCGGCTTGTCAGATATGGATAGGTGTGTTTTTGCCATGCAGACGGGTAGACTTCCCCAGCCCTGGTCTTCGAAGGTCTTGAGCTTGCGCTTGGCATCCGAGGACCACGACACGTTGTCGGCGTTGTACACGTTCTTGGCGAGAGCCAACACCTTGTCTTCGATAGTTGCGTTCGTGTCGTACAAATAGCTGATTTCCGGCTTGTCGCCTCTTGTGGCATCGACAACTGCCTCCGCCAACTCTTTGCCGCCCGCTCCCCCATCCGCGAAGACGTTGCTCTCCACTGCCGCATAAGCACCGGCGGCCTCGGACCGCTCCCTGATGATCTTGACTTCCTCGGCGGAGTCTGTCGGGAAGCGATTGATAGCGACGATAGTCGGTAGACCGAAGGACTTGATCATGCCTACGAGGTGCTCGACGTTCGCCATGCCCTTCTCTACGGCAGCAGGATTCGGCTCGGCGAGCTTACTGAACCGGACGCGACCATGCGACTTGACCGCCCGGGCTGTGACTACGATAACGGCGGCGTGCGGTTCGAGGTCGTTGAACCGTGCTTTGATGTGCATGAATTTCTCGAAGCCTAGGTCAGCGCCAAACCCTGCCTCGGTAAAGACGTAGTCGGCGTGTCCCAGGGCGAGGCGGTCGGCCAGGACCGAGTTGCAGCCGTGGGCGATGTTCCCGAAGGGGCCTGCGTGTACGAACACGGGCTGTCCTTCCGTCGTCTGAACGAGATTGGGATGGATTGCGTGTCGAAGCAGCGACATCAACGAGCCCACGGCGTCCACATCGGAGGCGGTTACTGGCTTGCCATCGTCCGTGAAACCGACAATGACGCGGCTCAGCCTTGCACGTAGGTCTTCAAGTCCCGATGTTAGAGCGAGGATCGCCATGATCTCGGATGCCGTCACGATGTCGAATCCCGACTCTCGCATCGGCCCGTTGCCGGAGCCGCCGAGTCCCGTGACGATCTGCCGCAAGGCGCGTTCTTCAACGTCAACAACTCGGCGCCAAGTGATGTTCTGGGGGCCGAATCCTGGAATTTTTCCGCGGTCCGCGATGTTGTCGGTAAGGGCCGAAAGCAGATTGTGTGCCGATGCGACAGCATGGGCGTCACCGGTGAAGTGGACGTTCACCTCGTCTTGCGGCTCGACGAGCGATGCTCCTCCGCCGGTGCCACCGCCTTTAATGCCGAAGATTGGGCCGAGCGATGGCTCTCGAAGTGTCGCGGCAACGCTGTGACCCAATAGCCCCATTGCCTGAGTGATCCCGACCGTTGTTGTGGTCTTGCCTTCGCCGGCGCGGGTTGGGGTCATACCTGTCATCAGGATTAGCTTGCCACGGTGGCCGTCAGGTTTGATGGCGTCGAGGTGAATCTTGGCTTTGTATGAGCCGTAGGGGATAACGTGTTCGTTCGCGATACCGATGGAATCGGCGATTTCACTAATTGGCCGCATCGATGCTCCTTATAAGCAATTATTTCGTAGAGTGTCTAGCCGACAAAATTGTAGCACAGGCCATCTTATCGAATGGCTATTGAATCGTCCTCAGCCGCCGTTGTGAGACCAGCACAAGCAGCGTAACGACGATCATCGTACCGCCCATCATTGCGAAGGCAATACGAGCGCCAAGTAGTTCGGCGATGAAACTCGCGGGCAGGATTCCGAGCGGCATCAGACCGAAATTCATCATCCAGAGGCTCATGACTCTGCCGCGGTACTGGTCCTCCATGTTCTCCATTACAAGCGTCTGGTTGAGGGCGCGATTCCCAGCATCACCAAGGCCCAGTAGGATCATAAACGGCGCTGCCACTAGATAGATCGGGATGACAGAGGTCATGAGCAGGGCAGCGCCTGCCGCGAATCCCCCTCCTAATAGAATTAGTCCGCGACGCCACTTCCCCACCGATGCGACCAACAGCGATCCGGCAAGTGAACCTAGCCCAACGAGGCTGAGGAGTAGCCCCAGGGATTCGGAGCCTCGCCCGTACACTTCGACTACATATACCGGCAGCAGCATTCTGTACGGCATTACGATGAGCACCATGCTGAGGCCGAATAGGAGCAGTGTCATGACGAAAGGGCTTCGCCAGACGTACTGAAGCCCCTCCTTGATGTCGATAAGCATCGAGGGTTTGACGCCGGTGCGTTCGAGCGGGGTCTTTGGGATGCTGGTTGTGAGCAATAGGGCTATTACCGCCAACACGGTAATGACAAAGTAGACCCACACAGGGCCGACCGCACCGTACAATATCCCGGCGATGCTGGGAGCGATTACCGCCGTCGCGCTCATTCCTGATGCAGTCAGCGCAATTGCATTGCCCAGGTTCTGCTTGCCTACGAGTTGTGGGACAAGAGCCTGTCGCGCTGGTGCGAGGAACGACCACATCACGCCCTGTACGACCCCGGCTATGAACAGGTGATACCAGGTTATCGCGTCGAGAACGATGATCAATCCGACTGAGGCGGCAATCAGGACGCTGACTGCCTGGCCGATTTGAACGAGCCTTCGTCGTTCTACCCGATCGGCGAGCGCGCCGCCGAACAGTGCGAATACGAGTACGGGCAAACTGCCCCCCGCTCCGACGACTCCAACGAGCGTCGCCGACTCCGTCAACTCATAAGTCAGATAGCCGCTCACCAACATCTGCATCTGTGTAGCGGCCATGAGGAAGACGGTGCCGAGCCAGAGCCGGAAGAAGTGCCTGTTTTCAAACGAACGGAACATGACTCGCCACCCTGCGACTGTTGGTGGTCGAGAACGAGATGCAGTATTACGGGTGGAGTGGGAAGAAGGCTCAGCCGGAGTTGACGATTGGGGGGTCTGTTCGTTCGGAGACGATGAGGCAGCGGGTTCGGAGTCGGTGTCCATTGTCCAAGTGTACGAACGATTCGGTGGGAAGGGAAGAGGCGGGAAGAACAGTGCAGAAAGATGTTCGGTGGGCCCGAGCTGCGAGCGCGCTCATTCTTCCGAGGAAGAAAGGCGCTCGCAGGTGTTTGACTCGGGCCCTGCCGCTTTAGATTGTGTGGTCGATCACCGGCGACGTTCTGGTCGACATTCCCCCTCTACCTTTTCTGTTTTCCAGATCGAGTATCGCATGCACTGTAGCAGGGGGACACTGAAGTCAAATCCCAGATTGAAAGGTTTGGATGATGGTTTTGGCTACCTCAAACCCGGTGTCCTGAGTATAGGTACCACAAATGAATCGAATAAGAGAAAAATCCTGACAATTCGTGCTCTCGAATTTCCTGATTTACGAATAGCCACACATGTTTAGCGTTGGCTGCATTGCTTGCGTAAGACTATCTATCATGTCGTCGCTGAGCGCCGAGCGCCATGTGTCATTACGGATGGAGATGGGCCCAATCTCGGAGATCGATCCCATCCGTTCAATGTCAAGGTCGATCCGTCGACAAATCTTGGCGACGGTCTGGTTAACGTCCGAGCACAGGTCTTCGTAAGTTATCTCAGTGAGGATACCTCTTTCCTGTAGGTTGAGTTCCCTGTCCTGGTGGTGGACTTCCTCTATACTACGTTTCCATATCCCGGCACTCTTCAGTAGGCGGGCATCGAATTCGAGGGGTTCACCGGTGGGCTTACCCTCTTCCCAAGAAGGCTGCCGCTTCCCGAGTATTTTGAGAGCGTAGGAGTATGATACGGCCCTTCCGTCTCTCACAATGTGGATAATTTTCGCCTCAGGGAACATTTTGAGAAGATAGGGGATACGGAACGTGTTATACGGAGTTTTGTTCATGAAGCGGGACTTTATAGTGGCCGCCTGGTAACCACCAAATATGGCTTTAATCTCCTTCTGCGGTGGCTCGTTATCCTGCCACCATCCCTGGCCGTTCACGAGTCTCGCGGGATAAAGCACTGGATCCCAGACCGTGTTCGCCTCCGACCAGTGAGCCACGTCGCGATGGCTCCCGATCAATTGAGCAAGCAGAGTCGTGCCACTCCTCGCGCTCCCAATGATAAAGATGGGGTTTCTCAGGTACAGCGCCGTCATTCCAAAAGAAAGCTTGGCTACCGAGCGGAAGATAGGTTCACGATGTAGAGCTTTCATCTATGTAATCTCCATCAGCTTCAAGCGTTTCTGAAGGCACACCGAGCAAGTCGCTCGACAATCCCATGTTACTAACTCCGGTGAGACTCCGCCAGCCGCGGCAGATTATTTGGCCTTTCGCGGTGCTAGTTCGCGCTCCTTCATATCCCACCGCGGGGATGGCTGTTGGATCATCAAAGCGTTCAGGCGCTGAGCAAGGCCCTGAACGGCCGTGCTGACGGGTAGCCTGATCGTGCCATACGGTCTGCCCAGGTGGTAGCATGTATATGGTTTCAGGCTGCCCAAATGGGAGAAGAACATGGGAAACACATTCGGAAAGCTGTTCCGGGTAACGACCTGGGGCGAGTCACATGGCGATGCCGTGGGTGTCGTTGTGGATGGATGCCCACCCTTGATCGAAATCGGTCTGGAAGACATCCAGAAGGAACTCGCTCGGCGTCGGCCCGGACAGAGCCGCATTACAACGCAGCGCAAGGAGACCGACGAGGCTCAGATTCTATCCGGCGTGTTTGAGGGCAAGACCCTCGGTACACCGATCATGATTGGTGTGTGGAACAGCGATCAACGCTCGAAAGATTACGAGCATATGCGCACCAAGTTCCGTCCTTCCCACGCCGACTACACATACCAGGCAAAATACGGTATCCGCAACTGGATGGGCGGTGGACGCGCCAGCGCGCGGGAGACCATCGGCAGGGTGGCTGCCGGTGCCATCGCCAAGAAGATTCTTGCTCAGCAGTTCGGCGTCGAGATCGTCGGTTACGTCAAACAGGTTTCAACCATGATCGCCGACATAGACCCGGATACCGTGACGATGACCGATGTCGAATCGAACATAGTTCGCTGCCCCGATCAGGACATCGCTGAGTCTATGATCGAGCGCATCGACCAGGCGCGAAAAGACGGGGATACACTCGGCGGAATCGTCGAGGCTGTAGCCCGAAATGTGCCAGTGGGTTTAGGCGAACCCGTCTTCGACAAGCTGGAGGCTGACCTGGGCAAGGCCGTGCTCTCGTTGCCAGCGTGCAAGGGGTTCGAGGTTGGCTCTGGCTTCGGTGGCATCACGATGACCGGCTCTCAGCATAACGACCCGTTCTACAACGATGGAGGTCGCATCCGAACTCGAACCAACAACTCCGGCGGCATCCAAGGTGGGATATCAAACGGTGAGAATATCGTCATCCGTGCAGCGTTTAAGCCCGTTGCGACGATCATGAGCCCCCAGGAAACTGTTGACGAAGATGGCAACGCGACAGAATTGGCGGGCAGGGGACGGCATGACCCGTGTGTCTTACCGCGTGCGGTCCCTATGGTTGAGGCGATGATGGCGCTCGTGCTGGTAGACCACGCGCTGCGTCAGCGGGCGCAGGTCGGCCATGTCGGATGACAGAGCGGCAGTGGGACGCCACCCGGTACGATAATGACCACTCGTTCGTATGGGAGTACGCTGGCGATCTGCTTGAACTCCTGGCACCAAGAACGGCCGAGAAAATTCTCGACCTGGGCTGTGGCACGGGTCATCTTACGGGGCAGATCGCCGAATTCGGGGCGGCGGTTGTTGGGGTAGACGCCTCAGCCGACATGGTCCTGCAGGCGTCACAAAACTACCCAGAGATTCGATTCGAGGTGCAGGATGCCAGGTCACTGCCCTTCGACAGCGAGTTCGACGGTCTATTTTCCAATGCAGTGCTCCATTGGATTCGACCGCCGGAGGTGGTCATCGAATCGGTATGGCGTGCTCTGAAACCGGGTGGTCGCTTCGTCGCGGAGTTCGGCGGCAAGAGCAATATAGCAGCGATTCTGAGCGCTGTAAACGAATCACTTCGTACACTAGAGTCAAGCGGCGTTGCAGTACGACATCCAGACCTTTACTTTCCAACCATTGGCGAATACGCGACTATTCTGGAACGCCAAGGATTTTGCGTTACGCTCGCCGCCCATTTCGATAGACCGACTCCACTAAACGGAGGCGAGGACGGTTTGAGGTCGTGGCTCCAGATGTTTGGAAGGGACTACCTGGCCCCGCTTTCGTCCCGACACCGCGACGAACTCATAACCCACGTCGAGGAAGCGACGCGGCCAGTTCTTTACCACAACAGAGAATGGGTTGCCGACTATAAGCGCATTCGCGTTCATGCGATAAAACTTGAATAGCGGGGAGGTCCAGACGATGACAGGTGGTCATGTGAAATTCATCGTGAACACCCAATGTGCAGTGATCCGGGACAGAAGCTACTTGATGATCGTCAGGGGAGACGGTGTTAAACATGCGCCAGGGGTGCTTGCATTTCCTGGCGGCAAAGCTGAGGTTGAGGATGGCCCACGCGACGTCTTGGAAACAACGGTTCGCCGTGAGGTACTGGAGGAGACCGGCATCACGGTCTCAGCCGCTCTGGAGTATGTACGGAGCGCAACCTTCACGATGGCGGATGGCACCGCTGTTGTAGACGTTCTTTTCGTTGGCGAATACGAGTCCGGTGAGCCGCAGATCACTGAGCCGGACGAAGTTGCGGCAATCCGCTGGATGACGTCTGAGGACATCCTTGCTCACGAGAAGACGCCGCCTTGGTTAAGGGTGAGTATCGACGAGGTCGAGGCGGCTAGACTACGGCAGACTCCCCGCCATCTACGTTGATCGCTGTGCCAGTAATGAAGCTGGCCCGCTCAGAAGCCAGGAAAGTGATGAGATCGGCGACTTCTTCAGCCTCGCCGATTCGACCGATTGGCACGTACGTGCCAGCCTCTAAGTAAAGTTCTTCCAGAGTCTCCTCAGACCCTGCGTTCCGCCTGGCATCCCACTCTCGTTCGTACTGACCGCTCTTGGCGAGTCCGATACAAACGGTGTTTACGAGGATGCCATGCGGTGCAAACTCCTTGGACATCGCCTTCGTCAGCGCGATTCCGGCGGCTCGTGAAATAGACGATGGGCCTGATGCCGCATCCGGCTGCTTGCCCCCGATACTGGTGACGTTGATGATCCGTCCGCCACCGGCTTCCATCATGTGAGGTATCGCGAGGCGGGAGCAGCGCAGCGCCCCGAAAAGTTTTACGTCGAGGTCGCCTCGCCAGATGTCGTCGTTTCCTTCGAGCAAAGGGCCGCCCGCAGAATCCCCAGCATTGTTAACCAGAATGTCGAGCCGTCCCAGCGTAGACACAGTCTCGTTCACGAATCGATCGATTTCGTCGGGATTCTTCACATCTACCCGGACCGCCACGACTCGCGCACCGGTCTTTTGAGCGATTTCGTCCGCCGTACGCTCTAGCCGCTGCTGACCTCTAGCACAGATCGCGATGTTCGCTCCCTCGCTGGCGAGCGAAAACGCTGTGGCCTTGCCGAGACCGTAACTACCGCCGGTGATCATAGCAACTTTGCCTTTTAGCCCCAGTTCCATGTGCTAACTCACCTCCGCCCGATACGCTTCGTCGAGCAGATCGGTAACATACTTGACCTCAATCGGTAGATCGCTTCGTTTTGTGCCGTATTGGAGTTGAAGAACGCAGCCCGGATTTGCTGTGGCTAGCACGTCGGCCTTCGTTTTCTCTACCGAACTCATTTTGGAGTCGAGGACTCGAAGCGAGAATTCCCGCTCGGTGATTGTGTAAGTGCCACCTGCCCCGCAGCAGACGTTCGATTTTTCCATCTCGACGAACTCGACTCCCGGAATCGATTTGAGAAGGGTCCTGGGTGCGTCGGTGATGCGCTGTGGATTAGCCAGATGACACGAGTCCTGGTAAGTCACACGCTTGTCGATTCTGCCAGTGGGCGGAATAAAGGGCAGATCGACAAGAAACTCGTGAACGTCCTTAACATTATGGCTGAATTGCTCCGCTCGCTCGGCGTACTCGGCGTCGCCTTGCAGAAGATGACCGTACTCTTTCATCCTCGCGCCGCATCCCGCCGAAGCGACGATTACCGCATCTACGCCGCGCCCTTGGAACGCATCGATGTTTTGGCGAGCCAGTTGCCTGGCGCGATTCAGGTCGCCCACATGACTGTGCATCGCCCCGCAACAACCCTGACCCTTGGTGACCTCGACATCGCAGCCGTTCCGCGTGAGGACACGGACGACGGCATTCATCTCCGGGCCGTGTATCAAGGGCATGACGCAACCTGACAGTATCGCAATTTTCGCCCGGCGCTCTCCGATGGCAGGGACAATTTGACCCTGCGCCTTGAATCGCTGCTTGGAGACAGTCGGCGAGGACATCTCAAGCTCGGCGAGGCTTGGAGCGAGGGCGGCCAATACTTTCGTCTTCCGAACCGCCGACTGCAATCCGGTCTGTTGGTATAGTTTGAGGCCGCCGGCGAGAAGGTTAAGGCGGCCCTGGTTTGGCAGGACAGTATTGAGGGCTGCACCGCCGATGACTTTTGAAGCCAAAGAAGTCTTGCGGTGCCGCTCGACCTGGCTCATTGTCGCCTCGATAAGGTTGCCATATGGAACACCGGATGGGCACGCCACTTCACAAGCACGGCACTGTATGCACAGATCCCAGTGGCGATAAACGTCCGGCGTGATGCCGATACGGCCCTCATTGACCGCCTTCATGAGCGCGATGCGACCCCTTGGCGACTCCGTTTCGAGCCCGGTTTCGAGATACGTTGGGCAGGCCTGGAGGCAGAAGCCGCAGTGGACGCACTTGTACATATCCTCTTCGCGTGGCGCATCAGGGCCTGAGAACGTTGGATGAGTGGTCGTCGGCTGCATCCAGGCCATCAGATACCACCCACGAGGCGCCCCGGATTCAGAAGCGCATTGGGGTCGTACTGCTGCTTGAGATTACGCATGATGTCGACCGATGAACCCGCATCTCCCCACACATCCGTCGTTGCCTTGATCGCCAAAGGCACTTGCTCGACAATCGCTGTGCCACCGCCTCCGTCGACCGCCCGTAATGTATGAGCTATTGCAGCTTGCTCTTGTTCGGTCGAAGACTCTGAATCGTGATCGTACCAATTGATTTGGAGGGTTCCATGTGCCGTTTGGGTTGTTATCGATGGCTTCAACTGTAGGGCATGTGACGTGTCGAATATCGCATTTAGAGTCCTGCGGATGTCGGATGGGAGCACCGACGCTCTTATTCCCACAGCGGGAGTTGTCTGCGAGTCCCATCCGAAATCGGCGACTCCGCGCCATAAACTCGCGGCGGTTGAGTCATTGATGACTTCGCAATTCGAAGAATTAGGACCTTTACAGAGGGCTCTCATATCGTCGATCTGGCGTTGAACTGCTTTTGCACGTCCGCCAATTCGTATAGCGAGAATAGGGCCGTTGGCAGTATCGCCGGGCAGCAGTTTTTGAGCCGCTTCTCCGTGTAGTGTCGTGATTGCCAGCGGAACGAGATTGCTTTGAAAAACATCGAGCGCGGCATCGAGGCAATCCTGGTCTGCGTCGAACTTCGCGATGATGGTTGACTGCAGGGCAGGCAACGGAGTGAGCTTGAACGAGACCTCAGCAATGATGCCGAGTGTCCCGAGCGCCCCGATATGCATTCGCGCCATGTCGTAGCCACTGACGTTCTTGACGACCTGCCCACCACTTTTGGTGATGGGCCCATCGGCTTGGACAACCTTCATCCCTATCACCACGTCGCGCGGATTCCAATACTGCCAGGTCATCGGCCCACCCCATCCTACGGCCAGGGTTCCTCCGATGGTCGCGCGGTCGGGCAGGGGAGGGTCGATTGCTAGAAACTGTCCGTGCTCGGCAAGTATCTGTTGAAATCGGGAGACTGGGATGCCCGCCTGGACGGTTGCTGTGAGGTCGGCAGGGTTGTGGGAGACGACCTGATTGAGCGCGGTCAAGTCGATGGCTATGTCATACGATTGCGGCGGGTTTCCGACGTTCGTTCGTGTCATACCGCCGATCGGTACAACTGACAGCCCATACTCGCTTGCTACGGTCATGACATCCGATGTCGCCTGACTGGAAGTCGGCCTGACCACGAGATCAGGCACCATCTCGTCGACCAAGTAGCCGAGCGTTCGGTCGTCCGTCAGCACATCGATCGAATGGTCGCGTAATGCGCCAGTGGCTTCGCCAAGCCTGCTAGAGTTTGTAGACACGAACGTGTTGCTCATACGAAGGCGTTGGCTGCCGTTTTCGCGAACGCACCGGATTTTGGAGCAGCGCCATGGGACGCGCCCGTAGGAAATATCTTGCCTGGATTGAAAACTTTGTCGGACCCGAATGCGAGTTTGAGCTTTGCCATCGCGTTCATATCTTCTTTCGAAAACATCAATGGCATGTACTCCTGCTTCTCAAGGCCAATGCCATGCTCGCCGGACAAAACTCCGCCTGCCTCTATACAGATTTCCAGTATCTTGCCGCCCGCCCGCAGCGCTTTGGCGGTGTCGCCGGGCTTGCGCTCGTCGAAGAGTATGAGTGGGTGGAGGTTGCCGTCGCCGGCGTGGAGCAGGTTCGCGATGGGTAGGCCGACCTCCTCTCCGACTTTTTCGACTTTGCTCAGGACTTCCATCAACATTGTTCGGGGCACCGTGCCGTCCACCAGATAGTAGTTAGGCGCCAGCCGTCCCAGCGCGCCAATGACGCCTTTTCGTGCGGCCCAGAGCCGTTCCCTCTCGGCGGCGTCCGTAGCAGTGCGTATCTCAATCGTGTTGTATCGACGGCAGACGGACTCGATCTCAGCGGCTTCCTCCTCAACAACTTCCGACAGACCATCGACTTCGACGAGCAGTATGGCACCCGCGTTTGCGGGGTATCCTGAATGCATCGAGGCTTCGGCAGCCTGAATGCACAGCGCGTCCATCATTTCGATGGCCGCCGGAACGATACCTGCGCCAATTATGCCGGAAACGGCGGAACTGGCGTCATCGACTGTTTTGAAGACGGCGACGAGCGTTTTGACCGCTTCGGGTTTCTTGAGGAGCCGAACGACGGCTTTCGTCACGATACCAAGCGTGCCCTCGGAGCCGACCATGATACCGCGCAGGTCGTATCCGGGAACTTCCCGAGACTTGGCACCCAGCCAATGGACCGACCCATCGGCGAGGACGACTTCCAATCCCAGCACGTGGTTGGTAGTGACTCCGTATGCCAGGCAGTGCGGACCGCCGGAGTTTTCGGCAACGTTGCCTCCGATAGTGCACACTTTTTGGCTTGAGGGGTCCGGTCCGTAATACAGGCCGTGCTGGCCCGCCCCAACCGACAAGTCGAGGTTAACGACGCCGGGCTCAACGACGGCCAGCCGATTCTCGACGTCGATTTCAATTATCGCAGTCATGCGCGTGAGCGCGACGACGATGCCGCCGTGTTCAGCAATAGCGCCGCCACTCAGCCCCGTTCCCGCTCCTCGTGCAACGATGGGGATATCGTATTTGCGCGCTATTTTTACTGCCTCCGACACTTCTTCGGTCGTCCTAGGCAACACGACAGCAGTTGGCAGCGCCCGGTCGATGGAGCCGTCGTACTCGTAGACGATGAGGTCGTCGGGCTTGTACACGACGTTCGACTCACCGACGATTGTCGTGAGGTCAAGTATGAGTTCGGGGTTGTTCATGGGACTCAGTGACATCATAGTCAAATAACGTACACGCTTCAATGTCGCGGTGTTATCGCCCCAAAAGGCTTTGGAGATTTTTCGCACAAGCTGTAACATATAGGAGTTGCAAGCTGGTGAAGCTGGGTCAGCAGAAACGATCATCGAAAGGAAACGGTCTTGTCACGAGTGCTGGTAACGGGTGGTGCGGGGTTTGTCGGGTCGCACGTGGTGGAGAATCTGTTGGAGGGCGGACACGAAGTGATGGTGGTCGACGACTTGTCTACAGGCGTGCGCGCGAATGTTCCTGAAAACGTCGATTTCGTCAAACTCGACGTTGCCGACTCTGATCTCGTTAGTCTGGCCAAATCGTTTAAGCCCGACGTGATCTCACACCTGGCTGCGCAGGCGTCTGTCACGATGTCGATGAATGACCCGATTGAGGACGCCCGTGTGAACATTCTGGGTGGGCTGAATGTCTACCGCGCCGCCATTGAGGCTGAATGCGCTCAAGTTGTCTATGTGAACACCGGCGGAGCGCTGTACGGCGAGCCAGAGTACCAGCCATGCGACGAGGAACACCCGATCAAGCCTATCAGCGGATACGCTCTCAGCAAATTGACTTCAGAAACCTATTTTCGCATGATGCTCCCAGAGTCGGTTCCACTAAAGGTCTTACGCCTTGCCAACGTTTACGGCCCGAGACAAAATCCTCACGGCGAAGCCGGGGTCGTCGCGATCTTCAGTCGGCTGATGCTCGAGGGCGAGACCGTTCGCATTTTCGGTGACGGCGAGCAGACGAGGGATTTCGTATATGCCGGTGACGTCGCTCAGGCTCACGATGCTGTCATGAACCACGCTCAATCTATCGTCATCAATGTAGGCACAGGCATCGGCACGTCCGTCAACCAACTGTTCCAGCACCTTCAGCAGCTTACGGGCAGCAGTGACGAACCCGTTTATGAGGACGCCAGATTAGGTGATATACGGCACGTGGTGTTGGACTCGTCGAAGGCCCGTCGAGAACTGGGCTGGTCGCCGAAGGTCGGGCTGGCGGACGGCCTACGCAAGACGGTTGAGTACATGAAGACCTCCGATGCCTGAAACGTGTCTCCGATTGCTACAGTGTCTGCATTCCCATAGAATCGACACAACTTGTCGACTGGGTGTGTCCGAGTAACAAAATATGGAATCACGTCTCGCCACGTCAATTCGCGTAATCCTGGCCCTGGTCATGGTCGCGCCTCTGATCGTCATGGCCGACCCTCTGCCGAGCACATTCTTCCCTTTCATCGTTGGAAAAGCCCTTTGGGCTCGAACGCTAACCGAGATCGCGTTCGGCCTCTGGATCATTCTGATACTCCGAGATTCCTACTACCGCATTCCGAAGTCGTGGCTCCTTCCAGTCTTCGGCGTATATGTTCTGATCGCGCTGATGGCAACGGCTTTTGGGGTTAGCCCTACCCGTAGCATGTGGTCGACCTTCGAACGCATGCAGGGGTGGGTTGATCTCGTTCACTGGTTTACGTTTATTCTCATCCTCGTGTCCACGCATAAGACTTGGTCGCACTGGAGGGGACTACTCAATTTCAACATCGGTGTCAGTGTTGTCATGGGTTTGCTCGGCCTCTCCCAGTTCTACGACGCCGGAGTGTTCCGGTACCTCCAATCAACGACCCGCCTCGATATCACTCTGGGTAACCCGACCTACGTCGGCGGATACATGATGGTGAATGTGTTTATCGCTGCGGCCTTTCTGGCAAGGTCGTTTATGGGACGACCAGAAGTCGAGGCTGGTACCCGCTCGACGGAACGTCGAAAGCGAAGGCGTGCCCGACGGCAGGACGCGGACTCCGAAACGATCTCCTCGGTGTACTTTTGGCGGGCGTTTTGGATCGGGGCGATTCTGCTCGATTTTGTCATCTTTTACCTGACCGGAACTCGGGGCGCGATGTTCGGTCTGGCAGTAGGGCTAACTGCCTTCGGTGTTGGTTATTCACTGTGGGGTAGTTCACGTAAAGTGCGGCTGGCGACGATGGGGACGACGGCCTTTGTCGCAGTGTTGATTGTCTTGGTCGGCGTGATCCTTGTGGCGCGGGCCGGTGGCGATGGCGGCGGAGTCAATGACTCTAAGGGGATGTTCGAGCGCGTATTGAACACCGGGTTGCGGGACAACAGTCTCGAAGGGCGTATCGACTCCGCCCAGATTGGCATCGATGGATTCCTAGCTCGGCCGATACTGGGGTGGGGACCAGAAAACTTCACCATCGCTTACGACCGCCATGTACCCCCCAAGGTGGTTGCCGTGGCGGTCACCTCCTTCGACCAGGCACACAACAAGTTGATCGAAGAGCTTACTACCAAAGGAATCCTGGGCTTCCTCGGCTACATGGCCCTATGGGTTTACATGGCAGTAATTTTCGTTCGCAAAGTCCGATTCCTTGAACGGGATGAGAAAGTGTTCACGCTGCTCATCGGGGCAGCACTCATCGGCTATTTCGCCCAAAACTTGTTCTTGTTCGACACGCCTGGAACGGTGCCTCAGTTCTATATACTCCTGGGCTTCACAGTTTTCGTCGATTCTTTGGTTCTCCGTGAGGGCGAGCCAGAGTCGGATCGAGTTATGGCTGAGGTCGATACATCTGGTCCGCGCGGTCCGCTGGTTCCATCGCTGACAGGAGAGATGGCTGTCGGGTCGGCCATTGTAACTGTTGCTGTGATGACCTTTGCCACGATATATCTCCTCAACATTCTACCGTATGCTGCCTCATCGGAAGTGCTGCCGGTGCTCAACACCAACTTGACCTGGGAACAAAGATTCGAGGCGTTTGACAACTCTGTCAACGCCTTTCCGCCTCTAGGCAACTACCCCCGTATCGTTCTGTTCAACGAGATCAACAGGCACTGGGACACATTGACAGACGATCAGGTCGTCGCTGCGCTACAGACAGCCGAAACGCAGGGAACAAAAGGTACCATCGCCGAGCCCGAAGAGTGGCGAATTTACAACGCAATGGCTGGCGTATTTCAGCGAGTCGCAAATAGCGACCCGATTTTTATGACGAAGGCCCGACAGCTTGTTGACAGGTCGGTCGAACTGGCTCCATCTAGGATTGAAGTACAGCGGTTACTGATTCGTCAGCACATCATTGAAGATGACTATCAGGGCTCGTTGCGGGTTATCGACGAATACCTAAAGGAGACACCTGAAGCAGTACCGCATTTTGAAGGTATTCGAGCCGATGTGCAGCAAGTGATTGAGCAGCGGGCGAGTGAAGGTCAGGACGCCAGTTGACCTACGAGAGGAAGCACAGATGACGATCTATCCTGTCATTCTTGCAGGTGGCTCTGGTAGCAGACTGTGGCCGCTTTCACGCGAGCACTATCCTAAGCAATTTTTACCCCTCATCAGCTCATCGAGCATGCTCCAAGAAACTGTCAGGCGACTCAGTTCTATCGAGAACGTGGCCTCGCCAATTGCTGTTTGCAACGAGTTGCATCGGTTTACTCTCACGGATCAGATGAGAGCAACAGGTGTCGAGCCCGCTAGCGTCATAGTTGAGCCGGCTGGCAGGAACACAGCGCCCGCATTGACGCTTGCGGCCCTGCGAGCGCAACAACTGATCGACAAGGGGGACGAGGACCCCATATTGCTCGTGATGCCGTCCGACCACCTCATCACCGATACCGAAGGGTTTCAACAAGCCATCCGGCTCGGTGCATCATTGGCTTCCCAAGGATACCTAGTAACGTTCGGTGTGGTGCCGGATGGCCCCGAGACCGGTTATGGGTACATTAAGAAAGGCGACACCATTGGGTCGACGGATGAGTCCGCATTTCGTCTAGAAGCGTTCGTTGAGAAACCAGGGCATGACACCGCAGAAGAATATGTCGAATCTGGACAATACTTTTGGAACAGCGGCATTTTCATGATGCGCGCTGAGGTGTGGTTATCTGAACTCGCGTATCACCGTTCCGACATCGCTGAGGTCGTCCGGGAGGCGTACTCCAAAGGGCGGGAATACTTCGAGTACATCGATTATTTTCAACCTGACTTGGAAACATTCCTCAATTGTCCGAGCGACTCTATTGACTATGCAGTGATGGAAAAAGCGGCACTTTCCTTCAATGGCACTAATTTTTCTCCCCCAAGCAAGACTCAGAGAGCGACCGGCTGTGCCGTCGTCCCCATCGACGTAGGGTGGTCGGACATCGGTGCGTGGTCTGCGTTGTGGCAGCACCGTGAACAGGACGAAGCGGGAAACGTCGTTCAGGGTGACGTATACACCGATTCGACGAAGAACTCGCTTTTGATCGGCCAGCACAGGCTGGTGGCAACAGTCGGTCTCGAAGATGTCGTGGTAATAGAGACGGCGGATGCGGTTCTTGTAGCGCGAAAGGATCGCGTTCAGGATGTAAAAGAGATCGTTCAGCGCCTCAGAGACGAGGGGCGCCCAGAAGCCAACATTCACCGCAAGGTACACAGACCATGGGGAACATACGAAGTTCTCGACAGTGGCCCGGGATTTCAAGTCAAGCGTCTAACGGTAAATCCGGGTGCATCCGTGTCCCTCCAGTTCCACCATCACCGGGCCGAGCACTGGGTTGTCGTTCGAGGTACCGCAAGGGTGACGAGGAACGAAGAAGTCTTTTTGCTGACAGAGAACGAATCGACCTCGGTGCCGAAGGGAATGCAACACCGGCTTGAAAACCCAGGCAAGCTGCCGCTAGAGATCATCGAAGTCGAGTCCGGTGAGTATCTAGGAGAAGACGATATCGTCCGTCTTCAGGACAACTACGATCGGCAAACCTAACGCACTAGCGATTTATCGATAATGGAATCTAATCGTTTAAAGGCCAAACTGTTCGCTGGTGAACCGGTCTTTGGTGTGTCCATTATGTTTCCATCGCCACAGATCATCGAGATTGTTGGTCGTCTGGGATTCGATTGGGTTCTGATCGATTGTGAGCATGGGGCGATCTCTGTGGAGAGCGTCGAACTCATGGCTTTAGCAGCCGAGAGAGTTGGCATCACGGCTATCGCCAGGCCGTTGTCAAACAACAAGCAGACCATAATGCAGTTGATGGATCGCGGCATATCGGGCGTTCAGATCCCTCATGTGAACACCGTCGACGACGCCCTGCGGGCGGTGGAAGCAGTGAAATTCTATCCAGATGGCGACCGAGGACTTGCCGCCGGAACGAGGGCAGCTAATTACGGAATTGGAGTTTCTCAAGACGAGCATACTGAACGTGCTAACCGTGAAACCTTGGTCTGTGTCCAGATAGAAGAGCAACTGGCACTTGACAACCTCGATGAGATTCTACAAGTGGAAGGAGTGGACGTGTTCTTCGTGGGGCCATCGGACCTGTCACAATCACTCGGATACCCAGGGCAGAAGAGTGCGCCGCCTGTCAAGAAAGCGATAGAGACTGCGCTTCGCAAGATTGCTGGTGCGGGAAAAATATCTGGTTCGGCTGGGGACACAGATGCGATTCGAGGATACCTCGATCAGAGTGTTAAGTATCTCTACACCCATGTGCCGACACTTCTGTCGAACTCTGGCAAAGAGTTTTTTGAGAAAGTCGGACAGGGGAAGCCGCTCTAGCTACGTGACTGGGTGAAGTCCTGGGCCCGAGCTTCGAGTTCGGTACAGAACCACCTGTCGCCATCGCTTTCGATCACGAACGTTCGCTCATATGCGGTGCTTCCGGGAACCAGGTAGTACATGTCGCCGGTCTTCGCGTCGACCTTGCCCTTGATGACCGGGACAATAGAGTTTGTGAAATCGCACTCGATCTGTGGCCCTCGCCAATCGTCGAGTACGGGCAAAGTGCCTCCCTGAAAGCGGGCCAAGCCTTCGAGCGGATTGCTGTTGATGGCAATGGATTCTGACGACCAGATGCCACGCTTGTCTTGCTCTGCCCTCTGTATGGCCTCGACATATGAGCCGAGATATTTGAACTCCGAAGGGAAGTCAGAGACGATGGCATACCCGCCGGACAGCATCGTCAGATTTACCATCTCGCCGTTTACATATACATATCTTAGATAGTTGCCGTCGGCGTCTTTGTTAACCACACCACGTTCGAGTTCGATAGTCTCGTTCTCGACGAGAAATCGGTTGTATCGATACGCACTCCCTACAACAACATCATCGCGGCCAGTTGGGATTTCAACGCCAAGGTAGCGGACACGGAAGAACTCATCAGCAATCTCGACTTCTATCGTAATGCCGTCGAGAACATCAGCTACCTTTGCGATGACAGAACGTTGGTCAATAGCAGAAGTCGGTTCGCTACGGGGAGGGGGGGGTGATTTCGCTGAACCACTATCACTACATCCATTTAGAACCGAAATTATGATCGCACCGATCACTGCGCAACCGACCGCATGCCAACCTTGGCTGCGTTTCTGGGATGGCCACTGCAGTCTCTGTCGTTCGGGTTTCATGGTGATTCAGGGATGGCATGAATCACTGTTGCTTTGACTACGTCATGGAGCTCGCCGACGCGCGAACCCGCCGTGAACGTACCGGTGGGTTCTATCTCTCCAACGGTCACATCATCGACGCTCCACAGAACAAGCAGTCCTTGGAGAGTCACTCCGTTTTCGTCGTAGGCTGTCACGGAGAACTCGACTGTTCTTCCCGTCGTGACGGTTGCCTTGTTCGGTTCGATTACCAGGTAGTCAAGCGTGCCCGTGATGGTCACGTCCACGGCTTTAGTGAGTACCAAGGTCTCATCTTCAATCTGTTGCTCGACGGTGACTCGTAGGGCCTCGGGATACACTCCTGGGCTACCGCCCGCAGTGAAAGCGCCAAGTGGCGTGATGGTGCCAACCTTCTCATTGAGGGCACTCCACCACCAGGTCACGTTTCGCGCTCGATTGCCTTTGCTGTCCACCGCTTCCACGATAAATGTAGTACGGCCACCTACCCCGACTTTCACCCGCCCAGGTTTCACCGAGATCGCGTTCAGACGCCCGATGCTTGCACCACCCTGAACGATTACCGACGCGAAGTCAGTTGCGAGGGTGAACCCATCGCCGCTGGGGATCACTGCCTCAACTACTATGGCTTCAGAGTACACTCCTGGTACACTGCCCGCCACGAAGTTGCCTTCGTTGTCGATCAACCCTGCAATAGGGTCATTGAGGTACCATCTGACTTGTGCGTTGCCTGCAATATCTCCTGCTCCGTTTGTCGCGACCGCCTCGAATTTGTACCTTTCCCCAACGGGCAAACGTACTTGCCGCCCCACTATTCCAAGGTTCAAGACGCCTTCAGGCTCCTCAGAATCGATCACGCGTATATCGGCATATGCTATTTTTGTCACATTTTGCCAAGTAGCGCGTACCATAATACCCTGTTCATAGAGTCCTTCTTCTCCATCAACTCGTAGCTGCCCGATTATGTTAATAATCCCCAGTTCCTTTTCCAAGAGGTACCATCTGATTTGTACATCGGGTATCGGAAACCCCTCCTCGTCGAACGCAGTTGCCCTCATCTGGAAGATTTGTCCCTTGAGCACCGTCGCATTGGGGTTCGCGATGACAACTTCTGTGAGTGCGGGTACTCGCTGATCCCCCAGAATAGTTACAGGGAATGAACTCGTCAGGGGGATCACGCCTGCAGGGGTATTTTGGAGCGCCACGACGGTAATCGCTTGCTCGAAGAAACCGGGATCGACTGCTGCTACCAGACGACCGTCTTTATCTACGCGGCCTACGCCGCTATCGGACATCGCCCATCGTATTTCCACATCGGAGACGATGCGTCCAGATGCGTCCAGTGCTTTCGCAGTCAACTGGACCGAATCACCCTGGTCAAGGACGATAGGTGAAGGAGACACTTGGATCTGCTTAATAGGGGGAATGATCGTCTGAGCTCGTGGCCGATCTATGATCGTGACAGATGCCCTAGCTACGAGTTCACGCTCGGTAGGTTCCTCATCGACGATGTAGTATACCTGTGGTTGAGACGCTGCCGGGTCGTTGCTTTCGCACCCAATAAGGATGAAAATGGCAAGCATGGGAGCGAAAAGTCCCGCTCCGAACTGGAAGAACCCCGTTGGCGCATTGATTGCTTCATCAACGACCGCTCGGTTGTCTGGCTTGAGTCTATTGCGAACGAGGAACCTGAGAAAATTCACGGGGAGCCGTTTCCCTTGACAAACCTGGCTTCTATCATTGTGTCGTTCTGGAGTCGTAAGGAGAATGTCACTCTTGCGCCGGCCATAGAAATTGGCTCGATCGAACTCGATTCAAGCCGAAACCCATCAGGTAGCTGGAATTCGATCTCAACGCCGCGCTCGACGATTCCAGGCTGTTTCTGTATCAGCAATTTATAGTCGATGCTTTCGTCGGTCCTGTGAAGTACATCGAGGGGTAAGTCATATACGATCGAAACGTCCTGCTCTGCGCCCGCTTCAAGCCGGAATAGGCCGGACAGTACCGCTCTGCCGAACCGTTCGGAAGTCGAGAACGTGTCTTCATCTGGAAGGGCTTGAAGCGTGTCCACAGCAACACTGTATTCTGGCAGCCGAAGTGGCGTGTGATGGACAAGCCTAACGCCGAATGGGACGTACGCCCGCCAGAAGTTCCAGTAACATGCATTTTTTAACTGTGTATAGTTCGTCCCTCGATTACGCCACTGCGGCTCGCAGCTTGGTGAACTCGGGCCGCTATGGTTATTGTATCGCAAGTTGAGGGTTATTCTAGTACCGGAGTCTCTCGCCAGATCAACTTCGTACCTAACCGTTCGTTCGATATTACGGTCAGCCTTGCTCCAGCCTACGTTCGAGTCGACGACGTAAAGGTAATCGGTGGTGCTATCGGCTATCGCTCCATCCCAACCCGACCCAGCAATAGTTGCTTGCAAATGGGGGTCAGTCATATGAACCAGTATCTGACGCTCTTGAAGGGAGTTGCGAAGTGCCGAAGCGATTTTTACAAGGGAGCCGAACGACGTAGGTCTGCGTAGTTGATCGAGGATGCCCTGCAGCGTAAGATCGACATAGGCTCGACCGAACCGATCGGAGCCCTCCTCGAGTTTGGCGAAGAAATTTCGTGAAGTGATGGGTTCACCACCTTGCGGTGCTGGAATGCTGCCAATCGCGCCGAGCAGTTCCAACATCGACCACTGATTGAGGGCGATCACCCCGTCAATCTCCTGACGCTGGCCTAGTCTGAATAGATCGGCCGCAACCTGGGCAGTGGTTGGGAAATCGGGCTCCCATGAAACGTCCCGTAGAAACCAAACGTCGGCACCCATGTGTGTTTCGAGCGGCTGAGGAGGTTTCGGATAGAACTCGAGCCTGTCCCAATCGTCTACTCGAACGGCATCGTGGTACTGAATGTCCTCTAGCACACCATCATCGAATGTTATGACCCACAGCGCCGATACGAAACCGCCGGTCGCGCGCAATTCGTCGGCGGACTGTCCCAGCACCAGATATCGCTGCGGACCGTCTGCACCGAAAAGATCGGGTCCTATCGGAGCGATTTCGCTGACGAGTTGAAGTCCGTCGTACATGTAGTCGAGTAGTTTTTCAAAGTCGTCGAGCCCTTTAAAAGGCGTGTGTCCTGTCCCCGTCGTCAGCCCTCGCATCGTTTCCTGCGCGCGTGCTATAAGAAGGGTCGATTCTTCAAAGCTCTCTTTTCGTTCCGCAACTGCTCGCAAAGTGTCAACCAGGACGCCTTCAACGTCCAGTATCCCACCAGAGTTACGCTGGGCGGCGGTTAACACGGGCTCCGCAGCCTCCAACACAGTAAGACTAGCCTTACTGACATCCAACAACGCACGCTGGATACCGAGGACCACCGTCATCCTGTTGGCGAGCCCATCACCAAGCTCACTTTTCTCGACAAGCTTGGCTAGTCCTTCGGACTTCACAAGCGAAAAGCGGAGCCTGCTCTCGATCTGCGTCATCGTTTCTAAGAGTGGTGCGTCGTTCAGGCTTGTTTCGCCTGCCGGCTCATCCTGGAACTGAGTGAGAAAAGGGCGTAATTGGTCGCCGATTGCGAGGAGGTCTCCAGTCAGGTCGGATACTTGTCGGCCTATGCGAGACGCGTCGATTAGTTTAGTTTCGCTTTCATCGATTAGGTCGAATGGCTCAGTTAGGAATTTCGGCTGAATGGACGGCCGTCGTTCAGTGGCAATACGTGAGGCAACCGATAAGCTTTCTGCGGATCTTTGGAACGATTCTTGGAGGTTGACGACATCAATGCCCAATGTTGATCCATCGTCTTTATGAGATGTGCTGGATAACGTGGTTTGCGCTTCATCGAACACGTCGAACAGTTCGGCTGACGCACGTAATATCTCAGATAGTGCGACTACGTCCACGCCGACTCGGACTATCTGTGCACTCCATGCAGAGGCCTCATGATCCGCACTGGGAAGAGTCGAAAGTGAGGGAGCGAAGATCGCCATAACCCTAGCAGTTCGAACACTCGGACGAAGATCTCTGTCGATACCGTCGATCCGCACAACCAGATCGTCAAGCGCGTCGCCTGACGGATCTGACAGACTGTCGAACGACATGTTCCGAAGTTCAGTGACCGGAGAACCGGAAGGAGCTGCTAGGGGGATCATTGAAAGAAGGCCGAAGATACCGAGGACTAGAATTCCCAATCCACTCGTGATGATCGGGCTCATCCAAAGTAGCCGAACAGCGCGCGACGGCTTTGATCGGCTGCTGATGTATTTGAAACTGGTGGTGATAGAGGTGGACATACTATTGGGGGACAAAATGCCGGGATATCCTGCCTATGATCGCAGATACACGGCGATTCGGTGAGCCATGGTCCCCCTCGGCACATGCAACTCTTAGTACATTATACATGCAGTAGCCTGCTGGCCACGGAGTGAGCTGAACCAGGAGCGCTTCGTAGGCAAGAGACAACATCATATCCCTATTAAGAGTCATGGCGTTGTTCGAGGTTTCGGCACTGTCTCAGTCTGGCGTCCGCATGATACTGGCCTTTAAGTGTCGTGGCCGGTACTTGACAACGTTTGGGAGCTGCAACTATATTCGAGTTATGCGTTCTGCAAATGAACACCCTATGTCGCTTGACGGCTCGATTTATCGTGAGCTCAGGGTTTTGGAAGAGGTTGACCGTAATGCCGATCTCAGCCAGCGCCGGCTGGCCAGCCAGTTGGGTATCGCTCTCGGAGTCGCCAACCTCCTTGTGAAAAGATTGGCGAGAAAGGGCTACATCCGAGTTACGCAGCTTGGATGGAAACGCTGGGCGTACGTTGTAACTCCCACCTGTATGGCGCGAAAAATATACCTCACGAAGGCATATATCTAACGCTTTGTCGACCACTACCAGCGTGTGCGGACTCTTCTACGAGAGGATCTGAGCCAACAGTATTTGACCGCTGATTCCCGCGTTGCTCTTGTAGGCACGTCGGAGTTGGCAGAACTGGCGTTTTTGGCGCTAAGGGATATCGGCGTCTCGGATATTGAAGTTTTCGGGAACCCCGACAGTAATCGCACGTTTCTTGGAATGAAAATCCATAATTACGCCGATATCGTGTTCGACAAGTACGCCAATATCGTCCTGGTCGATCGCGATCTGACGGATAGTAGCCAAAGTGGTCAAGGCGTCTTGGGGATAGCTGACGCGAAATTGGTAGAAATCTTGCGAGTGCCGGAATACGAGTCCAAAAATTCACTTATGAATATCGACGAAGCGATGTCCGACGGTATCCAAATCAGTTCTTAGGAGTTCAGCTTGCCCACTCGCTGGTACCTAGCGCGAACCAAACCGACACGTGAGCACTTAGCTGCGTCGGCGCTTCAGCAGTCGGGGTTCACTCTGTTCTTTCCGATGATTAAGAAACCCCGCAAGACAGAAGGGTACTATAAGACCCCGCTCTTTCCGGGCTATCTCTTCGTTGCTCTGAATGATAATCAAGATGGGGTGCCGCCAATCCACAGAATGGCTGGTCTTACGGGCTGGGTAGAATTCGATGGAGAGATGCCATCGATACCCGACAGCATGGTTGAAGAGCTTCGTTTACGACTTGAAAAGATGAACGACACCGGTGGGTACTGGAACAGATACTGGCCGGGCGAGAAGGTCCGTGTAGTCTCCGGGAAGATGGAGACGCTCGCCGAGGTGTTAGAGGAGCCAAAGTCTCCTCACTCCCGTGTACGCGTATTGTTGGACTTCATGGGCAGGCTTGTTCCCAGCCGGGTGCTCTGGAGTGATATCCAACCGTTGCAAGAAAATTCGGCGAGTCAACTGGCTGAACGCCGTCCGCGCCGAACCAGAGGTCGAGGCCGTTGGATTCAAGGGTTCGGGCCCAGAGCAGCTACTGACCCGTCACATTAGTTCGAATTGAAAAGGGGATGCGCACCTTCGTCGTAGCGTCCGCTCCGAGGGTAGGCCCTTGAAATATACGTCGTCCAAGTTGATGAAAGCACTTGGAGTGGCCATGCATGCCCGAACAATATGTTTAACTGTATGTTATCTGATCGAATTTGTGGAGATATGACAAGACATTTAGAATGAACAAACAAACCGACATCAAAATAGCTGTACTCGGTTTAGGGCACGTTGGCCTGCCTACCGCACTGGGATTTGCAGACCTTGGCTGGTCTGTTGTTGGCGTGGACAAAGATCGGGTGAAGTCCGAAAAAATCTTGAGCGGCGAGGTTCCATTCTACGAGGTTGGAGTTGACGAACTGCTCAGGAAACACCTCGATTCGGGCCGGTTCTCTATTGAACCGGAGGTATCTAAGGCAACTGAGGAGGCGGATGTACTGTTCGTGTGCGTTGACACACCACAGCGAGAGGATGGCGCTGCCGATCTTTCGATGGTGGAGTCGGTAGCACGGGACATTGCGCCTCATATCAACGGCTACAAGCTCATTGTCGAAAAGAGTACCTCGCCGGTTCAGACCGCCCGTCGCATCAAGCAGAGCATCCAACGGTACTCCGGCGACAGAAACCTGACCACTGGTTCAAATGGTGAGGAACCCGCATTCGATGTGGCAGTCAACCCTGAGTTTTTGCGTGAGGGACTCGCCGTTTACGACTTTTTCAATCCAGATCGCATCGTCTTAGGAGTTGAGTCGGACAGAGCAACTAGCCTCCTGACGACGATTTACCAGCCACTGCTCAATCGGATGGACACAACATTTGAAGAAAGAGTAATCGTTACTGACATCAACACAGCCGAGGTCATCAAGCACACGTCTAATGCGTTCTTGGCGACTAAACTCTCGTTCATCAATATGGTCGCCGAGTTGTGCGAGGCCACAGGTGCGGATATTGGCGATGTGTCCAGAGGCATCGGAATGGATCATAGGATTGGTTCGTCATACCTGCGTGCGGGAGTCGGTTACGGCGGATCGTGCCTTCCGAAAGACATCCGCGCGTTCAATTGGATAGCGACGCAAAACCAAGTCGACTTCGGCCTGCTCGATGAGGTAGAACGGATCAACGGCGCGATGATAGACCGCTTTATCGCCAAGCTGTACAAGACCTTGTGGGTACTCAAGGGCAAAACCTTGGCAGTATGGGGCTTATCGTTTAAGCCAGGGACAGACGACGTCCGTGACGCTCCGAGCCTCTCGATCGTACGAGAGCTGGTCGACGAAGGTGCTAAGCTCAAGCTCTACGACCCTCAAGCAATGGATGAATTTCGTAGAGTGTTCGATGGCGATCCGCAAAACGTGACCTATTGTGAATCAGCTCTTGAAGCGACGGACGGCGCAGAGGCCTTGTTGATCTTGACTGAATGGAAGGAGTTCCTCGATATCGATGTAGACGAGGTGCGTGACAATATGCTGGTCCCCGTTATCGTTGATGGGCGGAACTTGATGGATCCTAATGAAGTTCGGTCGAAAGGGTTCGAGTATTACAGTATCGGAAGGCCGTAGTAGTTGAAAGACAACTCGGCTGGAACTGCACTTATTACAGGAGGCGCCGGCTTCCTTGGCTCACATTTGTGCGATCGGTTGATCGGTGAAGGGATCCGCGTGTTGTGCGTGGATAATCTGTTGACTGGTTCCATCGACAACGTGAGGCATCTGATCGATCATCCCCGATTCTCCCTGCTGCATCACGATGTCAATACACCGATATTTGTTGACGAACTTTTTGCAGACGGCGTACACAGGAACGTGCCTGAGAATATTGATTTCGTGCTCCACTTCGCGAGTCCAGCGAGCCCAAAAGACTATGCTCGATTCCCGATCCCCACGTTGAAGGTGGGAGCTTTAGGGACGTTTCACGCCCTTGGGCTCGCAAAAGCCTACGACGCAACCTTCGTTCTTGCCTCGAGCTCAGAGGTGTATGGTGATCCTCTCGTCAGTCCGCAGGGCGAGGATTACTATGGGAACGTAAACCCAATCGGCCCACGCAGTGTCTACGATGAGGCAAAGCGGTACGCGGAGGCGCTGACCTCGGCTTACTTTCATGCTCACGGGATGGATGTACGAATCGCAAGGCTGTTCAACACCTACGGTCCCCGAATGCGAATCAACGACGGACGTGCTGTACCTGCTTTTTTGTCGAAGGCTCTCCGACTTGAACCGATCACAGTGTATGGCGACGGCTCTCAGACCCGTTCGTTCTGCTATGTCGACGATACTATTGAGGCAATCTATCGGATGATGACGCTTCCGAGGCAGGCCGACAATCAGGAACACCCGACTCTGATGAATATTGGGAACCCAGATGAAGTGACCATCCTGCAAGTTGCGCAGGAAATTGTGGAACTAACGAGAAGCCGAAGCCAAATCGTATTCGAGCCAATGCCTCAGAATGATCCGATGCAGCGTAAGCCGGACATCACCAGAGCAAAGACTCTGCTCGGCTGGGAACCTAAAGTCCAGCGGCTTGCTGGGTTTGAGCGGACGATACCCTACTTCATTACTTCGTTAGAGTTATCGAGACTTTGAGATATCGGATGAAACGGTATTGCCTGGTCAATAGAGTCGATGTTTCTTGGCAACGCGAATGTGACCGAACAAAGGATGCTGACCGTGTCGACAACTGATTCGAAACAGACGGACACCGCACCAGTGCCAAACTCTCGTCGGCTACTGGTCATCAAGCCGGTGTCCGGGTGGCAATTGGTTGATCTACGTGAGCTTTGGAGTTATCGAGATCTGTTCTACTTCCTCGTTTGGAGAGAGATCAAGGTCCGCTATGCGCAGTCTATTCTTGGCATCGGGTGGGCCGTTGTTCAACCGCTGTTCTTTATGGTGGTCTTTACGATTGTGTTCGGAAGGCTGGCAAATATTGGTTCGGACGGAATTCCTTATGCGGTATTTAGTTATACCGCTCTAGTCCCATGGGCTTACTTCTCGAATGCCCTAACCGATGCAACCGGGAGTCTCCTGGCAAATACGAACCTTCTCACCAAGGTTTATTTCCCCCGACTGATATTGCCTCTCTCGGCTGTTGTGGGCAAATTGGTGGACTTCGCCATTGCGGGGATTCTTGTCATAGGATTCTTGCTGTGGTACAAGATCGTGCCCACAATTTGGATACTTACCTTGCCGTTTCTGGTTGTACTGATGATGGTCACAGCGGCAGGAATCGGAATGTTGCTGACAGCACTCGCGGTTCAATACCGCGACGTCAAGTACGCGATTACATTCTTGTTGCAGGGAGCAATGTACGCATCGCCGGTCGTCTATCCCGTTAGCAAAATTCCTGAAGAATACCGATTGGCTTACGCGATCAATCCGATGGTCGGGGTGATTGAGGGGTTCAGGGCAGCGATTATCGGAGTTAATCCGATGCCTTGGGACATGATAGCCATAGGCACTGGAGTGTCGGTGGTTCTCTTGATTGCCGGTACCTTCTATTTTAGGCGCTCCGAGCGCAATTTCTCAGACGTAGCGTAGCAGTCTCGATGCCAAACGTCGCCATCGCTGTCGAGAACCTGTCCAAACGCTACCGCATCGGCGCCGAAGAGGAGAAGGCGGACACTTTGATTAAGACCTTCACTCGGCAGGTCACCTCACCTGTCAGAAACCTCCGAAGACTTCGTAACCTTTCGGCCTTCGGACGGGACGATGATCAAGCTAACAACCTCATCTGGGCCCTGCGCGATGTGTCGTTCAAGGTCAATCAGGGCGAGATCGTTGGTGTTATCGGTGCCAACGGTGCAGGCAAGTCTACTTTGCTGAAAATTCTTTCGCGGATCACACCTCCGACCGACGGTCGGATTGCTTTATATGGGAGAGTGTCCAGCTTGCTGGAGGTAGGGACCGGCTTTCACCAGGAGTTAACAGGGCGGGAGAACGTTTACTTGAACGGGACGGTCTTAGGAATGAGCCGAAAGGAAGTAGCCAGCAAGTTCGATGAAATCGTGGATTTTGCCGGCGTCGCGAAATTTATGGACACGCCCGTGAAGCGCTATTCATCGGGTATGAAAATGCGGCTGGCGTTCTCGGTTGCCGCTCATCTCGAACCCGAGATTTTGTTGATAGACGAAGTACTAGCGGTAGGTGACATCGAATTCCAGAAAAAATGTCTCGGCAGAATGGAAGAGGTCGCTGGCGAAGGACGAACAGTTTTGTTCGTTAGCCACAACATGTCGGCGATCAATCGACTGTGTCCGCGCACAATGTTACTGAGTGGTGGCCAAGTGCAGATGGACGATGAAACAGCAAAAGTCACTGGCGCGTACTTCCAAAGTACTGGGGGATCCAAGGGCGAGTTGAGGTGGTCAGGTGATTCTGCTCCTGGTACTGAGGAGTTGCGTCTAAATTCGGTCACCCTCCGAGGCCCATCCGACTCTTCAGTATCGGTCACCGATGTTACGCAGCCGCTCTTTCTCAAATTTTCCTATTCAGTTCTCAAGCCGAGTCTTCGATTCCGCTGTACCGCGGCTTTCTTTACGCAAGGTGTTTGCGCATTCACCTCTATCGAGCCGGAGGAACGTACCAGAGAAATGCCTGGTGACTACCACTCGACGTTAGTAGTTCCTCGGAACCTTCTTGCGGAAGGAGAGTATACGATTAGCTTTTCGATCATATCGACGATGGGAGCGAAACATTATTTCGTTGAGGGTCGCGACACACTTATGTTTCGTGTTGTAGATGGCATGAGCGGCGAATCGGCTCGAGGAGATTACACTCGCGGACTCGGCGGGGTCTTGCGTCCAATCCTCTCGTGGGAATCTGCGATGGAAACGGTCAAAGTTGAACTCCCGGTCTAATCTCGATTCTCCACCGGCGATCAGAGTGTGTCAGGTCGGTCTCGGCAATCATGGTCTCAGGCAAGTATCAACTTTACTGGAGCAGAGAGATAGATGGGAAGTCACGGCTGTTATCGACTCATCCGTCGCATCATACGCTCGGTTCCAACAGCATCATTTCGACGAAAGAATACCGTACTATAGAAGCATTGAGGAGGCGGTGAACGAAATCGAAACGGATGTAGTAGTCGTCTCCTCGACCGCTCCTTCTCACGTTTCAAACTGTCTCTCTATAATATCAAACAAATTTGCTCGAACTATTCTGGTAGAAAAGCCGATCTCAACGAATCTGCCGGAAGCTCGAACTCTTCTTGAAAATACCCGACCGAGTTCATGGACTGACGGGAGTATTGGAGTTGATTTCGTCAGGCGCTGCTCGAGACTCTACAACGATGTGAGAGAAGTCATCGTGTCGGGAGAGCTGGGGCCAGTTGCTCAAGCCGTCTACAGTCGCCCCGTCAAGGTCAGTATGACTGGGTCTCACTATATAGATTTGGCGAATTGGCTGATCGGTACAGCGCCCATCGGGGTAACCGCTGACCTGGATCGTGCATCCACTATCGATCATCGCGGAGCATGGTATTACGACCCAAGCGGTATCGTAGAAGTCACATACGAAAATGGAGTTACCTTCATACTTGACGCGCACGGCAATATTTCAGGCTTCGATCAAGGACTAACAGTTGTATGCGAGAAAGGGCGAATCTTTGTCGACGTTGCTGAAAGTCGCGCTGTAGTGACGAAAGACCGAGTAACAACAGATATTGCATCAGATAAGCAAGGTCCCGGTTACAACTGGTTCGTAAATACGTTGACTGCCACAGTTGGAATTGGCCAAGCATTCCTCCCATGTACTGTTGAAGAATCTATCACATGCTTGGAGATTGTGATCGCGGCCCACCTCTCGTCGAAGAACGGTGGTCAGCAGGTAGCTGTCCCAGTCGGCAGTGTCTACAACAGTCAACATCTCCGTGTCGCGTGAGTACATTTTAGGGTTACTTGAATGAGTACGTTGTTGGCGGTGTTACGATTTGTTTATGGATTGGTGGATTGGATTTTGCCAGCGGGAGTTCGAGAATATTTGAAAAGCCCGTACATCAGCTACCATCGTCGCCGGTCTTGGGAGAGTCGTCGTCTTGCCTTACCTTACTGGGAACGAGAAGTCGCTGGTCCTTCGCCCAATGGCGAGGTACGTGTGGGGTTTGTGGGTGCTGGGACCTATGCTCGACATCACCTCGAAGTACTTACTAGCTTGCCAGGAGTTCGAATCGCATCGATTTTGACGACTGGTGGGCCACTTGTAGCAGAAGTCGCACAGAAGTATGGCATACATGATGTGTTTACCGACTTGAAGAAATTCTCTTCCCAGACCGACGTTGACTGTTTCGTTGTTGTGGTATCTGCGCCGATGATTAACTCAGTTGCTACTAGTGTCCTGAATACTGGCCGGCCCGTGTTGATGGAGAAACCAGCCGGATTTTCTTCGCGTGACACCGCAGACCTGGCCAGCGAAGCGGAACTGGCGGGTACATTTGGTGTTGTGGGGTTGAATAGAAGGTTCTATTCTGTCCTTGAGCACGGGTTGGCGGCCCTTGCGGATTGCGGACCCATCAGAGGAGCAGTAGTAGAAGACCACATAGCCATCACGAAAGATCGGAATTCTGGCAGGCTAACTGAATCTGAATATGATGGCATGATGTTCAGAAATGGTGTTCACGGCATCGATTTGTTGCGCTACGTCTTGGGGGACGTGCGGACTGTACATAGCGCCGCGATTCCCAACGCCGAGTTTGGCTACGCCTCGGCTTCGTTCTCCAGCATATTGGAGCATGAGTCTGGTGCGCTGAGCACCTATGCTGCCTTCTGGGATACTTCTCCTGTTACTCGAATACGTATAATCGCAGAACAGGGGAGTGTTCAACTTGATCCATTGGAAAAAGGGTGGTTCACGAACGCCGAGGGCCTCAGAATCCCATTAAGAATCGATCCTGTGGACGAAAAGTTTAGAATGGGTCTATACGCACAAGATAGACTCTTCATAGACTCCGTTAGACAGAGAAAACGACCTCAACTTCCGGCATGCCTGTTGCCCGACGCAGTTGAAACCAATCGGCTTATTGAGAAAATATTGAGCAACAATTTGACAGCAACTGGGGCTATCATCGAGCCCGTACAGGCCGCCGCGGGTTGAACGCTTGAAGGTTCTCTTCGTCATCCAGCGATGGGCGCATTTCACCTATCACGAGTCCACCATCAATCAGTTGTGTGATAACGGCAATGAAGTCGTGGTACTGGCGGATGACAATCACGCTCCACTGCTGGCAGACGACCCTGTGACCACACGGACCGAGCAGTGGCCGAACCTTGTGCTAAAACCGATGGTCATAAAACGAACTGGACGGTGGCGGTCCTCTTTGTTCGGGTTACGAGAGCTATTGACATACGCCGATTATCTGAATCGTCCCGAACAAGACCCGTTCTATCTGATGCGCTGGAAGCGCTATCTTCCTCCGATTCTCAACCGTATAGTGCGGCGGTCGCCATTCGCGAGTCGCTTCGCGGCTACCAAACTGGCTCGAGGTCTGTTGCGGTGGTTCGTTCGTATGGCTCCGGCAGACAAAGGCATTCGTAATTATCTTCGTGAGAGTCAGCCAGACGTGGTAGTGGCGTCCCCAACCAACATGCGGTATTCAGAGGAGGCCGAGTACGTCAAGGCGGCCAATGAACTCGGCATACCCACGGTCGTGCCAGTACTCAGTTGGGACAACCTCACGACCAAAGGGTTAATCCACGAATTACCCAACGTCACCTTAGTGTGGAACGAGACACAAAAAAGAGAAGCAGTGTCGATCCATCAGATCCCTGAGGACAGAGTCGTCGTGACTGGTTCCCCCTTTCTCGACAAATGGTTTGACAATCAAATTGAGCCTTTGAGCGGGGATACATTTCGTGAACGGGTCGGATTGTCTGCAGGCACACCCTTTGTCCTATATCTTGGATCCTCGGCGAACATCGCCACCGACGAGAGCCGGCTGGTATTGCAACTCGCAGCCCATCTCGCCAAGTCCTCAGACCCTCGACTGAGGAAAATTCAGGTTCTCGTACGACCGCACGGTGCGAACCAAGAGCCATACCGCAAAATATCGGAGCCCAACGTTACGGTTTGGATGCGCGACCGGCAGCTTCCCGACTCGCTTGAGGCGTTCGCAGAATTCGCCGCGTCGCTCAAGTTCTCGGAATGTTGCCTTGGACTTAACACTACAGGGATGGTGGATGCACTTTTGATGAACAAGCCCGTGATCACACTTCTCGTAGATCAGTATCGGGATACGAACGCTTCGAAAGCCGTGCATTATCGCTATCTCTTGGATGCAGAAGTCTACCTACGATCATTCACAACCGAAGAGGCGGTCGGCTTGATCGCGAGACTTCATTACGAGGGCGACAGCACACATGCGAGGCGTGAGCAATTTAAGCTCGACTTTATCCGTCCTCACGGTCTGCACCGGCCAGCAGGTGCAGTCGCCGCACTTGCCATCCAACTGGCGGCCGAAGGTAAGGACCCGAAAGAAATCGAACAACTGGTTAGCAAGCCTGCAAAAGTGGGAGCGGCGCACACGAGATGATCAGAGAGGCTCTCCTCCAACGCATTGAGCGGGGAAGGCGTGACGTCGCGTATGAGATCTACTTGGACGTGCGTGACCACGTCTTGGATATGATTCAAACAACCGAAGAAAGTACCGAAAATCCCAGCGAGTATTGGGTCGAGGAGGTAGCCGGCTTCGAGTACCTCTTGGACGCGTCTCCTTTCGTCGTACAGAAGCTGCGAGAGCACTGTCACCACATCACCGGTATACGTTCATACGAATATCGGAAACATCACACCACCCAGCGGGCCCAGTTCGCCAATAAACTAGCAGCACTCCGTGAACGGGACAACAGCGACCTTTTCGTACCGGAATCGTCGCAGCTTGGTGGCTTTGGGCACGATGTCGACGGTCAGCTTGTCAATCTTGATACGCTGAAATTCTACGAAATGCTCATCGGCCTCGACTCCGCCGCATTTCTAACGAAATTTCGAGAAGAAGACGCAACTCGGCACACGGTTCTCGAGATCGGTGCTGGATGGGGTGGGTTTGGATATCAGTTCAAGACACTTTTTCCGAACGTGACGTATGTGATCATCGATCTTCCGTCGACGATCCTATTCTCGGCGGTATATCTCCGAACGGTATGTCCCGATGCCACTGCTTTTATATACGGGGACGGGCCCGTTTCGTCGGCGTTCGATGGCACATTGTCCTACGATTTCGTATTCCTTCCTCATCATGCGCTGAATGAGGTCGACTTCCAGAGTCTCGACTTGACCATTAACTCCGTGTCCTTCCAAGAGATGACGTCCGATCAGATAGAGTCGTATGCCAAGATGGTATCGGACGCCGGATGTCCGCTCATCTACAGCCTTAACCGCGACCGGTCGCGATACAATACAGAACTCACCACCGTCAGCGAGATACTGGAGCGTTACTACGACCTCGAGGAAATTAACGTACTCCCAGTCTCGTACACAAGCATGGAGCTCCCCGAGCCGCTGTCGTTTGCGAAGAAAATTCTTCGGCCTGAGGAATTGATAGTTAAGGCAAAACGAACGATCACTCGATTCACCAAAGGTCCGAGTTCCGACGGGTCGCTATATCGATATCGCCATCTCGCCGGTCGATTGAAGACCCAACGGGAGACACCTACAGCATGAAAGTCGGAATCCTCGCAGGTGGACTGGGAACACGGCTTGCTGAGCACACCGACCGGATTCCGAAACCGATGGTCGAGATCGGCGGCAGACCGATACTCTGGCACATCATGAACGAGTATTCAGCATTCGGTCACAAGGAGTTCGTCGTCGCGCTCGGCTACAAAGCCGAAGTCATTAAAGACTACTTCGTTAACTACCCGTATCGGTCTTCAAGTCTGACGGTATCTCTCAGAAGTGGGGATGTTACTAGACACGACGGTGACGACGAGGATTGGCTGGTCAACTTGCTTGATACCGGTTTGGAGACGGAGACCGGTGGCCGAGTAAAGCGTATCGCGGACTTTGTAGGTGGAGAACGGTTCTTTTTGACCTACGGTGATGGAGTCTCAAATATCGATATCGACCAACTGCTTGAATTCCATGAACGACACGGAAAGCTCGCCACGATGACCGCCGTTCGTCCTCCTGCCAGATACGGAGCAGTTGAAATAGACGGCGACATGGTTGTCAATTTTCAGGAAAAGCCACAGCTCGGCGAGGGCTGGATCAGCGGCGGCTTCTTCGTGTTCGAGCCGGAGCTGGCAGACTATATTAACGGAGACGATGACATTCTGGAACGAGGCCCTCTGACTAGGCTCGTCTCCGACGGGCAACTTGCGGCTTACCGACACAACGGTTATTGGCAGTGCATGGACACGGTTCGAGAACTGAGGATGCTACAAGAACTTTGGGACACTGGCAGCCCCCCTTGGACGACATAGCCGGAAATTGAGAATCCTTCTGACCGGTCACGACGGCTTCATTGGCTCGATTCTCCGGCCCCGGCTGGGCGACGCAGGCCATGACGTCTTCGATCTGGATAGTTTGTACTTCCACCCTGACGAAAAGGGCACTTCGGTGAAGCCCAAGGATATCCGAGATATCCAACCTATCGATCTAGAAGGTATTGACGCGGTCATCCATCTGGCGGCCCTGTCCAACGACCCGCTTGGCGATTTTGCTCCCGAGTTGACGTATGACATCAACTACAGTGCCTCAGTACGACTCGCGGAATTGGCGCGTGATGCGGGCGTTTCACGATTCCTCTATTCTTCATCATGCAGCATGTACGGTGTCTCTGGCGAGGACTTGGTTACTGAGGAAGCTCCCCTTAGCCCAATTACTCCTTATGCCATTTCTAAGACCCGTGTTGAAGAGGACGTATCGAAATTAGCCGACAACCACTTCACACCGATATTTCTGAGGAACGCTACAGCGTATGGCATGTCGCCACGATTGAGGACGGACCTTGTTTTGAACAACCTGGTTTGCTGGGCCTACACGACTGGCAAAGTCCGCATTATGAGTGACGGGAGTCCATGGAGGCCCGTCGTTCACGCCGAGGACATTGCCCAGGCATTTGAGGTGATGATCGATGCCCCTCGGGACGTTGTGCACAATCAGGCGTTCAATGTAGGGGTAACCTCCGAGAACTACCGTGTGAGGGATCTGGCTCAGATCGTCGCGAAAACGGTGCCTGGTTGTACCGTTGAGTATGCCGGAACGGCGAACTCCGACCAGCGTAGTTACCGCGTGGACTTTAGCAAGATCGCCCGTCTGGTACCGCAATTCCAGCCTCATTGGACGGCGGCCGCGGGCGCAGCAGAAGTGTATGAAGGTGTGATGGACGCGAAACTTACCGCAGAGTCCTTTCAAAGCAGGGAGTATGTGCGTCTGGAACAACTCAAATATCTAGTTTCGGAAGGGCGAATCGATGATCGCCTTCGTTGGACGGATCACTCAAAGGTGGGCATAGGGCAGTGAAGATCGTACCGCTTCGATTACCAGGTACTTTCGAGGTCACTCTGGAGCCCTATTTAGATGAGCGTGGATACTTTGTTCGCACCTACGATGATGAGATGTTTCGAGAACTCGGACTACAGACTAACTGGGTACAAGAAAACCAGTCTCGTACGCTAGACAAGCACACGATCAGAGGTATTCACTTTCAGCTGACACCTCATGCTGAGACAAAGTTGATTCGCGTTGTCTCAGGTGCGCTGCTCGACGTGTTTGTGGACATCAGGCGGCGGTCGGACACCTACGGACAATGGGACGCTCTCGAGCTTACAGCCGACAACTTCAAAGCGGCTTATGTTCCTAAGGGGTTCGCCCACGGGTTCTGTACCCTGGCTGATGACACAATTGCGATATACAAAGTGGATGCCTACTACGCTCCTGGTCACGAGCGCGGCGTTCGCTGGAATGACCCTACTCTGAATATTGATTGGCCGACAGACGCTCCCGACCTCTCGTCTAAAGATGCGACACAACCACTATTCCGCGAGTTGGAGTCGCAGTTTTGATAGATTTTCAATCTAGTCGATGACTCGCTTCCTCCTAACCGGGGCGACCGGCTTTATAGGCGCTCATGTTGCGCGGCTGCTCGTAGAACGAGGAGACGAAGTCGTTACCATGATTCGTCCAAACTCGGACAGATGGAGAATCCTCGACATTCTGAACAATATCTCCATATTAGAAGGCGACCTCTTTGAGACCGATACCACGCAAATGCTCACTGAGCAGAGTCGGCCCGACGTATGTATTCACCTGGCATGGTATGCGGAGCCTGGCAAGTATTTGGACTCAGAGGCGAATTTGGACATGCTCTCTGCAAGCATCTATTTTGCCCGCGGTCTGGCCAGGGCAGGGTGTCGCAGATTCGTTGGAATTGGAAGCTGCTTCGAGTATCAGATGGCCGATAGCACCTTATCCGAAAGTTCGGTCACCCGGCCGACGTCAATGTACGGTGCGTCGAAAATTGCACTAGCGACTGTCCTTGAGCAGTTGCGTTCCTCCACAGGGATGGAAACGGTGTGGGCGAGACCGTTCTATCAATATGGGCCGCAGGAAGACGAGCGGCGGCTAGTCTCCTCAGTGATCCTTTCGCTGCTGAACGGACGAGAGGCTCCGACGACAGAAGGCATGCAAGTCAGGGATTTCCTCCACATCAAGGACGTAGCGTCAGCAATTGTCGCTATTGCAGACAGCGAGTTGGTGGACGCTGTCAACATCGGCTCTGGTCAAGGGGTGACTGTGAGAGACATAGTCAATGCTATCGGGCGTGCAACTGGCAGAGCAGATCTGATTCGATTTGGCGCGATTCCATATCGACTCTTGGACCCAATGTTCGTAGTCGCGGACAACTCCCGGTTGGCAAATACGGGCTGGGTTCCACGCTTCGCACTCGAAGATGGAGTCGCGGACACAGTCCGTTGGTGGCGCGAACAAATGACTGCAACAGCGTCGTGACGAACCGAGAAGGTGCGAAGGTTACTATCGGCCTTCCTGTCTACAATGGCGCACAGCACATTCGCAGTGCGCTCGATTCGCTTTTGGCACAGACATACACGAATTTCGAACTAGTCATATCTGACAACGCTTCGACCGACGAGACCCCCAATATCTGCTTGGAGTACGCAAAACGCGACGCGCGGGTATCGTTCCGTAGGAATGCCAGAAATGTTGGGATGGTGCGGAATTTCCGTGAGGTGTTCGCCCTGTCGAGAGGGGAATACTTTGCGTGGGCCTCTGACCACGATCTTTGGCTTCCGAACTGGCTTGATCGATTGGTAAGGGTATTGGACGTTCATAAAAACGTAGTTCTTGTGTACCCGCGATCGGTAGGCATCGACGACGATGGAGATGACATTTTTCAAGAGCCGAGGTCATTCGAGACCTTCGGGATGTCAAGGAAAGAAAGAATACGCGCAGCTTGCACGAAAATGGTTGGGGCGGGCAACATGGTCTATGGGCTTATGAGGTCAAGCGCCCTGGCGCAGACCAGTGTGTATGCGGATTGGCTCATGCCTGACCGGTTATTATTTATGGAGATGTCCCTACACGGACAGTACAAACAGGTTGACGAATATCTGTGGAAGCGACGTTATCCGGATGGAATGCCGAACCTGAATGGCGTGCCTGAAGATTACGAGAACATTATTGAACGGCAGCGCAACAACTTGTTCCCCGGAAAACCACCCTGGCACACAGGGCTGCCTACATTTGCACATGCAATGGGCCTTCTCTATTTTGTGACAGTAAGGCCGCCCAGCCGGAGCTACATGAACGCCTATCTTGGGCCCTACATGGCGTACCTGTACTTGCGTCGGCGGCGGCAAGCTGCCAAAGCTGAACTTCGTTTGTTGCTGCGTCGGATGCGGAAAAAGCTCTCACCTCAGCAGACGTAGTCAGGGGTTATTTTGAAGCTCTCCGATGATCAAATGAAAGGAAGACATGGCTAGAAGCCTAGTAATCGATGAGACTGAGATAACGGAGGATTCCGACTGCTACGTCGTCGCCGAACTCGGATGCAATCACATGGGCAGCGTCGATACGGCGAAGGAGATGATCCGCTTCGCCAGCTTCTGCAAGGTGAACGCCGTGAAGCTGCAAAAGCGCGATAACCGGGCGCTGTTCACGAGGCAGATGTTCGACTCGCCCTATATCAACCGCAACAGCTTCGGCGAGACCTACGGGACACATCGCGAGGCTCTGGAACTCGACCGCGATGCGTATGTTGAGTTGATTGCCTGTGCCAAAGAGCACAACGTTACTTTGTTTGCTACACCGTTCGACTTCCCCAGTGTCGACTTTCTCGCGGACCTCGACATGCCGGCTTACAAGACCGCCTCGGGCGACATAACCAATACGCCCTTGCTGAAATACGTCGCCGAGATTGGAAAACCGATGATGGTCAGCACCGGTGGCGCGACGATGGAGGATGTGGAACGGGCTCACGATGCCATTGTGCCGATCAACTCACAACTTTGCATCATGCAGTGCACTTCGAGCTACCCGGCGGCGGCCGACGAGTTAAACCTAAAGGTTATAGAGACATATCGCGAGCGCTTTGGCGATATTGTCGTTGGGCTGTCCGACCACCAGAACGGCATAGCGATGGCTATGCTGGCGTTCATGCTCGGGGCGAGAATGATCGAGAAGCACTTCACTATCAACCGAGCTTGGAAAGGAACGGACCAGGCGTTCTCGCTCGAACCCGCGGGCATGGGGCGACTCGTCCGCGACCTTCAAAGAGCGAGAGTTGCTCTGGGAGATGGCGTCAAGCAGATGTTCCCGGACGAAAAGGAGCCTCTGCATAAGATGCGAAAGAAGCTCGTCGCGGCGAAAGACGTTCCGACTGGCCAGATATTAAGCAGGGAAGACCTGACGATCAAGGCTCCGGGTGATGGGCTCGCGCCCTACTATCTGGACGAGGTAATCGGGATGACGGCGACTCGTCCGCTGGCAGTGGATGACGATATCAAACTGGAATATCTGCGAAAGTAAGTCGAAATGCCAGTAGATTTCAACTCTCGTGATATTTCTGGCGACCTTCGACAACTAATTTTGACCACCAAGTTCGTCGCCTTCGACTTCGACGTGGTGTTCACAGATAACGCCGTGATAGTGTCCGAGGACGGTACAGAATCGGTTATGTCGTATCGGGGAGATGGCATCGGCCTGAGGAAGCTCGATCAACTCGACATCGGCACTGCCGTGATCTCGACTGAAGTGAACCCCGTAGTTGCTGTCCGATGCAAGAAGCTGAATATTCGCTGTCTTCAGGGAGTCGATGACAAACTCACGGCCCTCCGCTCGCTGTTGAACGAACATGATTTGTCACTCGATCAGGCGGCCTTCGTCGGCAACGACGTGAACGACCTAGAATGCCTTCGAAATGTCGGCTTCCCGATTGTCGTTCAAGACGCGCACCCAGATGTCTTGATGTTCGGCAGGTACCAAACTGAAACACCAGGCGGCTATGGCGCAGTACGCGAAGTCTGCGATCTGTTTGAGCATGAGTTAACCAACCAACGATGAAAGAGAATTACTTTGACGTGTCGGGTCGAGTTGTGATCGTTACGGGTGGCCTTGGGCAGCTTGGTCGCACCTACAGTCTGGCGCTGCTCGATCAGGGCGCCAAAGTCGCAGTTCTTGACAACATGATTGACGAAGGGCGCGTGCAGTCCGGCTTTGGTGGGCGGGCGACCGACAACAATGTGATGTTCCTGGAAGCGGATGTAACAGATCGAGCATCTTTGGAAGCCGCTTTGGGTCAAGTCGTCGAACGCTGGGGAGCCCCATTCGGTCTGGTCAACAACGCCGCCATCGACTCGCCTCCCAACGCCCCCGCCGAGGAGAATGGCCCGTTCGAGACCTATCCGGAGTCGTCGTTTGACCGAGTGATGGAAGTCAACGTCAAAGGAGTTTTCCTTTGTTGCCAGGTGTTTGGGGCAGCGATGGCGGAAACTAGGCGCGGGTCCATCGTTAACATTGCTTCGACCTACGGTTTGGTTTCACCTGACCAGAGCATATATGACTATCGAAGGCAGGGCGGCGACTCATTCTACAAGCCGGTGGCGTACTCAGTGTCCAAGTCCAGTCTGTTGAACCTGACTCGCTATTTGGCTACCTATTGGGCGGAGAAGAACGTTCGGGTAAACACTCTGACACTAGCCGGGGTCTTCAATAATCAGGATGAACAGTTCCTCGAAAACTACACAAAGCGTGTCCCGCTCGGCAGAATGGCGCGCGAGGACGAATATCGGGGGGCGGTCATTTTCTTGATGTCTGATGCGTCGTCGTATATGACCGGCTCCAACATGGTGATCGACGGAGGCTGGACGGCGTGGTAGCGCAGCCGTGGGTGGAGATTCGCTCGAAGGATGAGACACCAAGCATTGTCGCTCTCATACCGGCTCGTGCCGGGTCGAAGCGGGTGCCGGGCAAGAACATCAAGCGGCTGGCCGGTCATCCGATGATCGCCTATGCAATTGCATCGGCGCTCGACAGCGGGGTATTCGACCGGGTGCTCGTCTCAACCGACTCAGAGAAGATCGCGGATATCGCTCGATACTACGGCGCGGATGTGCCATTCCTCCGACCGGCGGAGATTTCAGGCGACCGCTCTCCAGATATCGAGTTCGTCGAGCGCGTCCTGAATGAACTGAAGGATGGAGGCAAGGCGTACGACTGTTTCAGCATCCTTCGCCCGACGAGTCCTTTCCGCAAGGCCGAGACGATTCGCAGGGCATGGAAGGAGTTTCTAGCCGAAGAAGGAGTCGATTCGCTGCGGGCAGTCGAGAAGTGCCGACAGCACCCTGCCAAGATGTGGGTCGTGCGGCGGCATCGAATGATGCCGCTCATACCCTTCGGTCCCGTCGAGCAGCCTTGGCATAGCAGTCAGTACCCCACCTTACCGGAGATCTACGTGCAGAACGCAAGCCTCGAAATTGCCTGGAGCCGTGTCGTCTACGAAGGACGCACAATTGCGGGTGAGGTCTTGATGCCCTTCTTGACTCAGGGTGACGAAGGAATCGACGTGAACGACAAATATGACTGGATGATCGCCGAGCAGATGATAGCGTCTGGAGAAGCAGCCCTACCGCCCGTCTCGCAAAACCCTTATCCCGGCGATGTGGAACTCTAGCCAACAGTGAAACTGAGCTTCGTCCCGTACGAGGAATTAGAGCGAGTCAGACGGCTCGACGCGGATCCACACACGAGGGCGGCGTTGTTTGCGACGCTATGTAGAATCAACACGCTGTACATGATTAAGAAAGCCGGTTCGGGACACGTCGGCACGTCGTTCAGTTGCATGGATGTTCTCTCGTGGCTATTCCTCGAGGAAATGGACCACACGGTCGACCGATATTTTTCGTCCAAGGGGCACGATGCACCGGCGTTGTACTCCGTGTTAATCGGCATGGGGATGCTGGATTTCGACAACATCCACAGCCTCAGAAGACTGGGCGGCCTGCCGGGTCACCCGGATGTTTCTGTTCCTCATATGGTCACCAACACCGGATCGCTCGGCATGGGCATATCGAAAGCCAAGGGCATGGTGCTCGCCAACCGAATTCAAGGGAAACGAGGAAGAATATTCGTCCTGACCGGCGACGGCGAACTCCAGGAAGGGCAGCTGTGGGAGTCGCTGATTTCTGCATCAAACCTAGGGCTCGGCGAGATAACCGCGATAGTCGACCACAATAAAATTCAGTCAGATACGTGGGTCAGCCAAACCAGTGACCTTGGCGACATCGAGGCGAAGTTCCAGGCCTTCGGTTGGGAAGTGGGGCGCTGTGACGGCAACGACATCGGCGCATTTTCGCTTGAATTTCAACGAGTGCAACAAGCGCACGACAGGCCGAAGGTCATCATTGCCGACACGTTGAAGGGCAAGGGAGTTTCGTTCATGGAGCCTGCGTCGGCAATAAACGACACTAGCCTCTACCGTTTCCACAGCGGTGCTCCCGACGACGACTTGTACGCTGCAGCGATGCAGGAACTGTTCGCACGAGCCAATATGTTTGTTGCAGACATAGGCGAAGACATACTACGAATAGAAACGGTTGATAGCGTGTCTGCGACGGCTCCCACACTCGTCCAAAAACTTATTCCGGCTTATTCCGAGACCTTGATCGAACAGGCAGAAAACCATCCTGAGTTAGTTGCTCTCGACGGCGACCTCGTCCTCGACACAGGGCTCATACCCTTTCGTGAACGATTTCCAGAGAGGTTCATCGAGTGCGGTATCGCGGAGCAAGACATGGTCTCGCAGGCTGGAGGCATGGCGCTGAACGGCCTTTTACCCGTCGTCCACTCTTTCGCCTGCTTCCTATCCGACCGGCCCAACGAGCAGATTTATAACAACGCTACTGAACACACTAAGATCGTGTACGTTGGCTCATTGGCAGGCCTCATCCCTGGCGGGCCGGGCCACTCGCACCAGAGCGTTCGCGATATTTCTGCGCTCGCAGGCGTGCCTGGACTCGTCATGATTGAACCATCCAATGAGGCCGAGACGAAATTGGCGGTCGAGTTCTGCGTAGAGAGCACAGAAGACAGCAGCTACCTTCGGTTAACGTCGATACCGCTCGATATTCCTTACACTCTGCCTGCCAACTACAAGCTGGCGCTGGGGCAGGGAGTTGATCTCACGCAGGGCGATGACGCAATCCTGTTCGGGTATGGGCCATCACTTCTCTCCCAGGCATTTTGGGCGTCTGAGTTGCTCGCAGGACGCGGAATTCGGTTGCGTATCGTCAACCTACCCTGGCTGAATCAGGTAGACGGCGACTGGCTTCGCAGCGTCGTCGAGGGCTACGACCACGTCCTTACATTGGATAACCACTACATCGTCGGTGGACAAGGGGATGTAGTGTTGAGCGCATTGGCGGAGTCAGGACTTAAGAAGTTCCCCCGTGCGAAAAAGCTGGGCGTTCGAGAGGTTCCCGTGAGCGGTACCAATGACGAAGTCCTGCGAGCGCACCGCCTGGACGCTCAGAGTCTCGCCGAGGACATTCAACGGTTCATGAGCAATGCCTCCTAGCACCGTTAACGGAACGATCCCCTCAAAAAGTGCCGACCAGGCGACGACTGTCGATCTGACCATCTGCACGTCGGTGATGCCTGCTGACCTGTCATTCGTGCATCTCAATTGGCAACTGATTAGTCAACTGAATGATGTCGAGGGATGGAAGTGGCTCGTCATTGACAATTCAGAAGAACCTGAACGACTACACCTCAAATCATGGGATGACCGTGTAGAGGTTATGGATGGTGTGGAGACGAACCGGACGCTCCCCGAGTGGTGTCAGGGCAGCTACCACCATGCAGGGGCCTTTAACAAGGCTCTGCACTCCATCGAAAGCCGATTCGCGCTGTTTCTTGACCCTGATTTTTATATTGTCCGACCGCACTGGATTGCAGACCTGACTTCGTACATGCAATCCAAGGGTTTGGCGATTCTTGGAGTGCCTTGGCACCCCAAGTGGTACAAAAAGTATCGCTACTTTCCGTGCGCCCACGCACTGCTTGTCGATCTCAGTCAGATATCTACGGATATGATCGACTTCACACCGGCTCTGAGGGACGCAGAGGCGGTTATGTACGGCTCTGAGCGGAACTACTCCCACTTTTGGAACATTCCGCCGATGCCATCGAGACGGCAACGGCGCACTGTCGCAACCTCTAACGACACCGGGTATCCGCTGTACCGCACATACGCAACCGATCGGGATATTCGCTGGGAGAGTATGAAGCCTGTATATCGACCGGGCGAAGACTTTAATGGACCGAAGTACGCGGTAACTTCATACGGACGAGCACTAGAAAAGCTCTTCCCCGAGAAATACAGCTTTCTTCCGAAACGTTCCGAGACTTACAGCGCCATCGGTTTTCGGGAACTAGGCCATGCTGACGTGACTCATCTCGGATGGGAAGAGTTCTTGTGGCAGGACGAGCCGTTCGGATTTCACATGCGGCGATTTCGAAACGATGGACTTGAAGAAAGTGAGGCTACTCGAATCATCACTGAAGTCCTGTCCGGCTTCTGCGAGTCCTGCTCGTTTGAACTGAGCTAGTTGTCAGAGAATCGCTTATTCACTCGGACGGATCAACATCTTCACTGTCTCTGCCAAACTCGGTGACCGCGAGCAACGAGAATCTTTTAACTACGTTTTTGTTCACGAGTACGGGCGTTGTTGGCGAACAAGATCAAGCTCGAATAGCTTGACTTGTCAACACAACTGAAATTGACTACGACCGACGCAAGAGACGTGACCAAAGTTTGGATCAATTTTGCGGTATGGCCGAATGATACGGGTTGTTAGAGCCTGCTGCGCAAGAGCTTAAGTTAATGAACATCACCCTGGAACAAGAGCGCTAGACACGGAATGGGTATTCAGGCTAAAACGACAATGCTTGCCGCCGACAGGTTTACAAGTCTGTATGAGGTCATCGTCGCCTCGGCCGAGGCGGCACTAGCCTTACAAAGGGATGACGGTTCGATGCCACCCGGGCACAACGGGCCTTACAATGACCCTGAAACCCCAGTGCGGAACACTTCTCATTGGATGTTGACGTTCCTCAAGGCGCACGAAATATCCGGTGACGAGCGCTTCGCCGCCGCCGTAGGTCATGCCGCTGCTTACCTGATGCGCGACGAACTTCGGCCGTACGGGTACACCTTCTCGCATCGAACGAAACCCAATAAGGATGCCTGCAACGGGGTAATCGGTAGTGCCTGGGCGATCGAGGCTTTGATGACCGTCGGCGACCAGTTAGATGTCCCTGATGCTATAGACCTCGCGACTCAAGTGTTTCTGGTAAATCCATTCGACGAAGAAACCGGTCTCTGGCGGATCATCGAAACGGATGGACGTGATTTAGGATTCGACATGATCTTCAACCATCAACTCTGGTTCGCCGCTGCAGGCGGCTTGTTAGCGCAAAGCGGAAACCAGGACATCGCTTCGACAGTCGGTCGGTTTCTTGACCGGCTCGAGAGCAACTTGACGCTGTATTCCGATGGTCTGCTCTATCACTTCGCGGGCGGCAAGTCTGCCGGTGAGTCCGCGAACCTAATCGGACGAACGAAGATATTCACTGCCCGGCTCATTAAGCGCAGACGGCTTCGTACTCTGAACGACGACGATCTGCACTACCGCGCCATCGGATACCACTCGTTCAATCTATACGCTTTCGCGATACTTGCCGAAGCGATTCCGGACCATCCCTTTTGGCGTAGCGAGAAGTTTTTGAAAGTGCTGCACTACGTCGACTCCAGCTCATATCGTGATGCAATCGATGAGAACAAATACGGGTACCCATATAACCCCCCGGGGTTCGAGATACCATACGCCATGAGCGTGTTTTCTCGCGTCTTGGTTGACAACGACCAGTCCGGCTCAAGGACATGGGTCTCTGAGCAGTTGCGACGGTGTTTCAATTTTGACTCCCGTCAGATGAGCGGTGGGACGGCAGATCCCGTGACTCACGCGGCGAGACTTTACGAAGCGACTCGTCTGCCAGACGTGAGCTTGACGCTGAGTAACGGATAGGGGCAGGAAGGGAGATTGCACTGGCACTCACCAGGGGAGTCTATGACACTAATGAGATTCGGTCTGCGCCGCGCAAGAGCATCTATTCCATCTGGGAACTATTTTAGCAATCGTGATACCTCGTGCTGAACTCAGGGGATGGTGGCAATAGCAATCAAAGCGTCCGTCATCGTGCCCGTGTACAACAACCCCGAAGGAATCAGGGTGCTGATCGAGGCTCTACTGGCCCAGAGCTATCCCTCTCGACACTTCGAAATCATCGTCGTGGACAACAACTCAACTGATGACACCGCTGACGTGGTGCGGTCGATTACCTCTAGAAACCGTGACAGAATCAGGCTCGTGATGGAGAGCACGATTCAAAGTTCCTACGCTGCACGGGACCGTGGAATCGAAGAATCATCAGGCGAGTTTCTTGCGTTTATCGATTCGGACTGTACCCCAGCGGCATTCTGGCTGGAGAGCGGGATAGCTGCTTTGGAAAACGACTCGGTGGCATGTGGCGGCGGCAAGGTGGAGTTCACGTATCAGAGTGATCGTCCCAACGCTGTCGAATATCTCGACTCTGCAAGGAAGCTCGATCAACGCCATTACGTGGAAGACCTGGGCTTTGCTGCTACCGCCAACTTTTTCGCGCGCAGAGACCTGTTTGCTCAACATGGGACGTTTAGAGCGGACGTGATATCGGGCGGTGATTTTGAGTTCGGTCGACGGGTAACGAGTCAGGGCGAGAACATGGTCTATATCGACGACGCAATCGTGACTCATCCTGCGCGCGCCACAGTAAGAGAGCTTTTGAAGAAAAGTAAGAGAGTTGCGGTTGGGCAGAAGCAACTTGGACGTCTTGGTCTGGCGGAACAGGTCGGTCCTTCGTGGAAACAGCTCGTTCCCGCACGATCGTGGCCGGACGACGGCAATTGGTCTCGTTCACTGACGATTACCGACAAAGCCAAGATACTGGCACTCCAAACAGTCGTCCGATGGTTCAATTTCTGGACAAGAGTTAGGTGAACGTGACAAGTCCGATCGTCAGTGTTGTGATTCCGACACACAACCGATCAAAGTTGCTGAGGCGAGCGGTCGAGAGTGTGTTGACCCAGACCTACGACAGTTACGAATTGATCGTCGTCGACGACGCTTCGACCGATGATACCGCCGAGTTGATCAAGTCTTTCGACGACCCGCGCGTCCGCTACCTTCGCCACGACATCAGCCGGCACGCATCGGCTTCTCGAAACACGGGATCGCGGGCTGCCATGGGCAGGTACATTGCTTATTTGGACGACGACGATGAATGGCTGCCGCATAAGCTTGTGAAACAGATTGAACTCATCGAAAACGCTCCCCACGATGTCGGCATGGTCTACTGCTGGTTGGACTACATCGACGCCGACGGTCGGACGGTCGCTGAGTTGCATCCGTCACTTCGCGGCAAAGTGTTTGGTCAGGTACTCGATAGGCAGCGGCTCGGCAATAGCTCGACGCTCGTCGTACGGAGGGAGGTCTTCGAGATTGTAGGTGGATTCGACGAAGAGCTTCCGAGGGGCAATGACGGAGACTTCATTCGGCGGGTCGCACTTGGCTGCGATGTGGATGTAGTACCAGAGGTTCTTGTGAGGGTCCACCTTGGCCACGGCAGCAGCCGAATCACTTCTTCGGACGAACCGGGAATCCGCAACGCCATTAAAAGTCAGGCAGCTAAGCTAACGAAGTTCGAAGGTGAATTGCCGAAGTACCGCCGTCAGACTGCAACGATCTACGCGATAATGGCGCACCATTATGTCGAGCTCGGTGAATGGTGGCAGGCGCTCCGTCACTACACGCTTGCGCTAAAGTGGCATGTCGGGGCAGGCATGGTCTACTTCAATATGCTCCGCAGCCTGAAGGCTGGCGTCCTCCGCCGAAAGGTGGCTCGGGCGAGTCATTTGAACGCGTCAACGTACAATGATAGATAACTGCCCGATTCATCGGTCTTTCCACGGTAGTCGATATTCAGTTCGCCAATCGAACTCGCGTTGAAGTCGCTTTCGACAACCTTCGTGAACCCAGCATCAGATAGCAGTTTCGTAATCGTCTCCAAGTCGTAGCCGTATTTATGCTGCCCGTTTTGCTGGAGCGCATACATTAGATGATCCAATTTAGTCGTACACCATTCGGGATGCATCTCGGACTGAAGACGAAAAAACTCGTCGTTGTCGGAGGCGTACGCGCGAATGATCTTTTCGATTCCGGGCACGACGATTCGCATAGCGCCACCCGGTTTGAGAATACGCAGGCATTGGCGAGCGAACTCGCTAGCTTGACCGGGGTATTCGATGTGTTCGAGAAAATGAGAAGAGTAGATGTACTGCACCGATTCATTGGGGAATCGTCGAAGTCCCGCAGGGAGGCGCATCGCCAATATGTTCTTTCGGACGAGCATATCGATACTCACCCAACCGGGAACATCGTGCGTCCCGGACCCAAGTTGCAGCCGAAGATGCCCGTGTCTGCGAGCGTCGGAGAGCCGACCTCTGAAGCGGAGGTAGCTCAACAACTCGTACACATTGAAAACTACGCCAATATTTACGAGGGTTCGGGCGATATTACGTATGACTCGCATCAGACTCGGCGTCGTACAGCTACGTTTAGGCTTCGGACGGCTACAGTATACCCCAGGCAATCGATGCCCCGAATCGTAGGCCGAGAATGAGTTCCGCTGTGGAAGCACAAGGGACGCATGGACGGGCGAGAGGTCTGTATAATCGGGTCTTCTCCGAGTACCAAAAATCGGTCATCAGGGCTATCCTGCTTGCGACTAGGAACCCATCTGCCGCTATTCCTCCCAGCCTGAAGCGATCCGCCGTCAGTGACGATGTTTCGTATAGTGTCGAAGGCGAGATCGGCGAGTGCAGGCTGATCTTCGCGACATCCCGAGGTCTGTTCGTACTGGACTACCTGAATGGAATCGCCAAGCGGGTTCTCTCGGGTAAGTTTTACGGTCTCACTCGATATGGCGATTCGTGGCTGATCGCCCGATCCAACAATCGCGGCCCAAAGTACCGGCGTATGTCGGACATTAGCGCGATCACACTTTCTGGAGACCAAGTCGAATCGTTGAAGCAGCTCGCAATCGGTATTCCAGGCGAACTTCATCAGATCGATGTGATCGAAGACCTTCTTTACGTCCCGCACACGGGGTACAACCAGATTCTGACGACTTCAGTTCGTCGATTGTTGGGCCGAACGGTGCCAGCAACGATTCTCAGTTTTGACAACACTTTTCTCGACATCTTCAAACCTAGCCATCTAAACTCAGTATTCTACAACCGAGGTGATCGGCACGTTCGCCTCGTTGCTCACAACCTCACGGCCCATACTGCGAAATCGAGTGATTTGGTCGCGTACGACCCTTTGACCGGAGAACACTCGGTGCAGAGGACGGAAAGCCACTCAGCGCATAACGTCTTTACCAGCGACGGTGAAACAATCTATTGCGATAGCAACAATCGTCGGTTGGTCCGCAACGGACAGACAATTTTCGAGGCCGACAAATTACTTCGTGGACTATCGATCACAGACGACAGAATGTACGTAGGCGGCAGCGACGTGGACTTCGAAAGTAGCCGTCGTAGTTCGTCGGATGCCGCTATCTATGTCCTCGATCGAGACGGGCGATTGCAGGGAACGGTGTCAATTCCAGGCGTCGGCAACCTTTACGAGATTCGTCAGCTTTCTTCGCACGACTATGCAATGAGTTCCGAGTACCAACCTGCGCCGCGCGGCCCCGGTTAGGATGCCGTGGTTGCTAGTCACAGTGGTCATCACAACGTACAACCGGCCTCGAACGGTGCGCCACGCAATCGAGAGCGCTTTGAATCAGACCTACGAATCGGTAGAGATTATCCTTATCGAGGACGGGACGGACAGCGGGGTAGAACAGTGGTTGATGACAGAGAATATGCTAGATCGAGTGCGATACGAGCGGCACGAGAACAACAGGGGGCTTGCCGCCGCCCGGAACACCGGTATTAGACTTGCCAAAGGAGAGTACATCGCGTTTCTTGATGACGACGACGAATGGAAGCCGGAGTTTCTGACGACTTTATTTACAAATATGAGTGCTTCGAATCACCGAACCGGAGTTACCTACTGTGGAGTCGAAGTCCGCGACCGTAACACGAACAGCGCGATCTCGACTCTGTACCCAAGAAATCGTGGCGACCTAAAGACCGCAATCATGACCGTGGGAGCAGCGACACTGCCGTCTTCCTGCTTATTCCGAAAGTCTGCCTTGATAGATGCCGGTGGCTTCGACGAGAAACTGTCGTCGTCCATCGACCACGATATCTGGATGTCTCTAGCCATTAAGGGGTACGAGGCGTTGGCCGTCGACGAGTCGCTGGTCGTATCGTATTCGTCGACTGATGACCGACTAACAACCAATATGACGACCAGACCGGACGGTGTGCGTGTGTACGTCGAAAAGTGGAAACCTGTTTACAGGGAATGGTTCGGCGAGAGTGAAGGAGATGAATACGGTCGCCGCTACTTCGCCAACGTGGTTGGAAGGTTGGCTGCCGACAAGCTCGTCTACTGGAAGATATCAGACGGATGGCGTGGGATTCGCCAGGTAGTTTCCTATTCCGGGATAGGCATCGCTTTGCCAAGGTTCGCCAAATACGTCGCAATGTCGGCGGGGCGAAGGATTCTTCCCAGGTCAGTTATCAAGGTCGTTAAGGGAATCTAAAGTCAAGGCCCAGGAGCGTTGGACCTGAACACAAGGCAAGAACGGCGCTTCACGGCGTCGATTCCGCTGGTGACTATCGTCACGCCCTGCTTCAACAGCGCAGCATTTATCGAGCATACTATCAACAGCGTGGCGAACCAAACGTATTCTAGAATCGAACATATCGTTGTCGACGCCGGTTCGACGGACGGTACCGTCGATATTATCAAACGAAACGAGAAATCGATCTCGTTGTGGGTCAGCGAACCGGATGCTGGACAGGCTGATGCGATACGCAAGGGATTCTTCATGTCTAGCGGCGAGATACTAGCTTGGATCAACGCAGATGACGTGTATCCTGAGGATGCCGTGGAGACAGCGGTGGCCGAGTTACTACGCAGTCCTGTCGACGTGGTCTACGGTAATCGAGGTTTGATCGACTCCGAGGGCCAACGCATCGGCGAACGCCGATTGACGCCTTTCCTGTCCCACTTCTCTCGGAAAGGCATGTTGTATGGTGGCTTCGGTGTATATCAGCCAGCGTCGTTCTGGCGGCGTGACTTATATTTCGACGTGGGCGGCATCGACCCGTCGTTCCAATTCTCGATGGACACCGACCTGTTTGTGCGCTTCGCGATGGCGGATGCACATTTCGAGTTCATTCCAAAGGAATTAGTGCAATTTAGAGTTCACGCTTCGTCGAAAACCTCGACTTCACAAGATGTTGCCCGCGAGGAATGGCGGCGAATTTCAGCTTCTGTGCCTCCCAGACAGTTTTGGTATAGGTGGTTCATAAGGACGGTGTGTCGATCTTGGAAGGTGTTCTATCACTTGAAGGAGAGCCGGGGCCGCTACCTGTTCAAGTTGCTGACCGACAGGCAATACCGTTTTGTGCCATGAAATTGACTAAACGATGATCGTACTCGGGCTAAACGCGCACCACGGCGATGCCTCGGCGGCCCTGTTTCGTGACGGAGAGTTGATCGCAGCGGTCGAAGAGGAGCGATTCACTCGCGTCAAGCACGAGGCCGGGTTTCCCAGTAACGCTATTCGCTACTGTCTTCAGGCCGCCGGCGCGAACCCTCAAGACATCGACCACGTCGCTATTCCGCGAAAACGGTCCGCCCACTTGTTCCATAAGGCCCTGTGGGCCATGCGAATGCCGAAACTCGCGGCCAATCGTGCCTCCGTCTGGAAGCGTTTTGGCGACATCAAAGAGTCTCTTACACACAGTCTCGACGTTCGATCTTCTGACTTCAATCCCCAGCTACATTACGTCGAGCACCACATGGCCCACGTCTCCAGTGCGTTCTACGCCTCGCCGTTCCAGGACGCGGCGGTGATGTCGCTTGATGCTCTAGGCGACTTCGCAAGCATGTCTTGGGGAACCGGACGCGATCGAGACCTGGATATCGAGGGATACACCCTTTTTCCTCATTCCTTGGGCCTCTTCTACACGGCGATCACTCAGTATCTCGGATTATGGAATTATGGTGACGAATACAAGGTTATGGGTCTGGCGGCCTATGGCGAGCCGACTTACGCAGACGTATTCGAGCGAATCGTTCGCAACGGCTCCAGCCTCGACTTTCAACTCGACCTCAAGTACTTTTCTCACCACAAAGGTGGCCCAGAGATGAGTTGGGAGGGTGGTGAGCCGGAGATCGGCCAACTGTTTTCCGACGAGCTTGAGAAGGCTCTGGGCCCGGCACGTCGTCCTGACGAGCCCGTCGAGAAGCGGCACAAAGATATCGCCGCGTCACTCCAATGGCGACTAGAGGAAGTAGTATTCTCGCTTCTGAATCAACTGCACAAGTCCACGGGTACGGACAAGCTTTGCTACGCAGGCGGAGTAGCGTTCAACTGCGCCGCCAACGGTAAGATATTCGACCGCACGCCATTCAAAGAAATCTACATCCAGCCCGCCGCCGGTGACGCCGGTCTCGCAGTAGGCTCCGCGCTCTATGTGCAGCACCAGGTACTCGCTCAGCCACGCAATTTTGTGATGACACACTCGTATTGGGGCCCGGAATCGTCATCCGATTCGATGAAACTGGCAATCGGGCGCAGTGGTCTCAGCTTCCAGGAATACGAAATACCTGAACTCGCTGAGCATACGGCATCGAAGATAGCCGAAGGGAAGATCGTCGGGTGGTTCCAGGGCCGTTCCGAGTGGGGGCCCAGGGCCTTGGGCGACCGCAGCATCGTCGTCGATCCGCGCCGCGGCGACATGCAGAACATTCTCAATGAACGTGTCAAGCAGCGAGAGACTTTCAGGCCATTCGCGCCCTCTATACTTGAGGAAAAGACTGGCGACTGGTTCGAGAAGGACTATCCCTCACCCTTTATGCTGATGACGTACCCAGTCAAGCCCGAGAAGCGCTCATTGATTCCTGCGCCGACTCATGTCGACGGCACTGGCAGACTTCAGACTGTCAGCAAGACGACGAATCCGGCGTACTGGGAGCTTATCAGTGCGTTCGAAGACCAGACAGGAGTGCCGCTCTTACTCAACACATCCTTCAACGAGCGCGAGCCAATCGTCAATACACCCGAGGAAGCTATCGCCTGCTTCGAGCGCACGGGCATGGACGTGTTGGCTCTTGGTCCATACCTGATCGAGCGCCCACGCTGATGAGGATTCTGCACGTCATACCGAGCTTTGCTCCGGCGTGGCGGTATGGAGGGCCTATCGTTGCGGCGTTAGGGATGACAAAGGCTCTCGCTCGATTGGGGCATGACGTGACCGTCTTCACGACAAACATCGACGGTCCGAACAATCTCGATGTCCCGAACGACCATCCCGTCGACCTCGATGGAGTGAAAGTTCACTACCTTCAAGTAGGGCGGCCTCGGTCATATTGCTACTCCAGCGACCTTGGTCGGGCACTCGAAAACCAGATTGGTGACTTTGACGTCGTTCACATTCATTCGGTATTCCTCTGGCCGACGACAGCAGCCGCATCATGGTGCCGGAGGAAAGGTGTCCCTTATGTCATCCGTCCGGCGGGGATGCTTAGCGATGAAACCGTCAGCAATTCCTATCTCGGAGGCCCGCGTTCCACATATAGCAGGGTCAAGAAATGGTCGTACATACGGACGTTCGGGAAAGGCGATTTGGCGGGTGCAGCCGCAGTTCATTTCACGTCGATGGCGGAAGCGGAGACAAGCAAAATTGGAGGCATAAGCGCCGATTCCTGGGTAATTCCGCTCGGAGTTGACGTACCTGAGCAACAGGCAATCGATAGTTCCTATCTGAGAAGCAAACTACCGAACATTGGCCACGACCCCATCGTGCTGTTCCTATCTCGTATCGATCCGAAAAAGGGCCTCGATATCCTGATCCGAGCGCTCGCTCAGCTAAAGGATTGTCGAGACTTCACCCTTGTGATCGCGGGAGCAGGCTCCGCGTCCTATGAGCGCGAGATTCACCGACTCGTGTCGGCCAGCGGCCTAGAAGACCGGACACACTTCCTCGGCATGGTCGAAGGTCAGGATAAATGGTCAGTTTTAACGAGCGCAGATATCTTCGCACTGCCATCGCATAACGAAAATTTTGGCGTTGCGGTCGTCGAGGCTATGGCGTCCAAGCTCCCCGTGGTCATTTCAGATCGAGTGGCATTATATTCGGATGTTAGTGACGCGAAAGCGGGCATAGTGACCAATCTGGAGGTTGACGAAGTCGCGGCGGCAATCGATACGTTGTTGCTCGACAACGATATGCGCTCCAATATGGGCAAAGCAGGCAAGGCGCTAGCTTCGGGGAAGTTCTCGTGGGAAGCTAACGTAAAGTGCATTGTTGAGATGTATGAATCTGTTATCGAGAAGTCAGGGCAGCGGTCAGCGGAGTTGACCAGAGTCGGGGTAGGCAACGGTGAATAGCGCCGCGATTGACTTGACGGTCATCGTTCTCACGCTAGACGAGGAAGATAATATTCCTGACTGTCTCGATAGCGTAATGCCACTGGGCTGCCCGCTATTCGTTGTCGACTCCGGTAGCACAGATGCGACGGTCGAGATCGCCAAGGTGAAAGGAGCGACGGTCGTACAGCACCCCTTCGAGAACTACGGTGCTCAGCGAAACTGGTCGCAGAAAAATCTTCCAATCACGACCGAGTGGGTACTGCATCTTGATGCCGACGAGCGACTCACTTCGGAGCTTCGACGAGAGATAATTAGCGTGCTGTCGGGCCTGTCGGATGATATTGACGGCTATCTATTGCGCCGCAGGACGGTTTTCCTCGGGAAATGGATCAAACACGGTGGACACTACCCCTCCTATCACGCCCGTCTCTACCGCAAACAAAGTGGTCGCTGCGAGGACAGGTTGTACGATCAGCACTACATCGTCGATGGCAAAGTCCAAAAGCTGCGCGGCGACATGATCGATACGACGCCCGATCTCGCTGATTGGACCGTGCGGCACGCCCGTTGGGCGAAAGCAGAGGCAAAGGAGTTGCTCCTTACCGGCGAACGGGAAGGCAGGCTTCAAGGCCGATTCTTTGGCAGTCCGATAGAGCGCCGTCGCTGGCTGCGGCAGAGTCTTTACAACAGGTTCCCACTGTTCGTGCGGCCTCTGCTATATTTTCTGTTTCGATACTTCATCCGCCTTGGCTTTGTGGATGGACGGCAAGGACTAGTGTTCCATTTCTTGCAAGGGTTTTGGTACCGCTTTCAGGTCGACGCATACATCCTCGAACATCGGCTGAAAAAAGACGAACAGCCAGGGCAATCGGAGGTCGAGTCACTTATGCCTAACCCTGCAAAAACTGAGAAATCGAGGTGATAGATAAGGCATGGAGTGCACTCTGGCCGATGATACAATTGAGTTCCGTGGCAAGGATTGCCTTGACGCGGACTACGGAGAACGATACTAGGGGAATGAAAGTTTGAGTTTTTGGGATAGTCGAAACGTAACGGTTACGGGTGGGGCAGGGTTTCTTGGAAAGTCCGTCCTGGAAAAGCTAAACCAGAGGGGCGTCCAGGACGCGTTTGTGCCACGAAGTCGCGACTACGACCTGCGCGAAAAGCAGGATGTGGACCGGATGCTGGAGGACGGTCGGCCCGATTTGTTGATTCATCTCGCGGCAGTTGTAGGTGGCATCGGGGCCAATCGAGCTAATCCCGGCAAGTATTTTTACGACAACGCCATAATGGGCATTCATATCATCGAACAGGCTCGCAAGTTCGGCGTCGAGAAAACTCTAGTCGTGGGAACGATATGCGCTTACCCGAAGTTCACCCCGGTGCCGTTCAACGAAGCCGATCTCTGGAATGGCTATCCTGAGGAGACGAATGCCGCCTACGGCCTCGCCAAGAAGATGTTGCTGGTTCAGGCGCAAGCCTATCGCGAGCAATACGGTATGAATGTCATATATGTCTTACCAGTGAACCTCTACGGCCCTAAAGACAACTTCGACCTCGAATCGAGTCACGTCATTGCTGCGCTGGTCCGCAAGTACATTGAAGCGCGGGACAGTAATGCTCCTACGGTCACCGCCTGGGGCACAGGCAGCCCGACTCGTGAATTCCTCTATGTCGACGACGCGGCCGACGGGATATTAATGGCCATGGAGCATTACAACGGTTCCGGCCCCGTCAACGTCGGTTCGAGCGAGGAAATCACGATCAAGGACCTGTCTGAAACGATCAGCGACTTGGTGAGATACGAAGGTGTCACGGTTTGGGATAGTGACCGTCCCGATGGTCAACCGAGACGAAAGCTTGACACGACCAAAGCGTTCGAGGAGTTCGGATTTTCGGCCCAGACGCCATTCGTCGAGGGATTGAAGAGGACCATACGGTGGTACGAAGAGAACATGGCCGTTCCAGCGAATGTCGGATAAACGTCTATCTGTACTGTTTCTTGCACAGTATTTCTATCCTGAAGTACCCGCGACGGCCCAGCTATCAACCGACCTGGCTCTTGGGCTGACTGAACATGGTTTTTCTGTGACGGTCTATACGGGCCAGCCCTCGTATTGGCGGGGGCAGCGTCTCCCGAGCAGTGAGGGATACAAAGGTGTTGATATCCACCGATCATACAGTCGTCGACTGTCGCGTGAGGGCACGAGCACCCGACTTTTTAATGGCGCTATCGTCGCATTGGTGACGTTTTTTAAGCTTCTATCGCGCAAAAAGTATGACGTGACTATCGTCGACTCCACGTCTCCGTTCCTGGTAGTTGTAGCGTTGTTGCTGTGGAGGGTTCGCAGGATTCCGTATGTATTCTGGGTGCAAGACGTGTATCCAGAAATCGCCATAGAGCTTGGAGTTATCAAGAATAACTCGTTGGTACACAGGCTCTGGGCTGCGGCGTACTCTCAGGTGTATAGAGATGCGGCACGGATCGTAGTTTTGGGTACCGCGATGCGAGATGTGGTACGGCGGAGCTTGCGGCCCAGCGACTTCGACAATTGTGTGGAGATCCCTAACTGGGCCCATGGAGACGACGTCGTTCCGCGCGCTCCAGCGGACAATCCGATGCGCCGGGAGTTGGGCCTCGAAGACAAACTCGTTGTGCTTTACTCGGGTAACATGGGACTGGTGCATGACTTGGAAACAGTGATGGATGCCATCGAACGCCTCCATCGCCTCAAAGATGTTCGGTTCCTTTTGATCGGCGATGGCGGCAAGCGAGATTGGATTGAGGAGACGATTGCGGCCAACGACCTCAAGAATGTGATTGTCCTCCCATATCAGCCGGAAGAGCGGTTACCGCTTTCCCTGACCTGCGGAGACCTATCGCTCGTTACCCTGCGGAAGGGCATGGAAGGTTTGTCCGTACCCAGCAAGATATACTCGTCGCTGGCGGCTGGACTGGGGATACTGGCCGTTGTTGGCAAGAACTCGGAGATTGCCGAAATCGTGGAAAGAAACGGCTGCGGGGTCCGAGTCTCGCAAGGCGATGTCGATGCCCTCGTCGAAGCAATCGAGACGTTGCATGCCGACCGAGAGTTATTGCACGATATGAAGCGGAAGTCTCGCATCGCCTTTGAGCGAGATTTCACGCGGACGAAGAGCGTTGAGTCGTATATGACGTTGTTGAGAGCGGTGGTAAACCGAGGGTGACTCGAACGGATCGCAAAAAGGATTGAAACCATCTGGTTCAAACGGCCTTACGATATATTCGTCCTGATAACGGCCCATGTGGCGCTTTTCCCTATTTGGGTCGCGCTCTGGATAGTCATTCCGCTGGCGATTTGGATCGAAGATCGGGGGCCGGTTTTCTTCAAACAAGAACGAGCGGGCAAGAATCGAAGGGACTTTATGGCGATCAAGTTCAGGACGATGGTCCCCGATGCGGACAAGCAGGGCCTGATGACAGGCAACGACGATCCACGAGTAACTAAAGTGGGGCGTATCCTCCGACGCACCGCCCTCGACGAGTTGCCTCAAGTGATTAACATATTCAAGGGTGACATGAGCTTCGTGGGCCCTCGTGCACTGCCCACCAAAATGCACGAGGAAGAACTGCTCGTGGAACCCCGCTTTTCGGAGAGGCTGTCTGTGATTCCAGGATTGACTGGTGTAGCCCAACTCTACCTTCCACGGCACTGTCCCCCCAAGCGACGCCTTCGCTACGATCTGGTCTACATTAAGAAAGCGAGTCTTTGGCTGGACATTCGATTAATGCTCCTGGCGGCCTGGAACACGTTGACGGGCAGTTGGGGTACGGGCGATCGGAAGGTCGCCGTGGAAATGGAAGATGAATCGAGCAAACCATTAGCGACAGGGAGATAGAATTGCGAATTCTTGTAACGGGTGGCGCTGGTTTTCAAGGAAGTCACCTAGTGGAACGGTGGGTCAAAGACGGTCACACGATCACTGTGCTCAACACCCTTTCGGAGGCCGCCAAGGCCAACGTCTCGACCTTCGAGCGAGATGTAACGCTCGTTTGGGGAAGCATCACCGACAGGGAGATTGTGGAAAAGACCGTGCGCGATCAGGATGTTGTTGTCCACCTCGCCGCCCACATTAACGTTGACGAGTCGTTAGCCACTCCTCGAAATTTCGTCGATGTGAACGTCGCTGGCACAATGAACGTTCTCGAGGCCGTCCGCGCCACCGGTTGTCGGATGATCTTCGCGAGCAGTTGCGAGGTCTATGGCTACTCGGTCAAATCGCCTGTCAGCGAAGGTGCGGAAATGCGTCCGTACAGTCCTTATGCGGCGTCCAAGGCCGCAGCCGATAGGATGTGTTTCGCATACAACGCGAGCTTTGGCACTAATGTAGTAATCGTGCGTCCGTCAAACGTCTATGGTGAGCGTCAGAAGTCCGGCAGAGGCGGCGCGGTCATACCGATCTTTGCTAATCTCGGTGCCTCGGGTAAGCCACTCACGGTCTTTGGCGACGGTAAGCAGCGGCGCGAGTACATCCACGTCAGAGATCTAGTAAAGGCTTACGACATGATCCTGCATAACACGGACATCGCGGGTAAAGTCTTCAACGTCGGCACGGGTGACACGCCATCCATTGGTGAAATCGCCGAGTTCATCGGGCTTCGGACAAAAGTCCCCGTTATTAACCAGCCGCCTCGCCCTGGAGAGGTACCCGGCTTCGAGCTAGACTCCTCTGCGATCAACAGCCTTGGCTTTCAGCCCGACATCTCCTTCTGGGACGGACTCGAAGCGTACCTCCAACAATCCGCATAGTTTTCTTCAATCCCTCATTTCGTATGACGCTGGTCGCCTTCCCTTCGGCCAGTTTTTTTCATTCCAAGCACAGTCCTTTCTAGAAGACTGTTAGAAAACTGTCAGGTGTACTGCGTTCCGTTCTGAGGGGACCGTACTGTACGATAGTTTAGAACCTGTTTATCCGAAACAAAGCTATGACCAAATGGTTGATCGTTGGGCTCATCGTGGGGGTGGTCGCTATCGCGGGTGGCTTTTTGGGCCTCGCGAGCCGCTCTGATGCGGGTCTCACCACCCCAGACGGTCTGATTGTCGAGTCCTACGAGAAACGAACACCCAAGATCCAACCCGACGGATCACTGCACCTGGAAGTCGAGTCGGAAACCAATCCTTTTAGAGGCCTCTCGGTATCTACAAGGGGCAATGGGACCGACGGTGACGTCGAGATCGAGATCGCCCATCTCACAGGCTCGCTCAGGTCATTGGCTCCTCCACCGTCAGACCAGGTATACCAATACGTACAGATCGAACACAAGAATCTCGAAGACGCCGCGATCGGGTCTGCGACGATTCAATTCGACGTGGACAGACAGTGGCTCGATGGGCGTGGTATCGAGTACACAACTGTCACCCTTGAACGCTACACTGATCGGTGGTCAATTCTGCCTACGAGCGTCGCCGAAATCAAAGACCGGGTTGTCGCCTATACGGCAGCGTCGCCTGGGCTCTCGCTGTTTGCAATCACAACAAACTCCCGCCAGCTTCAGCGGGAGCGTCAGAACCAAGCTCAAGTCATCCCGACGCTGACTCCAAGTGTCACCCCGACGCCGACGTTCACTTCGTCTCCGACCCCGACCCTGTCTCCCACGCCGCCAACGCTAGTGGTTTCCGTCCCTTCGCCAATTGTAGTGACCCCGTCAGCCGGCACAAGCACGCCAAGCCGAACGGTGATACCCACGACACCAGCGAGTACTGTGCTGGTACCGACAGCCACTGCGCCTCCAATGGTTAGCGTCGAGCCAACGTCGACGAGAACTCTTGTCTCGCCAACGCCAGGCATTGGATTACTGACAGCAACGGCATCTCCGACGCCCTTCCTACAATCGACTCCGGTGCTTGTGACTACCCCGATATCCACATTACCACCGAGCGTCGTGCCGACTGCGGCCCCGGTCTCATCACCCAATCCAACCGCGACACTGACGATTGCGAACGGAACGGTTATCCCACAATCGCCTGTCCCAACTCCGTTGCCAACAGTCACGCCGACCGGCATCGTTGCCCCAAGCGTCACCCCGACTCCGACTGCGACTCCCGGAAGTCCACCCACGGTCACACCATCGCCGACGCCTCGGCCCGTGACTGTAATTCCAAGCTCTACGCCCTCTCCGACTACCACGCCAACCTTGGAGCCGACCGCCAGCCCGACCCCGACAGCCTCGACGACAGCGACTGCAACGCCGAGCCCTACCGCAACGCATATACCTACTTCGACTCCGTCTCCCACACCTACTCCAATCGGAGACCCCAGATACGGCGTTATCCTCAATGAACCCAGGGACGAGCTGGCGGGGTATTTTTTGGAAACATTAGGAGTTCACTGGTACCTCAATTACAGCGAGTTCATGTCCGGCGTACCGTCCGGGTACAAGAAGATGCCGCATATTAAGGTGAACAATCAGAAGTCGAGACTGCTGACTGTCAATGCGCAGGGAGCAATCGGCCCTGGCCCTGGGCTTCTCACCGTTGATCAGATCGCGCGGTCAGTAGGCCAGGCTCCGCCAGAGAGCGTATGGTATGTCGGAGCCGAGCCCAATCGAGGAGCGCGGGCGCAGCCGAATGACTATGCGTGGGCCTACCGATACTACTATCAAAATATCAAGGCCATTGACCCTTCAGCGAAAGTCTCTGGGCCGAGCATTCAGAATTGGGACTACACTTGTTCACTCTCGGGCGATTGTGACTACCAGCCTGGCATAGTCTGGATGAACGAGTTTTTCGCCGCGTATCAGCAGCTTACGGGCGGCTTACCGCCTGTAGACGTGTGGACGATAGACGTATACCCCCTCGACTTCAGGAACCTGCCGAATCAAAACCCAAGCAAGCCCGTCTTTTACGAAAATGACCAGAGAACACACTCGTACGTAGCGCAGCGGCAGATCGAGAAGTTCAGGACATTCTTGAATGCCAACGGCTACAGTGATACGCCGATTTGGATTACCGAAATTGCCGTACACCTCGGCTTCAATGGCTGGATATTCGATACCAGCAGACCTGGGAACCCGATTATCCCCTCACCGTTCGCCATCTATCATTGGGATTTCATGGCGAATTACATGCATGAAACGCTCGATTGGCTGGAGGACAACTCTGCTTCGATGAGGATCGAACGATGGTTTTGGTTCGTAACATGGGCCGATATTTATAGGCCAAGTGACGGTTATATGGGTATCACGCTCTTCGATTCGCCTGTCCAGGGGGCGAGCCTTAACTGCCTGGGGGAGTTATACCGCGCCCGGTCGCTAGATCTTGCGAAACGCACCTGCGATCGTGACGGCAACGTCGTGTTCCTGGAATAGCGGGTATCGAGGCGTTGAATAGTTACAGTAATCGAGTGAAACTGAGAGTAAATAGACTGAAGTGGATGTGTGGAGGCAGCCGGATGATTCTTCGAGATGTAATGGACAAAGGGACGGAAACAGTCGAGTTCGATCGCAGTACTGCCGAGGCGGCTAATTTGATGCGAGAAGGACGTACCAAGTGTATCGTCGTAACTCGACAGCAAGAAATAATTGGGACGATCACGGGCTACGATCTTGCCATCGGCTGTCTCGTCGAAGGCCACCGACCCTGGGAGTGCCTAGTGTTTCGCCATATGACCTTTCCTGCAATAACTGCCAACCCCGATCTTGACGTTTCTGAAGCGATTGTTCTCATGAAGTCCAACGATGTCGATCATCTGCCCGTTGTTGACGGAGGGCGCTTGCTTGGCGTCGTTTCATATGGGAGCATGGTGACGTACCTTGACCCCAGCCAATTGATGTTACCCGCTTCCAGCGCAGCATAATTTCGACTGTCCTATAGCGAATTTCGAAGACTCCGGCATTTGCCGGAGTCTTTTCGTTTGGCGGGCTTTGCATTGGTGATTTCGAGTCGCACTATGGAGTTGACCCGGTTTGGTGGACACCTTGAGACTTGGGTACATCACCCGAGAAAGGAAAGTTCACATGCCAAAGACGAAAGCACCTTATCCACCCGAATTCAGAGCTGAGGCCGTGCGTCT
>Ga0114996_10000239_pt1 | contig 76513 bp, 81 predicted proteins | sample ArcticOcean_MG_C_4_FD_87039 | JGI IMG/M metagenome (GOLD analysis project Ga0114996, IMG submission 87039) | Marine microbial communities from western Arctic Ocean - ArcticOcean_MG_CB4_134 | ecosystem: Environmental > Aquatic > Marine > Oceanic | place: Arctic Ocean: Canada Basin | collected...
ATCTTGGCTCAGCGCGAAACGCTCACCGCATAGATCACACGCATACGAGGCACCGCACAACTTTTGCTCCACATCACCAAATCACAACTCGCTGAACTGATCACCCACGCGCTGGAAACCGACCCGGCTGAATGCTGCGGGTTTCTGATCGGCGTCGATGGTAAAGCGTCCAGCGTCAGGCCGACCCGGAACATCAAGAGCGAATCGGAAAGTAGATTCGAGATGGATGAGGTCGAGGTGAAACAGGTGCTAGCCGCGGCTGATGAGGCGGGGGAGGGCGCCCTTGCTGTCTACCACTCTCATACCTATACGCCGGCCTATCCGTCGGCCACAGACGTGAAGGTCGCCATCAAGCGCGGTTGGGCGGGGTACCACCATGTGATGGTTTCGCTGGTGGAGAAGACGCGTCCGGTGGTGCGGGCGTTCATGATTAACGCGGATGGTGACGTGGATGAAGAGGTTATCCAGACGGATTGAGCGACGGAGCAGCGGAGCTGGTATTGGCGGCAAGGCAGAGCCGCGAATAGTCGCGTTGATGCATCGTGTGCGTGGGATGCCGGAAAGGTGCCCTTCGAGTGGCCTCAGAGAACCTTTCCTCACACGGCCGATCGGAGTGACCTTGGCCAGCGATGGTAGCCATCATGAACCGGTCGAAGGGTGGCGGCATACGCGGCGTTTGCGGCGTTCGGGGTGCGGCTATCGCAGCACCCCTATGTGGTGGCGAATGGAGCGTCGGGCGGCCTAGACCATCGGCCAGGGGACGTTTAGGTCTGGATCCAGCACCGGGAATACCGGGTTCTCTATTGCTTTGTCGATTCGTATGGCGAGGTGTTCGATCTCTTCGTCGTCTATGAGCTCGCCAAGTGCAGCGGCCATTGAGCGGCCGGGTTGGATGAGCGTTCTGAACGACTTGAGATCCTCGATCAGGGCAGGGGAGAACTCTTCGCCGCAGAACTCCCACATGACGGTGCGGAGTCGGGCGTACGGGTTGAATGTCAGACCATGGTCAATTGCCCAGATCTTTCCGCTGTCGTCTTGCAACACGGCGCCGCCTTTGCGGTCGGCGTTGTTGGTTATGAGATCGAAGAGTGCGATTGATTCGAAGTTGGCCAGCATCTCTTCGCGCAACGAGAAGTAATTTCCTTCTGGCTGGGCGTCAATGAATAGCTGGACGCTGCCAATTCCGTGGGGACCCTCGCGGATTACCGTTGGCGGAATCCGTGGCCAGCCCAGTGCTGCGCTCAACTCAAACGATGCTGTTTCGCGCTTGTAGAGCGTTCCGGTCGGAAAGTCTCGGAGGGGGCGCTCGCCGCTCTGGGGCTTGTAGACGGCATGCACCGGTTCGAGGCCGTCACCGACCTCGAGTCGCACAATGAAGACGTAATTGGAGCCTTCGGGATGGAGGCCTATGCCATCTATTTCAGCCGTCTTGAGGAGCTCTAGTGTTTCGCCGAGGCCTGCGCCATCCAGTTCGCCCATGTCAGCGGTTCAGTGGCTCTGGCGCTCAGGCCAGCTCGAAGTCACCCTTGTGGTGACCGTTGGTTTTGGGGCAGACGTGGCCTTCGGGGTCCTTGGGACCGCCGCATAGCTCGCACCGGGGCCGACCGCGTCCAGCGGCTTCAGTCGCCTGCTGCGAGAGATTTATTGCCATCGTTCGCCCAAAACTAAATTGAACCGTGGCTGGCGACTCGTCGAACTGATCCTCTTCTTCGGTGATGGGATCAACCGCTTCGATAGTGAACGTGTCACTCTCTGGGTCATGCCGGATTCGGAGATCAGAAGCTTTGAACTCGGCCTCTGCGGGGGATGATGGTGCGGGCAGCTCTGGCTCGAACTTCGTTGGGTCTGGCGCTGCTTCTTCAGTGGCGGTGAACTGCCTTATGGCAAGACCAATTTGGAAAAGTTCCTCCTTCTCCATCCAGATAACTGCCCGCCCGCGGGTACTCTCCACCGTGATCTTGAACGTGCGTTTTCCCGGCTCGCCAACGTCTGTGGCGTCGATAGTCTCGACGACTCCGAGATCTATTCGTTCATGCTCCATCAATGGTCTACAGACTCCTGGCGATGTGGGCGCGCATTTCGGTCGATGCGACAAATTTCATGTAGTTAGAGGGGGTATATGTCTGAGCAGATGCGTGGATTTTACGTGCTCTTGAGTTTCGGGAGGATTTCTCGCCCAGTAGTTTCAATTTGCTCGTTCTGGCGTTCTACGGGTGCAAGCCAACTCAGCAGAATGTCCTCCGCTCCTGCTGCCTCAAACGCCTTTAACTGCTCCACGCACTCATCTGGAGTGCCAATGAGGCAGTAACGCTCTGCAAGTTCACGGTAATCGCCATCGTAGTTGTACCCGGCTCGCAAGCCATCGGTTGCCAGTTCGATTGCCTCTTCGCGCGAGTCACCGATTGCCGTCATCAGATGCAGGCTCCAGCCGAAGCCTTCTGTGCTGCGGCCAGCGTCAGCCATCATGTTGCTGATCGTCTCGACCGAACGCGCGTAGGTCGATGGTCGGTAGAGGTACGGTAGCCAACCAGCGCCTTTCTCGACTGCTCGTTTCATTGCAGGTTCAGTGCGGCCACCCACCCATAGTGGTGGCCCGCCTTTCTGGGCTGGCGACGGGTAGAAGGTGATGCCTTCACATGAAAAAAATCGACCGTTGTGAGTGACTTCGGATTCGGTCCAAAGTCGCGTCATGAGTTCGAGTGATTCGTCCATTCGAGCGCCGCGTTGTTTTATCGGTACGTCCAGGGCATCCCATTCGCCCGGGAACTCGCCGCCAATGCCAACGCCCAGTGTTAGTCGGCCCCCGGATGCCGCATCGACGATACTGGCCTCTTTAGCGAGCATGATTGGCTGATGCAGCGGGACGATGATGACCGATGTGAGGAGTCTGATAGTGGACGTGGCACCGGCCGCTGTAGCGAGTGCTGATAGCGATATCTGCGTCGAGCCGGGGCGGTCGTCGCGAAAGACGTGCTCTCCCGCGCCTACGAAATCGAATCCAAGTTCTTCAGAAAGCCTGGCGTGGGCGGCTGTTTGGAACGGGTCAGCAAGGTTGGATCCAATCCTCAACGTCATCGCTACCTCATCTTATGTTTCTGAACGGGCCGTTGGTTTGCTTGTTTTATGCTCCGCACAGTATCGCATCGTGCGTCATTAAATCAGCGTGATAAAATTGGTTATCAGAGGCGTTGTTTCGATTCAAGTCGGAGTAACGCCTGAACGGAGACGAGTAGCTCGGTAGAGCCGATTAGCGAGGCTGGATTAGTGTGAGCAGGCGCGGCGAACCCGAGTAAAAATCCCTCCGAAGCTGCCATCCGAAACCCGTGCACACGGGAAGTAGACATGGCTGGGTATGCGACCCGTTATCAGTCGCGGGGACATGAACACGTGTCCTGCAGAGCGTTTTCGAATAATTTCGAGGGAACTCAGGCTGGTACAGCGGGCCAATAACCCGTCCCTGTTTGTGGATGGGTTTTTTTGTGCCTGTAAATCTCCCGGGAGAGATAAGAATATGAACGGAATAGAGCTCTACGACTCAACTGTTCGCGACGGTACCCAGATGTAAGGAATTTCCATCTCCGTCGACGATAAGCTGGCGATTGCGCAGCGCCTGGACGAGATTGGCTTTCACTACATTGAGGGCGGATACTCCGGCGCCAATCCAAAAGATGATGAGTTCTTCCGACGTGCAAAGTCACTGAAGCTTAAGAACGCCAAGATTACGGCTTTTGGCAACACCCGCAGAGCCGGAGTCCCGCCGCAGGATGACACGGTGCTGAAGGCGCTGCTTGACTCAGAGGCCGCGGTGATATGCCTGGTTGGAAAAGCATCGGAGATACAGGTCAACGAAGTTCTTGAGTGCTCGCTTGAAGAAAACCTCGCCATGATTGCTGACTCTGTTGAGTATATGAAGGCCAACGGGCGGCAGGTATTTTTCGACGCTGAGCACTTCTTTGATGGCTACAAAGAGAACGCCGACTATGCGATACAAGCGCTGCGCGTGGCTATTGAGCATGGCGCGGAGACGGTAATTCTCTGCGACACGAACGGCGGTACGCTCCCCAGTGAGATCGGCGAGATTGTGGCTGATGTGAAGTCGAAAGTCGACGCCAAGCTCGGGATTCATACGCACAACGACACCGATACTGCCGTCGCATCGGCTCTTGCGGCAATCGAGGCAGGCGCGGAACAGGTGCAGGGCTGCGTGAATGGTTACGGCGAACGCACCGGGAACGCGAACCTCATCAGCCTGGCCGCCAATCTGAAGCTCAAGATGGGGATCAACGCCATCTCTGATGAGCAGCTTGCGGGGCTGACGGAGCTATCCAACTACGTGGCGGAGGTGGTCAACCTGCCGCCACACACGTACCAGCCGTATGTGGGCGCAAATGCCTTCAATCACAAGGGTGGACTACACTCAGCGGCCGTTCAGAAGGTGGAGGACGCCTACCAGCACATCAAGCCGGAGCAGGTGGGTAACTCAAAGGGATTCGTCGTTTCAGAGCTTGCCGGGCGAGGCACCGTGCTCAAGCGAATCGAAGAAATGGATTTGGGGCAAGATCTCACAAAAGACGACGCCCGCAACATCATCAACCTGGTGAAAGAGAAAGAGGCGAACGGATTCCAGTTCGAGCGTGCCTACGCGTCATTCGAGCTAATGGTTCGCCGCAGTCTGGAGAACTACGATCCGCCGTTTGAGTTGATCGACTTCCGCGTTATCGTCGAGAATCGCGGGCATGGTCGGGCTGCCGATGGCTCGCAGATTACGTCTGAGGCCACGATCAAGGTGCGCGTTGGCGAAGAGGTGTTGCACACGGCGGCAGAAGGCAATGGCCCGGTCAACGCGGTTGATGCAGCGCTACGGAAGGCGCTGCTGCAGAGTTATCCGGCGTTGGAAGTTGTGAAGCTTACGGACTACAAAGTGCGCGTGGTCTCAGACAGCCCCGGGACCAGCGCCGTTGTGCGGGTGATCATTGAGACGACCGACGGCGTTGAGACGTGGCGAGGTGTTGGTGCATCACCAAACATCCTGGAAGCAAGCTGGCTCGCTCTGGCCGACTGCATGGAATACTGGCTGGTGCACCATGTGGCCAACGGCAACGCGATTTAGTTTCGACTTGGCCTAGCTCGGCTTCACGCCCAGGAACGCGCGCTTCATGCGATCGACTACCGAACCTCGGCGAGGTTTGAGGTCGTTTGCCGCGAACGTAACGACTTCCTTGGAACCTGCCAGGACGGGACGTATCCAGCGTCGTAAGCGTCGCATCGTGTTGGGAGTTGGTTCGTATTGGCGGTCGAAGGTGTGGAACGGGAACCACTCGTCTGAGACCACGCCGTCCTCATTCACCTCTGGCGCCATCACGTAGCCGCCAGCCTCTTGCACGATCAGGATGCCGCCAGCGTAGTCCCATGGAGCCGCCCAGCCACCCAGCATGAACTGAAGTTTGCCGCTGGCGACCATAAGCAGGTCGTAAACAATGCTTCCCGTTGACCTCGGCTCGCCAAGCGATCTGCGGAGTCCATCTCCCAGGCGGAACATCTTGTTCACCCCCATGGGGACAGACGTAGTTCTGCCGTGCTGAGGTGCAGGTCCCGGCTCAGGCCCTTTGATCTGAATCCGCTCGTCATCACGCCACGCGCCACCGTGAAGTCGCGCATGGAAAATGGAGTAGCCGCCTTCATTGGGCCACGGAATGTAGCAAGCGCCTACTACGGGTGATCCGCGGAACAGCACGCCAATTGAGACAGCGTAGGTGGGCAGGGCGTTGGCGTAGTTCGTGGTGCCATCAACCGGGTCGACCGCCCATACGAAGTCTGGTGCGGGCGGATCGGCGTCGGGTGGATCTTCTTCGCCAAGGAGAGCATGTTCCGGGTAGTTGGCCCGCATGTAGGCCTCCACCATCCGCTGGCTTTCCCTGTCTACTTCAGTCACCAGGCTACGGGTCGCGTCTTCCTTCTCCTGAACATCCAGCTTGGTTTCAAATCGACTGGCAACGTATGTTCCGGCCTTAAGAACTGCTTCCTGAGCCGAGCGCTCAAGCGCGTTTAGTGCCTCGTCGGTTAGTCCAAACGGGAGGCTATCTGAGGAAGGGGAACCCGGTTCAATCAATTCAGAACAACTCTTTTTAGCTCATTGCACGTATCAACGATTGACCAAGCCTGTTCATCGATCCCAGACCTGGTGCGACCATGAGTCGCACCCACATCGTAGAACACATTGGTCGGTTCGCTTACAATTTTATGGAAATACGCAACCCGAGGCGATTCATTTGGCTACGCCATGCTTCAGGGTGACAGTCTTGATAAGGTGCAACTGGCCATTTCTTCAGTTGAGTAACAAGTCGCCAGACTTCGACAACCGTGATCGTGGAAACGATCGCGCAGTGACGATAGGACCGCTACAGGCATGCCGATATTTAGTAGAAAACAGGAACCAGTTGACGACTGGTCGGTGATTCAGACGATTCTCTACGCTGAGTCGGAACTGCACAGACAGAGTCAGATCACTCCGTCCCGGCGCGCTGGAATCCTCTATCGGCCGGATGACGGCAACGAGTTTCTTTCCACACTGGAACGGCAACTGATTCATATCTTGAATGAGGGCGATGGCGCGACCAAGACAGCGGGCCGCATTGAGGATGATGAGCATGGCACCAGCTGGGTAGTGATGGATGATGGTAATTTTCAAGATCTTGTGAGTTCTGTCTTCACCGTTGGCAATGCAATGCAGTACAACGAGGCTGAGCAGAACCGAATCGCCGCTGTCTTCGAGTTTTATCGCAGTGGGAGCTCCTCCGGAGAGGACGACTGGGCACCGGGTTCAGTTGGCTACTGGGTGTATCGATACGACCGTCAGCGCTTCTACCCGTTTGTCCCGGAAGGCGTTGACGAGCGCAACAGCGCTGCTGAAGAGCAGATTAGCCAGATGATGCGCAGCGCAAACGTTTCTGTTGAAAAAGAGATAGACGAGTGGCGACCGATATGGGGCATCCCGTTCTAAACCGATCCCCCGCACACAGATTCACAGAGTAGTACGCCGATGGCATCGACAAAACCGATCATCGGCGTTCTTTCTGTTGGCCCAGTACTGCCAGAACTGCCAGAACTGAAGACGGATGCGTCGGCTGCAATCGCTGCAATTGATCTCCTGGGCGGCGTAGCAAAGCGATGTGAGCCTGATGGTGGAGCTGACGGGTTGGATGGGCTGTGCGTGATTGGCGATAACGGTTTCGGTCAGAACGACGAGACGACGCCAGAACTCTTGATCGAAGCGCTACAGGCAGACACACCGTTGCTGGCCATTGAAGGCGGGATGCACGCCCTCAACATAGCGCTCGGCGGTGCTGCCCCTATTCCAACGCCGTCGCATTGCGGTGAAGATGAGGAACTGGCCAAAGACAGTATGTTTATGGCGCTTGGGAGCAAGCTGGCCGATACGATCGGCGGAGCAGGCTTCGTTAGCGCATCATCGTGCCATGCTTATGGCGTCTCGCGGGGTGTTCTGGCTCCTGGCACGCTCGCGTCTGCCTACTCCACCGTAGACGGCACAATTGAGGCGTTTGAAGTGACCGCAAACAAGTGGACGATTGGCGTCCAGTGGCCGGCGCACAGACTTGATGACCAGCCGTCTGGATTCGACAACTTATTTCACGCGCTGATTGGTCACGCCGCCGGTAAATAGCGCTCCATGCGCTATCTCCCAGTGATTTCCCTCGCTCGATTTAGCTCGGTTAGCGCCCCAATTTGACGCGGTTGCTCGCGCTCGCGTGTAGGCGCGCACAAGATTCAAGCAGTTTTCAACTGGATTTACGTTGAGTACGGCCTTATACAGGCGTAAAATTGGACTATCCCTGACCCATCTCTCATTCGGTCACCGCGTTCGAGCGATTTTCGCCCGAACAAGACGGTCCGACAGTTTCCTGGAGTAACTCTGTGACAACCACCGATATTGGTGAAGTTCGTCCAATACGCATAGACGACGAAATGCGCGCCTCTTACCTTGATTACGCGATGAGCGTGATCGTGTCCAGAGCGCTTCCTGATGTCCGTGATGGACTGAAGCCGGTGCAGCGCCGGATCCTCTATGCGATGCAGGAACTGGGCATGCGCCCAACGTCCTCATATAAGAAGAGCGCCCGACTTGTCGGCGAGGTGCTGGGCAAGTTCCATCCCCACTCAGACTCACCTGTCTATGAAGCGATGGTCAGGATGGCGCAGGACTTCTCGCTCCGCTACATGTTGGTTGATGGCCAGGGCAACTTTGGAAGCGTTGACGGCGACCCACCTGCCGCCATGCGTTACACAGAGGCTCGTATGGCGCGCATCGCCGACGAAATGCTCAGGGATATCGACCGTGAGACAGTCGATTGGGTAGACAACTTTGACGCATCGCTGAAAGAGCCAACCGTTCTTCCTGCAACGCTGCCGAACCTGTTGGTGAATGGTGCCTCAGGTATTGCAGTGGGAATGGCCACAAACATCCCACCGCACAACCTTGGTGAGATATGTGACGCTATCGTCCATCTGATCGAGCACCCGGACGCCACTGTGGATGATCTGATGGAGTTTGTGCAGGCGCCTGACTTCCCAACTGGTGCCCACATCTGGGGACGCGAGGGTGTCCGCAACGCCTACGCCACCGGCCGTGGCCGAATTGTTCTGCAGGCCGAGCACGAGTTTGAAGAGATCAGCCGTGGCGGCGACAGAATCCGGATCGTATTTAGCGAGATTCCATTTCAGGTCAACAAGGCAACGCTGGTTGCCAAGATTGCAGACCTTGCCAAGACCAAGAAGGTTGAAGGCATTTCCGAAGTCCGTGATGAGTCTGACCGTAAAGGAATGCGCGTAGTTGTAGAGCTTCGCCGGGCAGCCGCTCCAAGCGTGGTGCTGAACGGTCTCTACAAGCACACGTCACTTAGATCGGCCTTCTCAGCAAACATGGTGGCGCTGGTAGACGGCATGCCGCAGACGCTGACGCTAAAGGCGTCATTGCGACACTTTCTGGACTTCCGTCGTGAGATTGTTACCCGCCGTGCGCAGTTTGATTTGCGTAAGGCACAGGCTCGACTCCACATCCTGGAAGGTTTGCGAATCGCGGTCGATAACATCGACAGGGTGATTGAGCTGATTCGAGCATCTGCGGATGTCGAAGGGGCCCGCAACGCCTTGATGGGAGAGTTCGCTCTCTCAGAGATTCAGGCGCAAGCCATCCTGGACATGCAGCTCCGACGTTTGGCTGCACTTGAGCAGGAGAAGATTGAAAACGAATACCAGGATCTTCTGGTTCTCATCACCAGTCTTGAAGAACTGCTGGCCGACCCCAAGAAGATTCTGCGAGCTGTTCGCACAGAAACGCTCGCCCTCAAGAAGAAGTTTGGCGACGAGCGACGCACGCAGGTTCACATTGAAGAACTTGGTGAGTGGCGTCGTGAGGACACGGAACCGCACGAAGAAGTGGTCATCACTCTCTCTCGCGCGGGCTACGTAAAGCGCATCCCGACGAGCACCTACCGCCGACAGCATCGTGGCGGAAAGGGAGTCAAGGGACAGCGTATGAGCAGGGAAGACGACGTCGTCCCATTCCTGCAGGTAGCGGATACGCACGACGTTTTGTTGTTCTTCACGAACCGCGGCCGTGTGTTCCACACCCGTGTATTTGAGTTGCCACCAGATGCAACACGCACTTCGCGTGGAACGCTGGTTCAGAACTTGATCAACCTTGAGGCGGGTGAGCGAGTACAGGCCATGGTGGCCGTCTCCGACCTGCTTGAGGACACCTACCTTGTCATGTGCACCGAGGCGGGACAGGTCAAGCGAATGCACCTGTCACTCCTGGCTAATCTGCGACGTTCGGGCCTCAATGCCATGAACATGAAGGCAGAAGACTCTCTGGTCTCCGTGATTCTTGCGCAGGCGAAGGATGACGTGGTGATTGTGACACGCAACGGAATGTCCATCAGATTCTCAAGTGAATCGATCCGACCTCGACAGCGAGCGGCGGGTGGAATGAAGGGCATCTCGTTACAGGGCAAAGACTCGGTTGCTGCAATGGACGTTGTGCCATTTGACAGTGAGGACTCACGACTACTTATCGCAAGCCGTAAAGGCTTCGGAAAGCTCTCACTCCTGCGCCATTACAGGCAGCAGAAGCGGGGTGGCAAGGGTTTGATCACACTCAAGCTCACGCCAAAGAACGGCAAAGTGGCGGCAGCTGAGGTTGTCCAGTCAGAGTTGGAAGCGTACCTGGTCACGGATCAGGCTCAAGTAATCAACATTCCACTTGAAGAAGTTCGGCAGACGGGACGCAATACACAGGGCGTCACGCTGGCGAAGCTTGATAGCGGCGACTCAGTCTCTGCTATCCGAGCGGTTGGCCCACGACGAACTCCGGCAGAGAAGCTGGATAGGCCAGTGGATGAGATGGACGCCGATGAGATGGCTGCCGGTGAATCTGAAGACGGAGCAGGTGACATTGATACCACTGCTGAAGTGCCGGAAGAAAAAATGGACGAGCAGTCAACTGTAGAAGGAGAGGATCAGGCCGACGAGTAGGCCTGATCTGAGGCCGGTTGCTCTACCGATCAGGAGTTTGGCTGGCACGGCACCCATGGCCCATCGTTGGGCTATGGGTGATCATCCTCGCCCCGGCGCTGTTTTTGGCACCGAGGGTGCAGGATCGTCTCCTCTCGGGACTTGGTGAAGCACCGACCGAGGCACGCGCAGCAGCAGACCTGCTGGAAGAAGAGTTTGGCGCGTCACCAACGGGAGTGGCGTTCGTCTTTCGCCACCCGGAGCTTGGCGTTGATGATGTGCAGTATCGGGGTGCTCTTGAAGCCGCGATTACACCTCTTCGTGACTTTGATGACATCATCCGGGTCGATACTGTCTACTCGACCGGATTCCGGGAGATGGCTTCAGCCGACGGGCACACGACCTACGTAAACGTCCTGATCGATTCCGACCCGCAGAAGGCGTTGGATGACTTTCCTCGGTTGAAGAACTCAGTGCAGTCTGATCTTCTGGAGGTGAAAGCCACAGGTGGGCTGGCGATCTTCGCGGACGTGAACGAGTCCAGTGAAGACGACCTTCGGCGGGCCGAAATAATCACTTTCCCACTCGTGCTCATCGCTCTCTTCTTCGTATTTCGGAGCGTCGTTGCCGCCAGTATTCCGCTCATCATGGGTGGGGTGGCGGTGGCTATCACCCTCGCCGGGATCTATCTGCTCTCACTGGGAGTGGGCATGTCGGTGTTCGTGCTCAACGTCTCGACATTTCTGGGGTTAGGCGCTGCGATCGATTACTCACTGGTCCTCGTAGGCCGGTTCCGAGAAGAACGCAGGGATCACGACGTCGAGGAATCCGTAGGCCGCACGATGGCCACTGCGGGGCGGGCAATCGTGCTGTCAGCAATCACCTCGATTATTGGCCTATCCGGGCTACTGTTTTTCGACTACATGATGCTGCGGTCGCTCGGCATCGGTGGAGTGATGGTTATTGCCGTTTCCGTGACAGTGGCGCTCACTCTGCTGCCAGCGCTCATGGGACTGGTGGGGCATCGTCTGGGCTCCGGGCAGTCGGGTATTGGCGGCGAGCAGATGTGGGGGCGACTGGCCAACTGGGTGATGAATCACTCGTGGTCGGTGCTCATCGTTGTCGGCGTTGGCCTCATCGTGCTTGGCGCACCCATACTGCGCGTGAATCTGGGAACGCCGTGGGCGGACATACTTCCGTCATCATCTGAGTCGCGGCAGGGGTGGGATCTCGTTGCAGAGGAGATCGGTCCGGGGGAGCTTGCCCCAATGCTTGTGGTGATGACGCCAGAAAGCGGGATATTTGAGCCAGGTGACACTGAAGCGGTGGCTCAACTAGAGAAGCAGATCAGTGCTGATCCACGTGTTGCTCGCACCGTAAGTATCGCCAGTATCCTGCCAGCCGAGCTTTTGAGTGATACGACGGAACTCTCGACTCTTGCGGAACGATTTGGTCTTGGGCCGGAGTTGGTCGAGCTGGTTGATCAGTTCTCAACTCGTAACTTGATGCTGATCACCGTTTACAGCAACTTTGGGCCTGCAGCCGGGGAAACAGAAGACCTGGTCGACTGGATTCGCGATCTGCCTGAGCCACCGGGACTCGACATCCTTGTGGGAGGCGGCACCGCTGATCTGAGCGACGCCACAGACCGCATGTATGATCTGTTCCCGTGGGTGATTTTGTACGTGATGATTTCTGTTTACCTGGCGCTGATGATCCTGTTTCGCTCGGTGCTGCTGCCACTCAAAGCCGTTCTGATGAACACGATGAGTCTTTTTGCCGCGTACGGTGCGCTGGTGCTGATTTTTCAGGATGGCTGGCTGGACTTCATCCTTGGGAACACGGCAACCGGGTTCACGCAATCGACCGTTCCGATCTTGATCTTCGCTGTCGCATTCGGCCTGAGTATCGACTACGAGGTGTTCTTGCTAAGTCGGGTGAAGGAGTACTGGGACGAGACGGGAGACAACCGTTACGCGGTTCAGAAAGGCATGGAGCGCACCGGTAGAATTGTCACCAGCGCGGCGTTGATTCTGGTGCTGGTGGCGGGATCGTTCGCGACGGCTGATATTGTTGTTGTGAAGGCGCTGGGGCTGGGAACTGCGATTGCGATTGGTCTGGATGCCAGCGTAGTGCGTGCGTTCTTCGTCCCCGCGATCATGCGGCTTCTGGGTAATGCGAACTGGTGGGCACCACGATGGCTAACCCGCCTGTCGTTACCCGGACTCCGAGGGTAGGGGCGGCAAGGCCGTATAATCACGATTTTCTGACCAGACGCCTGACTCAGGAGAACCGATGACAGAACAAGCTGACAACAGCGTGGAGTACCGGCAAGCTTGGAGCCGATTCGCCACCGGCGTCACCATAATCACGTCCACGGAGCCCGGCGGTGCCACGCACGGCATGACCGCCAATGGCGTCACATCCGTATCGCTTGACCCGCCACTCGCGCTTGTCTGCGTTGCTCATTCGCGCAATACATTTGACTTGATCAACGGCTCAGGCAAGTTTGGTATTAGCGTGCTCTCGGAGTCCCAAAAGCCCGTGGCCATACACTTTGCAAAAGACCCAACGGAGCGCGACCCAACCCCGGACGGAATGTTCGAAGAACTCGGTGAAGGCCCAGACGTAGTGGCTGACGCACTCTCGGTTTTCAGCTGTGAAGTGGTTTCCCACCACATAGAAGGCGACCACTCCATCTTCATAGGCCTCGTAAAAGAGTTCGAAACTCGAGAAGGAGCCCCGCTAATCTGGTACGAAGCGGCGTTCCCAACGCTGGAGTCTTAGAGTTCCCTCTCCCAGTCGGAGAGGGCGCGCCGCGGTTGATGATCACCCACACCGTCCATACAGCCGAATCCCCTCACCTCATCAATACGCGCATAATGCGCAAGATGGATTGGGGATGTTCTGAGCTAGGTAGATTCGTCGTTTGGCGGAGGCTCGCGCAATAGCGACATGAGGAGAAGGTCATCGTATTTGCCATCGATGTAGCGAGCCATACGCTTCAGTCCTTCGCGGAGGAAGCTGAGTTCCATGTATAGCGCGATTGCCGCTGAATTTGAGGCAAATACTTCAAGTTCGATTCGGGTGAGGCCTTCATTCCAAGCAATGTCGATCGTGGCACGGGCTAATCGATTTCCGAGACCCTGCCGACGATAGGCCTGCAACACGCCCATCCCCAAACTACCGGTGTGTTCAAATCCCGGCAATTCGGTTGTAAAAATATCGCACCAACCGACAACCTGTCTGCGATCAACCGCGAACATCCGAGCATCGCGACCTTCAGACGCTTTCTCTGTGAATTCGCGAATGGCCTCGAGGGGCGGTGCTTCAACACTTCCAAGGTGAACGCGCTCTTTAGCGACGGAGTCAAAGCATTGGTGAAAGCTCTTGTCTAGATCAACTGAACCTTGTTCGACTTTGATTTCGTTTGGCATTGTGCTGTCGAGACGGGGACATTCGGTTGGGAGCTAAAGAATCATCACTGATCGTATCTACCAATTCTCTTTTGGTAGATACGCGGCTTGGAAATTGATCAGAACGATATCTAGATCTGATCTCTCATCGGCGAAGATTTCGTTGAGGCGCCTGGTTACGTCTGAGAGTTGTTCGGTACTAGAGAAATCACAGCGAATATTCCGAAAGAGTCGGGAACCAGCCGTGACAAGCCCATCAACGAGCCTCATACCGAGGGCCAGCGTGTATTTCGACGCTGAAATCAAATATTCCATCGATGTAGCTTAGCTGCGCCGATGCTTGGAATGACAGGGTTCTTGATTGCTGCCTCGGCCCAATGGCGAATTCGGTCTCAGAATTGCCCGATTGGCAGAGTCCTCCCATTGACCCTCCCCCCCTCTCGAATCTAGAATTGATTGGTTGGGAGAAAACATGTCAGATTATGCAATAGTTCGAACTGGCGGTAAGCAGTACCGCGTTCGGGCCGGCGACACAGTAACAGTTGAGCGTTTGGTTGGAGAGATTGGTGATTCCATCAATCTTGATGACGTGCTGCTCACGTCCATTGACGGTGATGTCACCGTTGGTACACCTGTTGTTGAGACGGCTTCAGTAAATGCGGAGATCACCGATCAGCCCCGTGGCAAGAAGGTGATTCACTTTCGCTATAAGAACAAAACACGCCAGCGCACCAAGCGCGGTCATCGACAGCACTACACCGATTTGCTGGTTCAAGGCATCTCATCAGGTAAGTAGGCCAATCAGGAGAGTCAGTTATGGCACATAAGAAAGGCGGGGGTACCTCCCGCAACGGCCGGAAAAGCAACGGCCAGCGCCTTGGAGTCAAGGTTTACGCTGGCGAGGTGATTACTGCTGGCTCAATTCTGGTGCGCCAGCGCGGCACGCCAATTAAGCCCGGTATCAACGTGGGCGTCGGAAATGACCACACGCTGTATTCCAGGGTTGATGGTCAGGTCTACTACGATCAGGCTACGAAGAAGCGCCGTCGTGCAAACGTTCGGCCCATTGAAGAAATGGTGCTGGGCTAAGCCTGCGCTCTCCATTAGGTCACTGATGTGACGACAGGAGCACAAAAATTATGAAAGCTGGAATCCACCCCGATTACCACCCGCATGCCATGGTCACATGTTCATGTGGAAACACCTTTGAGTCTGGCTCAACTCTTGAGTCGCTGAAGGTTGAGATCTGCAGTGCATGCCACCCGTTCTTCACTGGTGAGCAGCGCATTGTTGACACTGAAGGTCGAGTCGAGCGGCTCCGACGCCGATACCAATTGGCGCAGGAAGCCGCAGCCGCCAAGGCTGAGTAACCGAAAACAAACAAAAGGGCCGGACTTCACTGTCCGGCCCTTTTGTTTAACACTCTTGCGGAACAGATACCGCAGGACATGTACACTTCGTCGCTAGCATATGGAACAACAACCAAAACATCAGTATGGCGGTCAGGCCATCATCGAAGGCGTGATGATTCGCGGTCGCGAGCAGGCTGCGGTCGCCGTCAGAAACCCCGCTGGTGAGATTTGTGTACGAGAACTCAGCGTTCCCGGCTGGGCAACAGGGAAACTCCGGACCATCCCGTACGTTCGTGGAATGGTCATATTCGCTGAGACGCTGATCGTTGGCATGCACGCCCTGAGCATGTCTGCTGCGCTTTCCCTGGATGAAGACGATGAAGAGGGTGCAGAGGAGTCGATCAGCAATTTTACGATTGGACTGATGCTGGTCGTGGCCCTTGGACTCGGCATCGGCATCTTTTTCCTGGCACCGTTCTTTGTGTCCAAGCTTTTTGAGAGTTCATTTGGCTCGATTGGCGCGAACATTGTTGAAGGTGCACTGAGGCTCGGTGCCTTTGTTGGATATATCTGGCTTATCTCCAAGATGAATGACATTGAGAGGGTGCTGGGTTACCACGGCGCGGAGCACATGGCCGTTCACGCCCAGGAAGCCGGTCACGATATGACCGTGGATTCGGTCAAGAAGTTCCCGCCAGCTCATCCGCGCTGCGGAACAGCTTTCTTGCTGACTGTGATGCTGTTGGCGGTTCTTGTATTTATCTTCATCCCACGCGATCCGATATCCGTGGTGATTCTCTCGCGAATATTTCTTGTGCCGTTCATCGCCGCCGCAGCCTACGAGTTCATTCGCTACGCCGGTCGGCACCCGGACATGATGGTGATGCGCATCCTGATCGCCCCCAGCTTGCTGCTGCAAGAAATGACGACGCGTCCGCCCAATGATGATCAGATCGAAGTGGCCATTGAGGCCCTCAATCACGCCGTGAAGCTAGATCAAGGCGCACAAACAGAAGACCATAACGTTCCGCCAACCCAGATCTGGGTAGACACGCCAAAAGAGATGAGTCCTAAAAAGGTGCCCGACGAGGGCTAGTTTTGGTCTCGTCTCCTTTCCCTGTGGGAGAGGGCAGGGCGCGGTTGGCTGTCTGCCACGCCCATTCAGCCGAAGGTTCCCCTCACTTCAATCCTCTCCAGCAAGGAGAGAGGACGTAAGAAGCAGCAATGCGGAAGGCGCGCTACTTCCGGCGTTCGCGCAGTTCTGCCCACACAAGATTGGGGTCGATCTCTGCGTCTTCCATCAGCACGAGGCAGTGGTAGAGCAGGTCGCCAAGCTCTTCAGCGGCTCGCTGTGGATCGTTGCCAAGTCCTGCGATCGCAGACTCTCCTGCCTCTTCGATGACCTTCTGGGCGATGCGCTCGCGGCCGTCCTCGAATAGCGAAGTGGTGTACGAGCCTTCGCGTGGATTGCGCTTACGGTCTGCGATTACGGCTCCCAATTCCGCTAGCACTCCGGGTCCAAGTGCTGTTTCGGTTGCGCCGATGTCCGGGTTGGCGTGGTCGAGGAAGCAAGAGGTCTCGCCGGTGTGGCAGGCGGGACCCGTTGGGTTCACTTTCACCAGCATGGCATCGGCATCGCAGTCTTCGACTACGCTAACGACCTTCAGGTAGTTACCTGAGGTCTCACCTTTGTGCCACAACTCGTTGCGTGACCGGCTGAAGAACCAGACATCTGGTCCCTCAATGGTCTTTTCCAGCGCTTCCTGATTCATGTAGGCGAGCGTAAGAACGGCGCCTGTTTCAGCGTCCTGGACTATTACCGGAATCAGGCCGGCGTCATTGAACTTAACCATGCTCAGATTGCCTCTTGTGGGCGTTGTTATTCAGCCGCCAGGTTGACGAGTTCTAGTAGCGACTTGATCTCTTGGACCGGGCGTACCCGGCCATCGAATTCGCGCCCTTCCCGGTTGATCCACACTGTCTGCATGCCAACTTGCGATGCGCCGTATACATCGTCCCAGACGTGATCGCCAACATACCAGCAGGACTCAGGTGGCAGTCCTAGCTTGGTCAGAATGCGCTTGAACGCCTCTGGGTGAGGCTTGTAGATCCGAGCGGATTCAGAACTGAACACCGACTCAAACTGCAGCCCGTGTTCCTTGATGAGCGGGCGCACGAATGCATCGTCTGCGTTGGAGAAGATGGCCAGACGGAACTTCTCGCCAAGTTTGGCGATCACTTCAACCGTCTCCGGGTACGGATCGCGCTTTGCCATGTGTTCAACAGAGCGCTTTGCTGCGAGTGCTGCATCACCGTCGATCTTGTCTTCGTCGAAGACCATCTGGAAGCATTCGGCCCACGCCTGCTCGTAAGGCTTGAAGCGAGGGTTGTTGTCCGGGTCATCCATGTTGGTGCGCACTTTGCGGAAGTTGACTTCAAAGACCTTCCATCGCTTCCAGAGTTCTGCTCCGTCGTACGGCAGTTTCTGCTCCGTGGAGATATCGGCAAAAGCCTCTTGCCAGCGCTCCGGGCTGTTGGCAAACAGCGTGTCGTATACGTCAAATATGATGGCTTCGGGCCTTGTCAGGCTCATCTGGGCTCCAGTGCTTAGACTTTTTTGTGATCCTGGTTTTGCGGCTCGAATGGTCTTATTGGCACATCTCGCTCTGCCAGATAGGCCTTCGCCTCTTCGATTGAGTATTCGCCGTAGTGAAATATTGATGCAGCTAATACCGCGTCCGCTTCGCCTTCTGACATCGCATCCCGTAGGTGTTCCAGATTGCCGGCTCCGCCACTGGCGATAACAGGTACGTTGACCGCCCGGGAGATCGTACGGGTCAGCGCCAGATCGTAGCCCTCTTTCTGGCCGTCCTTATCCATGCTGGTGAGCAGGATCTCACCAGCACCCATTTCGGTTCCCAGCTTCGCCCACTTCACGGCATCCAGCGCTGTTGGGCGACGTCCGCCGTGTGTGTAGACGCGCCAGCCTGACTCAGCGGGAACAGCATCTTCGCCATCCAGCGCCACGAACCCAGCGTTCGGCTCTCGTTTGGCGTCAATTGCCAGAACGATGCACTGCGCTCCGAATTCTGCCGACGCCTCAGCGATCAGTTCGGGGCGTGCAACCGCGGCGCTATTTACGGATACCTTGTCGGCGCCAGCTTCCAGCATTCGACGCACGTCTTCAACAGATCGAATGCCACCGCCTACGGTCAGCGGGATGAACACCTGCGATGAGACGCGTCGGACCACATCAACCATAGTGTCTCGGGCGTCTGAGCTGGCAGTTATGTCTAGGAATACGAGCTCATCCGCACCTTCCCGGTTGTAGCGCTCGGCCAGCTCTGCTGGGTCTCCTGCATCACGCAGGTTCACGAAGCTGGTGCCTTTCACTACGCGGCCCTGATCAATATCAAGGCAGGGAATAATCCGTCTTGTCAGCATTAGACCAGCGGCCTAGCGCGAGAGAAGAACGACATACTCGTAGTGGTTCATGTCGTATGTAGACACGATCTTGAACCCGGCTTCGGTAGCGGCAGCAACTGCGTCCACACGCGCGAGTCGAGCATCGGCAGGAGGGCCAATCTCCATCTCTTCTTTGCGCCAGTCGATGATTGCCGCCCAGCCGCCTTTCCTCAGTGCGCGATGCGCGTCCTTGAGCAATGCGGCAGGCTTGATCGCTTCGTGGAGTGAGTTGACCAGAAGAGCGCCGTCCAGGGAGTCATCGTCCAGCGGGAGTTTGGATTCCTTGGAGAGGTGCAGTCGACCATTGGTGAGGCGTGCCTCTTTGAGCGACGCCTCTGTGATGTCCAGCATCTCCTGCTGAATGTCTACGGCGTGAACCTTGCCGTCGAATGCGTACTTGGCCAGTGGGATCGTGAAATAGCCAGGGCCACAGCCAATGTCTGCGATTTCCTGGTAAACCCGCATTGGCAGGTAGCCAAACACGGTCTGGGGATCCAGGATATCCATCCTAGATGCCTTCAGAAGTTCGTCAGCTCTCTCCACCGGGAATTTCTTCGAGTGCTTGCGGCTTGTGCGGCTTTTCTTTGGCGTGGAAGCTGGTGACATTCAGCCGTTCTCCTCGAGCTTTTTGATGGCGGCCTTTAGATCAATGGCGCCGGTATAAATTGCAGTGCCTGTAACGGCTGCCTCAGCACCCGTGCCTGCCACTGCGAGCAGGTCATCCAAACGAGCAATCCCGCCCGCTGCGATTAACGATATTTCTATACTGCTAAGTATATCTGTGATCCCGCCCACGTTGGGGCCGCCCATCATGCCGTCTTTGGCGATGTCTGTGTACATGACCCGCTCAACACCGTAGCTGATCATCTCTGCGATGAGATCAGAAGCCGGCTTCCCGGAGTCTTCCCGCCAGCCTCTTGTGGCAACGATGCCGTTGCGGGCGTCGATTCCCGCGATCACGTGCTGGCCTCCGTGCCTCGCGACGGTTGCGGCCACATCATCTGGCCGTTCCACCGCTGCTGTCCCGAAGATCACGCGGTCTACCCCCAGCCCCAGAAGCTCATCGGCGTCAGATGCCGTGCGAATGCCGCCGCCAACCTGAATTGGTACTCCCGCGGAGCGCGCAATCGCTGCAACAACGCTGGCATTACCGCGTTTGCCATCTCTGGCGCCGTCCAGATCAACTATGTGAATGCGGGATGCGCCTTCATCCACCCAGTGAGCCGCCATGCCGACGGGATCATCGGAGAAGGTCATCTTGCGGTCGTAATCGCCCTGTACTAGCTGCACGCACTTGCCATCAATCAGGTCTATGGCCGGTATTACTTCCACTAGATAGCCACCGCGCCGCTGGCGTTGCCAGTGTTATTCAAAGAGAAGTCGACGAAGCGTCGATATATATCGAGTCCCCTGTCCTGGCTCTTCTCAGGGTGGAACTGAGTGCCGATTACGTTGTCGCGAGCTACCACTGCGCAGATGGTTGAACCGTAATCGGTCACTGCCACGACATCGTCTTCGGACGCTGGCACGCACTCATAGCTGTGCACAAAGTAGAAGTGTGTGTCCTGCGGTGTATCGCTGAATATTTTCGGCACGTTATCTGACTGAGTGAACTGAACCGCGTTCCAACCCATGTGGGGAATCTTTCGGGATATTCCATTCACGGACGGTTGCATCTCGCGAACGATTCCCGGGATCAGGCCCAGTAGAGGCAACTCACCTTCTTCAGATGAATCGAACAGTACCTGCATGCCAAGGCAGACGCCAAGCACCGGCTTACCGGTTGCTGCAAACGCCTTGATGGGGTCGACAAGGTCAAGCCGCATGAGCGCGCTCATTGCGGCGTCGCTCGCCCCAACACCGGGCAGCACGATGCCGGCGGCGCCCATGATTTCATCAGCGTCGGCGGTCACTCGCGCGTCGGCGCTAACTCGCTGGAGAGCCTTATCAACGCTGTGGATATTGGCTGCCGTGTGGTTGACGACCGCTATGTAACCCTTTTCCCCGCTCATACGGGGTAATCAGGGATCAGGGAGGAGTGATATTGCATCTAATTAAAGTGTAACGGCTGCGGAACCTCACGACGAACCTATGTGCGGCGTATTTGAATGCGCAATGTGTTTAGTGATTTGGCAGTAGAATAAACTTGTGAGAAGAGAGAAATATTCTCTTGACTGTGCGAGAGCACCGACATATCTGAGGACAGAGCACTTGGTAACTAGCGGTACGCCAACGATCCCAGCCAACACAATTCAGGTCACAGCAAAGGCAGCGACGAAAGTTCGTCAGTTTGCTGAGGGTGATGGCATGGAGCATTTCGGACTTAAAGTTGCGGTAAAAGGCGGCGGCTGTTCAGGCCTGACATACGTGCTCGACATCGTTGAAGGCCCTGGCTCAGATGACAAGGTCATCGAGCAGAATGGTATTGAGGTGTATGTGCCCAAGAAGGCTTACATCTACCTGGCCGGGACAGAGCTCGATTTCAGCGATGGACTTAATGGCAAGGGATTCGTTTTCAACAACCCCAACGCCAGCAAGACCTGCGGCTGCGGCGACTCATTCGGCGTCTAGACGTTCGTAGAGGTAAGGTCGGCACAGGTTGACCACAACAAACTCGTTCATTCCTTCGCCATTCAGGGATATTTATCCTGAAGGCACTTCGTTCATTGCCATTGGTGATCACGAAGTTACAGAACACTTTGGCGATACTAATTCTGAGTACGAGACCGTTGTCTCTGGTGGCGCGATCACCGATTACTCACATCTGGGAAGGCTAACGCAGGTTGGCCCTGACGCCGTGGATTTACTTCATCGCGTCACCACCGCCAATATCGAAAACATTCCTGTCGGTGGATCGACGCGGACTATTCTGCTCTCAGACCGCGGGCGAATTACGGACGTATTTCGGGTTGTCCGAACCGCCGAAGCAGAATTACTGCTGCTTGGCAGTGGACTGTTCAAAGATGAACTCATCAAGATGATCGAGTTCTACACGATCATCGAAGACTCCACACTCTCAGACATATCGGAGTCGACGCTTCAACTGGCGTTGGCCGGGCCTGAAGCTGAGTCACTCCTTGGTTCGATTGTTCCTGGAGTTGTCGAACTTAGCGAAGGTGAATTGATTGAGGACGACAGCGTCCGATACGTGAAAGCCACTGCCGATGAGGCGGAGGCCTTCCATGTACTCATGCCCGCTGATCGTGCAGTCGGGGTCTGGGAGCGCTTAATCGAGGCTGGATTTGCTCCAGTTGGCTCGCAGGCCATCCAGCGACGCAGAGTAGATTTGGCCATCCCGTCTGCCGAATCTGACTATAGCGACCGCACAAACCCACTTGAAGTGGGCCTCATCGACCTGGTCGATTTCGAAAAAGGCTGCTATGTGGGGCAGGAAGTAGTCGCCCGGCTTGATGCATACGACAAGGTGCAGCGGACCATCGTCAGAGTAGATTCAGATGGCGTGTTGGTATCGGGCGAGGACGTGAAGCTGGATACGCGGACGATAGGCACCGTCGGTTCAGTGATATCCACTCAGGACGGCATAAGAGCGCTCGCGCTGATTCGGAATGAGTTCGCTGACTCCGGGGAGGTGCTGATGACTGCGTCTGGGTCAGTCGTTACGATTTCAGGTAACGCCGAGTAGTCGACTTCGGTCGTTCCCGATATTTCCGTACCTCCATCCATCCAGCCGCCATCCTGAGCCGTTCGAAGGGTGAGTGGCGTCCACGGTGCATCAGCCGGAGCGCTGCAGCGTACGCGAGATCGCGTTGGGCGTGAGTGGCTGTGCCTGGATTCCGGCCTACGCCGGAAGGACGACTGGGCTTAGCGGCTCATCAAACGGGGGACTCTAGCTCTTCATCGCCCCGCTCAGTGCCAGCTCCGCTGCTGTTAGCGGTAGACGAGCATTTCTCCGCCGTCTATCAGGAGGACTTGACCGCGAATCATTGTCGCGTCGTCGCTGCATAGCCATGCGACTGCTTTCGCTACGTCAGTTGGCTCAACCGGACGTCCTGCTGGCGTTGGGCGGGCGGCGAATTTCTTGACGCCTTCTTCATCGTCGAAAGCTTTGAGCGCGTCGGTCATGATGAAACTGGCGGATACCGCATTTACTACGATGTTCCGGGGAGCCAGATCCAGCGCCATATACCTGGTGACAGCCTCTAGCGCAGCCTTGGATACACCAACTGCAAAGTAGTCGCTGAACGGCCGTGTGGAGCCCGGGCTTGAGACGTTCACGATCTTTCCGCCGTCCGGCATCAGATCTGCGGCGGCCTTGGAGCATAGCCACGGTCCGCGGGCGTTGATATCCAGTGTCCAGTCCCAGTGCTTCGTTGCAAGTTCAGTCGCTGGCTTCATCACGCCAGAAGCGGCATTGTTGACGAGGATATCCAGCTTTCCGTACTCGGCAGAAACCTTTTCGAAGAGTGTAGTGATGGCGTCTTCATCGCCCAGATGCGCCCGGGTGGAGAAGCACTTCACGCCCATATTTTCTATCGCTGCATGTGCCTCGCGCGCGGCTTTGTGATTGCGAAAGTAATTGAATGCGATGTCAGCGCCGCGCTCTGCGAGCTCTGTTGCGATTGCGAAGCCGATACCTCGGGCGCCGCCTGTAATCAGGGCGACTTTGCCTGCGAGAGGTTTGCTGGACGCGTTGCTCATCGTGTTAGCCATTGGATTGCCCTGGGGGGCCGTTAGATGGCCAGTCCGCCGTCTACGCGAAGCACTTCGCCGTTGATGTAGGCGGCATCTTCACTGGCAATGAATGCGATGGCGGCTGCAATCTCATCCGGCTGGCCAAACCTGTTGGCAAATATGCGGCCCATCACCTCCGCTTTGAGGGACTCAGGCAGATCATTCACGGTTGCTGTCTCAACATATCCTGGAGCCACCGCGTTGATGGTGACGTTCCGTTTGGCAACTTCTTTTGCCAGTGAGTAAGTGAACGTGTGGATGGCGCCTTTTGAGGCGGAGTAGTTGACCTGACCGGCGTTGCCGCGGAGACCCACCACTGATGTGACATTGATAATTCGGCCCCAGCGAGCGCTTACCATTGGGGCGATAACTGCGCGAGAGCAGTAGTAGGTCCCAAACGTGTTGGTCTGCATCACCCGTTCAAACTGATCGTCCTTCATCCGCATGAAGAGCGTGTCATCAATGATGCCAGCATTGTTGATCATGATCTCGATTGGCCCAAGTGCCTCAATGGTGGCACTAATCATGGTTTTGACCTGAACTTTGTCACTAACATCTGCCTGGATGACGAACGCAGTGCCGCCGTCGGATTCGATCTGCTTCTTGAGATCTTCTGCTTCATCCCCGTGTGAGCGGTAGTTGATACCAATACGGTGACCAGCGGCCGCTAGACGAAGTGCCGCAGCTCGACCGATTCCACGAGATGCTCCTGTAATGAGAACTGTTCTTGGCGTATCGGCCAATTCTGAATGCCTTCCTGGCGGGTGAGCCCGTCTACTCTTTTGCGTTGACCCCGGGGTCGTCCTCAGTGTCGTCGCTAGCCGTTTGGCTTTCCCGCATCGCGTTTACTTCTTGTTCTGCCACCGCAATAAAGTTTGATTCCACTGCTTCACGTGCGGTGTGAATTGCTTGAGATACCTCTCGAGCAGTCGCTTTTCCATGGCCAACTATGGCAACCCCACGAACCCCAAGTAACGGTCCGCCACCATACTGCGTGACAGGATTCGTGAGTGCAAAAACCTTATCGGCCAACTCGTTATTATCTATAGAAGAATCGTACTCCCTAATCAATGTGGAGAGGGCTACTCCCAGCGACTCCGTGAGCTTCATGACCACGTTGCCCGTGAACCCGTCTGCTACTACAACATCAGCGGAATCAAATGGCAGGTCGCTGGCTTCTACGTTCCCAATGAAGTTTAGATTAGATGCCTTCAGGATTTCCGTCGTCTCTTTGACGAATTTGTTCCCTTTACCTTCCTCAGCACCCACGCTAAGTAGCGCTACACGAGGATTCTTAACGCCATTCAGGACTCGAGACATGGTTGCACCGAGGGCTGCGAAGTCCGCCGCTGCGGATGGCTTTACGTCCACGTTCACGCCTACGTCGAAGATCATCGTGTTGGGCGATAGTCCGATGATTGGACCGCCAAGTGTTCCCCGCTCAATGCCGTCGAATGTGCCAAAGAGGAAGCTTGCCGCGGCGATGGTTCCACCGCTAGAGCCCATACTGACGACCGCCTGTGCGATGCCGCGCTTCACACGGTTGGTTGCTACAAATATGGATGCGCGCGGTTTTGATCTGAAGGCCAGCGCCGGAGCTTCACCTTCTTCGACTACGCCGGTGGAGCTGTAGATAGATATTGGCAGTTCATCTGCGCCATCATGTTTCGCAAGTTCGGCGGTGACAATCGCTTCATCGCCAACCAGAATCACTTCAACGCCACCCTGGCGTACCGCCTGAACGGCACCTTTTACTGGCTCTTCAGGCGCGAAATCTCCGCCCATAGCATCTAGAGAGATGGTAATCAGTCCATCTTCAGCCACTTCAAGCCTCCCCGAATGTCCGTGTGTTCTTGTTGGTCATGATCTAGATCAGCACAGTTGCAGTGCCAGTGATCGCTTCAGTATCGTCTGGTTTGGTGCAGACTACGGTGCAAGTGACTGTATCTACACCTGCGTTTCTGGACACGTTTGTGATTTCACCGGAAATTTTGACTGTCTCGCCCGGGAAGATCGGGGCCTTGAACCGAACCTTTAGACCACCGGACTGTCCCCATGACTCAGGGAACGCCAGACTTAGCATCTCAGATACGAATCCCAGGCCGAGCATCCCGTGTGCAATCCTCTGACCAAACTGCGTGCCTGCAGCAAAGTCAGCGTCGAGATGAATCGGATTCCAATCGTGCGCAGCGTCTGCGTAAGCATTCACTTGCTCCTGCGTCACGGATTTGGTGACTTCAGGCAGGTTCTGTCCGGCAGTCCAGGTTGTGCTGGTCATTCTGGAACGATCACCATTGATAGTGCACGGGCGATATCGTCACCGGACGCGCTGGCGAATGTTGTTTCCACGGTGGCGAAGCGTGAGCCTCTTCGCACTGAGTTTCCCTTCAGTACTGTGCTGGCAACGATTGGCTGGTCCACTTGCGCAGAGTTTGAAAACTCAACCTCTTGTGACGCGTGAACCGTTCCGCCGCCCAGCGCCAGCGCCTCGATGACCTGCGATAGCCCAAGCGCGATCACCGCCATGGGAGGCACCTTGCCTTCTGTGGCCAGCGATGACTGATCGCCAACTGCGTTCGCGTACGCGACGGCCATGTCGGAATCGATCGTGAACGATTGATCTTTAAACTGGTGGCCAGGCTCAAGAGCGCCCAGAAGTGAACTCATTCGATAATAACCAGTACTGTGCAAATTAGGAAGAAACGCACAACAATTTTATTGGTGCACTCACGATGGGGCAATCGAACGGACCTAACCCTAGCTATCCGAACCAGATTTCCTGAGGGCATCTGCTTCGCCCAACCAGTACTTTGCGAGATCAAATGAGGTCGGATTGCGGTAGTCGAGGGTCGACAACGACAGCACTCGATGGATCACGCCGGTTGATACGACGGCCTCGTTAAATTCCCCAAGCGCTGGCACTTTAATACCCAGTGCCTGTGCCATTGCACCTGCTGCGGTCATCCCGCTTCGGTTGAGATAGACGCGAGTGAGTAGCCGGTTCTTGTAGAGAAGCGATACGCCGGATTGCGTCTGCTTGAGCCTTACGCGCATATGAACCGTGGGCACGGTCAGCAGGTTGTACGCATACTCCATTGCCTGTGCGCGGCTGGTTCCCAAAAAGTATTCTCCAAGCCCCGCGGACGTATAATCCGCAGGACTACCGGATTAGACCCAATAACTACGGGCGAAATCTCTTGAACGTATGAAATCAACTAGTCGGAGAAGCATAGCAGCGTGAGTCTCAAAGGAAAGGTCGCCATCGTCACCGGTGGAGCGACCGGCATCGGTCGGGCAATTGCCTTTGCCCTCGCCAGAGATGGTGCAGATATTGTCGTAGCAGATCTCAACCGTGATGCCGCCAAGGAAACGGCTACTGAGATCGAGAAACTGGGAGTCACGGCGAACGCCGTGCTCTGTGATGTGACCAAGCCCTGGATGATTGAGAAGATGGGTACCTCAACTCTGGAGCGCATGGGCCACATCGATATTCTCATCAACAACGCTGGCGTTGCAGGCGCGCCGGGCTGGCATGAGGTTGCTCACTCCCGGGAAATAGACTGGGGCGCTGCGTACGACGTGAATGTGAAGGGCATTTTTAACTGCATCACCGCGCTGACGCCATCCATGAAAGAGCAGAGGAGTGGCAAGATCGTCAATCTTGCCTCCATCGCAGGACGCGAAGGCCGACCGGCTATTCCACACTATTCGGCATCCAAGGCTGCGGTGATCAACTACACGCAGGGTTTGGCGTCCAACCTGGCCGAGTACGACATCAACGTCAACGCCGTCTGTCCGGGCCTTCTGTGGACCCCAATGTGGGAACAGGTAGGGCAGCGATATGCAGGACATAGCAAGGACTATGCAGGACTTCCTGCACGCGAAGTCTTTGATCGGATGATTGCAGATGTGATTCCGCTGGGAAGGGAGCAGACGCCAGATGATATTGGTGATGCCGTCTCATTCCTTGTATCGGACGATGCGCACAACATCACTGGCCAGGCACTCAACGTAGACGGTGGAGCATTCCTAAGATGACACTTCCATTGGAGAACAAGATCGCCGTCGTCACAGGCGGAGCAAACGGCATTGGCCGCGGAATCGTTCGGACTCTTGCCGAACGAGGCGCAGACATCATTATTGCTGATATGAACGAGAAGGCATCTGACGAAGCTGTCGCAGAGGTTGAAGCTCTGGGACGTAGATCTCTGTCTGTGCCCACTGACGTAACCGATGATAACGGTACAGACGGTATGGTCGCCAGCGCACTGTCTATGTACGGCCGAGTCGACATTCTTGTCTGCAACGCCGGCGTTGCAGGCGCGGAAGGCTGGTGGGAGCGCGATGAACCGTCAGCGGATGATTGGGACGCTACATATGCCGTGAACGTTCGCGGAGTGATGCACTCCATCGAATCCGTGCAGGGTCACATGATGGAGCGTCAGAGCGGCAAGATCGTTGTGATTGCATCGATAGCGGCGCGCGGCGGAAGTACCGGGCCGCTGGCTCACTATCGTGCGTCCAAAGCCGCTGCATTGAACGTGTCGCAGGCTTATGCATTGAAACTGGCTCCACACAACATCAACGTCAACACGGTTTGCCCCGGTTTGTTGTGGACCGAAATGTGGAATCAGATTGCTCAGAAGGCGCTCGCGGACAACCCGGGAGATACTCGTACGGCCCGAGAGCGTTTCGACGAGGCGCTGGAGATGGTTCCGCTGGGGCGTGAACAGACGCCAGAGGATATTGGCAAAGTTGCGGCGTTCCTCTGTTCGGATAGGGCAAAGAACATCACTGGCCAAGGCATCAACGTAGATGGCGGGATCAAGATGAACTAGGGGGCTGCGGTGTTCGACTGGGTGCGGGCAGGTATGCCCGCACCACGAGGAAGGGCTACTCTTCCTCGTCTGGACTCACTTCATCTGAGTCAGGCGCGTCTATCGCCCGATCGAATAGTCCCATGCGCTCTTTCGCGTACGCTTCATCATCGATATCGCCAGCGTCATGGACTGCGTCTAGTTCTGCGATTTGTTCCACCAGCTCTTCTCGTCTGAGACCACCGACGGCGTAGGCCGGTCGATTGCGATTGCGGTAGAAGAAGACGTATCCCAGAAGTATCGCCATTGCCCCGGCAGCAATCGCCGGAGTGCCAATCGTGGCCCAGGCGCTTCCGCCAACGAAGTTTTGGAAGCTCTGGAGACCAGATGGCTCTGGCAGGTCAGTGAAATTGAGCTGGAGTCGATCAGTACTGAGCAGAGCATCACGCTGGAACACTCGGTAGTTCGTGTCGCCCAGCAACTCATCACCAATCACTTCAAAGCCGTCAGCCGCGACATTTCCGTAGGCCGGCGGCATGAGTATTCGATACTCGAACACGTCGTAACCAAGGCTGCGGTCAAACAGCATTGATGAGCCGTCGTACTCGATCTCGTAACTGTAGAGGATTCTGAAGTCCCCGGGAGGCACCGCGTTGGACATCGCAAAGCCAGTTCCAATCTCCAGAACGTTTCCGTTGGGAAGATCGGCATCTACGGTCAGTTGCTCGTAGCCAGCCGGAAGGCTAAATCGTAGGAGTTGGGGGATCCCGTCAGGCGCAGGATTATCAAGGTCAGGTATGAATGTGCGGTCTCCGCCGTTGCTGATCTCAACCAACTCCAGCACACCCATCAGTCGATCTTTGCCATCAACACGCGGAATGATGGTCACATGAGATGTGGCACTGATGCCGTCGAGCGACGGTGTTGTTTCATATATTCGCATCCCGATTCCCGTGGGATCGAGGGCATCCTCTACCTTGACGGTCTGGAGAAGGTTTCCGTGGAGTGTTTGCAATTCGTAGCGGTATCCCTCGGTCTTCGGGAAGTCAGTGAACTCAAATGCACCGTCAGTGCCGACCGCGACTGACTTCTCTCCAACCGGAATGTTTGAAGCGTCGTACGTGGTGAGTGTAATCTCCAGCCCATTTGGAATGCTTGCGCCGGAGGTCATCTGAATCACATTGCCGCCAATGAGGTCGGGGATTTGCGCCTCGCCCTCAATTACCACGCTGTCCTGAGCGAACACGGTGGGCGTGCCAGCAACTATTAGCATTGCCAGTACTAACAGGACGCCAGTGGCCATTCTGGTCTGAAGTAACGTCACTGTAATTTTCATCATTCCTGGACGGATTATTCTGAGATATTTTCCGTGGCCGTGGAGGCCTTGCGGGCAGCTTGTATTTCAAGCTCCAGAAGATCATCGTCGCTCAGTTTCTCTGGCAACTGATCCTGGGTTCGCATCAATTCTGCCGCACGGAGCCTCAGTTCACGAAGATGGGATTGGTACTCATCTTCACGAACTATCTGCGCGTTGTAGTCGGCCTCAAGCTGCCTGATCTGATCGTAGATCTCTTCTCTAGCAACCCTGAGTTGGCCAGCATCAGATAGTTCTGCCGATGCTCCGGAGCGTCTTCTCCTGCTACGCAGGAATGGCCAAGCGATGATCACCACCACCGCGATAGTGATGAGTATGCCGATTGCTATTCCCAAAGAGTCTCCGTGCCGATCGAGTATTCGCTCAAATGAGGTGTGTCAGGAACAGGCGGTCGCGTGGCGCTAGTCTCCCGCTTGTAACGCTGCGGCGCTTGTAGGCCGTCGACGTCTGTTGATGGCAGGACTTAACTCTACCGCCGGTTGCGGCCAGAGGGCGATGACCGATCCAAGAATGAATATCGGGCCTGCCATCCACAGCCACCAGGCCAGGGGGTTGATGCTCACTCTGAATATGGCGCGTGTCACCGGACCGCCGCCGGCAAGAACTCCTTCGCCCCGTGAATTCAGGAAGTCTGTTGGGACGATGTAAAGATCTTCGATCGGCCCGGTCGCGATTCCTGCTCGCACAGATACCTGGTTGAATCCCGGGTAAAAGGCGCTCCATGGCTTTACTTGCCCAACGTATTTACCATCCTTGAATACGTTAATGATCGCCCACTGCGCAAGTCGGTCGGCGCGTGGCTCTTCTTCATGGCCAGCGAACTCAAGTCGATAGTTATCAATCTCAAAGCTTTCGCCGAGATTCAGGACCGTGTCTTCCCGCTGGCTGTAGAACCCCGTTCCAATAACCCCGAAGGCGAGCACCAGTATCGATATGTGAACCACGTAGCCGCCGTGACGCGGTCGGTTTCCATTGACAAGTTTCCAGAAGCCTACGGCGATGTTGTCGCCGGCGCGTCGACGGGCCATCGTGCCGCGATACCACTCCTGTCCAATGGATGTGGAGACGAATATCAGTACGCTAAATGAGAAGAGAGCTATAGGTTCCTCAAGGCCGCTTGCCACCATCCCGATGAACGCTAATATGGCAAGTATTGCTGGCCACAGTAGCCAGCGGTTCAGTGAGGCTCTGTTGGCCCTACGCCACGGAAGAACAGGTCCTACTCCCATTAGTAGCACCAGCGCGAGGAGCATTGGGCCGTTGATTCGGTTGAAGTAGGGCGCCGAGACGGTGACCGTCTCTTCCTGGGCGAACTCAGAGGCAAGTGGGAATAACACCCCCCATAGGGTCACGCCTACGATGCCCAGCAGGAGGAAGTTGTTGAGCAGGAAAGACGCCTCGCGAGAGAGGAACGACTCGAGCGGACGGTCGCTTTTCAGATCGTTGAAGCGCCAGAAGAAGACGAAGAGGGCAAACGCCAGGCTGAAGAGCATGAAGGTGAGGAAGATGGCACCCAGAGTGGAGGCTCCGAACGAGTGGACGGATACAACGGGGCCGCCGCGGTTGATGAACATGCCAAATTGCGCCAGCACAAATGCAACGCTCAATAGCACCACGTTCCACATACGGAACATTCCGCGGCGTTTCTGCACCATGACGGAGTGGATGAACGTTGTGAGCGCCAGAAAGGGCATGAAAGCCACGTTCTCGATGGGGTCCCAGGACCAGTAGCCACCCCAGCCAAGGATTGTGTAGGCCCACCATGCTCCCAGTAGCATTCCGGAGCCAAGTAGCGCCCAGATGACTATTGCGGAGACTCGGGCGGCGTCCAGCCATTCGTCTCTTGTCTTGCCAGCTATTAGCGAGCCGAACGCAAAGGCAAAGGGGACTGCAATGCCTACAAGCCCCGCCATCTGCAGTGGTGGATGGATGAACATGCCGGGATGCGTCAATAGTGGATTGATGCCAAGGCCTTCTGTTGCGACGAAATCAAGCGGGGCGAAGGGGCTGGCGAAGAAGACGAGTACGAAGAAGAAGAACCCCATGATCCCGCTCAGGATTGCGGTGGTGTAGGGGAGTGCGTCGGTGAAGTTGCGTGGAGACAGGAACAAAGCCACGCTGGTCATCAGCGACAGCGTTAGCACGATGAACAGCAGCGAACCCTCATTGCCACTGAAGAAGGCCACCCAGAGGAATGCACGGTCCATAGCGGTGCTGCTGTGGCCATAGACGTATTCGATTGAGAAGTCGTTGGTTACGAACGCAGCTATCAGCGCGACCGCAGCGGCACCACCGACGACCGTAATCAGGTACGTGGCATTGCGCGCGCTGACGACGAGCTCTGGAACGCCTTTGCGAGCGCCGAGCACGGAACCGAGCGTGGCGTACACCGTGAGCGCCAGCCCTAGCAGTAGTGTCAGTTGACCTAGTTCAGCCATCCCTAACCATTCACTTCATTTGATCCGTTGTCCGCGACTGCTGAGCGTGCAGATGCCGTATCTTTGGCACCGGGACGTTGAGTGTTAGATTGCCGCATCTCTTCATCAACCGCATCTAGATACGGTGCAAGCGGGTTTTTGGTTGTGCGTGATGTTGCGGTCGAGGTGCTCATTGCCAACTCCGCTCGGCCTTTCCTCATGTCACGAAGGATCATGTAGAGCGCTGAGAGTGCAATTGTTAAGACTACCGGAGGGACGATCCAGACCAGTGAGTTGAAGCCCGTAGTTGGTGGCGATGCAAGCACCTGGATACCGTAGCGTTCGACGAAGAATTGGGAGATATCGTTCTCGGTTTCTCCAACGGCCAGCTTGTCACGAATGATTTGACGCATGTCTTTGGCGATCTGGACTTGTGCCTGATCAATCGTTTCACCAGGGCAGACGGGACACATGAACTTCTTGTCCATCGAACTGGCCTGTTGCTCCAACGTTTGCTCAGCTGACCCGCACGCTGCTGCAATGATAAGAAGTAGCGCGACGAACAGGTACAGAATGTGCGGTCTGCGACTGGAACGTATCGCCATTGGGACGATGACCATCTCTTACAACTCCGTTGCGCTTGGAAACCGGTTGATTGTGATCCGGTTACCGCGCTCCGAGATCAAGCCCGCGATCGGGCTAGCGTGTACCCAGCCCACTCTCAGTATCGTACACGTAGTTCACGATATCCCACCGGTCCTCTTCACTGAGAAGAAGGCTGAAGCGAGGCATCACGTTTTGACCGTTTGAGATGAACGCGAAGAACGCCTCATCTGAGAACTTGGTCTGACTGCTATCAAGAATGTTTGGGGCGGCCGAGTAGGTCTGACCGTCATTCTGGGAAGCGAAGTAGCTGTCTGTGGCCGTCAGGTGCTGGTTGATGGCACCATCGCCCAGACCACCAACGCCGTGGCAAACAGAACAGTTGACTCTGAACAACTCAGCGGCAACCGCCGGATCGTACGCACGTTCCTGTCGTTCAGTCATCGCCAGAACGCCATCTATGCCGAGGCTTACGAAGACCTCTGCACCACGAACTGCGTCGAGCCTTGGTGGCTCCTGCGCTTTGAATGACTGTGAGTAGTGCATCTCCGTGAAGATCTCAATTGGGTACGAACCTTGCTTGGGGAAGCAGGCGGTACTCAGGATTCCAAGGACTGCAATAGCCGCGATGATCCACATCGGCTTTACACGCCGAGATCCAATCATTTTTGGCTCAAAAATTCCAGACAGAGTCGTCACGCTCGCTTGGTCTCCATTGCGCCTGCGGTGTTCAAGATCTCTTCGAATTCACTCTCTCGGCCTTCATCGACTGAGACCACAACTCCAACATATCCCTCTGTGATTCGCGTGTCGTACGCGCCAGGGGCAAAGTTTGGTAGTCGTGATTCAAACAGGATGCCAATCACAGTCATGATGACTGCGGAGAGCATCGTCAATTCATAGGTGATGATCAACATTGCCGGGATAGCCAAGATTGGCTTACCGCCGGTAACGATGGGCCACGCCAGCTGGGTACCTGCAGTGAAGAGGATAGCCAGCGTAAAGCCAACCATCGCTCCGAAGACTGGGAACCGGAAGAGGCGATGCTGCGGCACGTGCTCCCCGAAGGCTCCTTCAGGGTATGGCGTACCGGTAAGTACATCGAAGTCGTTTGGATCCATGCCCACTGCGTGCAGGGCGTCCATTGCCTTTGCGCCGTCTTCTGGATCCTCATATAGGCCAAGAATGCTGGTTTTTGCCATGCCCGTTACTCCTGCTCCCGCAAGACTGCTGGAATCGTTGTGCGGCCGATCTTCATTTCAGTGGTGAAGATCATGGCCTCTTTACTTTCGAATAGAGGTATCAGTGGGAAGAACCGGGCGAACAGCAACATGTTCATTGACACGAATGCGAACGACCAGGCCATCATCGCGAATTCAACGATGCTTGGTTGGTAGCTACCCCATGTGTACACAAACGGCTGCTTTCGAGCCAGCGCAGGTACAACAATCAGGAATCTCTCCAGCCACATACCGATGTTGACCAGGATTGAGGTCCAGAACATCAAAGCGATTGAGTTTCTCACGCCTTTGAATAGCCACATCGTTACCGGAATAAAGAAACCGGTTAAGAGGAAAACTACAAACAAACCAGCCCATGGCCACTGGAATATCTGCATATCACGGAAGGCCAGTTCAGGGCCCTCCAGGGTGTAGAGGCTGAAGAGGATTTCAACGATCGTAAAGCCGAACCACGCAACAGCAACGACTATAAGAAGTCTTGCAAGAGCGTCGAAGTGCTCAGGTCGGATGAAGTTGTCCCACTTCCAGAGCCAGCGCATAAGCGCCATCATCGTGACTACAGCTGACACACCGGAGTGGACAGCACCAATCACGAAGTAGGGAGCAAAAATAGTTGAGTTCCAACCTTCAACACCAGGCGTCACCGCAAAGTCCCAGGAGACTATGGAGTGCACTGACACGAAGATTGGGAGCATCAAGGCTGAGAGAAGGACGCCAGCAACAGTCTGCAGACGCCACTGTCTAGGGTTTCCTCTCCAACCAAGTGAGAGCGCACCGTACATGGCGTGCTTCCAACCAGTTGTGCGGTCACGAAGTACGCCAAGGTCTGGCAGAAGTGCCACGTAGAGGAAGAGGGTACTTCCTGTCAGGTACGTACCAATAGCGGCCGGGTCCCACACCAGTGGTGAACGGACGTTAGGCCAGAGACCGCGTGCGAAGTCATACGGGAAGATCCAGTAGATGATGCGCCACGGTCGACCGGCGTGAATTACCGGGAACGATAGCGCTGTCAGCAGGGAGAACACCGTAAGGAGTTCGGCCGCTCTGGTTACAGGACGTCGCCACTCAGCCTGGGTAAGCCTGAGGATGGCTGAAATCATGATTCCAGCGTGTGAGATACCAACCCAGAACACGAACGTCGTGATGTAGGCGCCCCAGAAAACCGGACGGGAAAGTCCGGTTACTCCAAGACCCTTGTTGGTCTGGATTCCGAAAACGACGAACCCCGATATAACGATGGTGAACAGAATAAGAACTGCCCATTTCCACCAAGCAGGAGTTTCAAGGGCTCCATTAAGGAGTTCCTTGTTGATCCTGATCTCGTCGAGTTGTCTGCCTTGTCGCATGTTTAGCTAAATACTCCGCAGCGCCTAATCGGGCTTGCCCACGATTTCAACCTCGCCGCGCATGTACATCGCCGGCTTGGAAATTAGTCTTGATTGCTGGATTTCCCACAGTGAGACCGCGGGAACCAGTCGAGTAACAAGCAGGAACAGGAATGCTGCTCCACCGAACATTCCAATGAACATGAAGATGTCCCAGAGATCAGGCCAGACAGTCTCTGGTATTTCAGTCAGGAACTTTTCGTTGATATCTTCAATGCTCCACGGACCAACGGTTAGTCGAACCCGATCCAGCAGAGTACCGAAGATGATGACGACTGCCAGGATTGTTGGTCCTCGCATACTCACGCGGATGAAGTTCCACATCAGCGTCCACATTGGAATGATGAAGCTAAAGAACAGCGTGCCCAGGAATGCCCACATGTAAGGACCGTGGTCAAACAGTTCAATTACCTTTTCATTCTGCGGTGTACGGCTGTACCAGAAAACTATCCATGCTGAGAAGAAGAAGTAGAACCAGAGCAATGATAGAGCGAACTGGAGCTTTGCCAGGTTCCACATCTGATTGATACCAATGTAGCGATCAAACCCACCGTACTTCCAGAAGAAGTATGTTGCCAGAATCACTGATGCCACTCCTGCCTGCAGAGAGGTCAGTGCGTGGTACATCGGGAAGATAGCGTCTTTGTAGCCGGGCACGAGTGCGTGGATGTAGTCAGATGCAAACAAGACGTGGGTGAATACAAGGAACAGGAAGTAGAACGCACTCAGTACGCCCATACGCATTTTTAGCGCTTTCCACTGCCCCCACGTGCCAATAAACCCGGGTGCCAGTCTGCGGGCCCACTTTTGACGTCTGCCACCGCCGTTCTCACGAATTGCGGCAAGGTCAGGAAGTGAACTGGACCAGAGCAGAGCCAGTCCAATGAACACGAGACCAAAGATGGCAATCGTGTCCCACATGTGCGGAAAGTATGCAGGTGATCCAAACCAGATGGAGCGGCGTCTGACTTCGTCTTCAACCAGTGGTGGGAGAAGGAAGATCAACGGAATTGACATGATTGCGGTGAGTACACCAATAGCTGAGAAGAGCTGCGAGATACGCATCACCGGCCGGATCCAGTTTGCCTTTGCAAGGACTGGTGCGATGGAGAGCATTGGTGCGCCAGCAGCGGTGGACAGCAGGAATGAAACCATCGCAACGTAGTAGCCCCACGAGGCTCGATCATCCATGCCAGCGTCAACGATTTTCAGGACGAAACCAACTACGCCAAGCACAAACATAGCACCCAGGATAAGGAACCAGCGTGCTGTGGTGGAACTGAGTGCGGTTGAAGGCGCGTTGACGATATCAACCGCCGCCTCCTGGAACGTAGGCCGATCATCATGCGCGGCCGCTGTGATACGACTAGCCATGCGCTGCCGCACCCTCTTTTTCTTCAACCCTGGCAAGGTAAACCACGCTCGGGTCAGTCCCTAACTTTTCGTCAAGTAGCTTGTAGTGCCGCGTGTCGTGAGACATCGTTGAGACCCGGCTGTCTTCGTCCTTGAGATTACCGAACACAAGAGCGTCCGTCGGGCAGGCCTGTGAGCAGGCAGTCTGAATTTCACCATCGAGCACCAGTCGGTCTTCGCCACGGGCCTTCCGCTCTGCGCGTCGAATTCGCTGCACGCAGAAGCTGCACTTTTCCATGACGCCACGTGAGCGCACGGTTACATCCGGGTTCAACTGGTTGCGGAGGCTCTCAGGCCATACCGGCTCCCAGTAGTTGAAGAATCGAACGTGGTAAGGGCAACCGTTGGCGCAGTATCGAGTACCGACACAGCGGTTGTAAACCTGAACGTTCATGCCTTCATTGTTGTGGTACGTCGCAAAGACCGGGCAAACCGGCTCGCAAGGAGCGTTCCCACACTGCTGGCAAAGAATTGGAATGAAGCGGGCCTTCACGTTCGGGAATTCACCTTCCCAGTACCGCTCGATACGAATCCAGGCGAAGATTCGCTGCTGCTTGTAGAGGTTTTCCGTGTTCAGCGGAATATTGTTCTCTACCTGACACGCAAGAACGCACGCCTGACAACCGGTACAGCGGTCCACATCTACCACCATGCCCCACTTATACGGACTGTCTTGCTGAGTGACCATTTACTTTATCTTCCTGGTTCTTGCTCTAGTGATCATTTGGATCGGCGTAAGGGTCGTGGGCTTCTTCAGCGCGGTGAATTGTCTCTTTAGCATTTCCACCCGGCTCCACAACCGCGATTGGGAACATAGGCTCAACTTCAAACGCTTCGACAGTACCTTCTGCCTTGGCAATTTCGTTGTTGAGGCCAGTGTTTATTACTCGAACCTTCGTGGCGGCCCATGCCAGCGCACCGGTTTCAGAGTCCTTCTGATCGACCAGGATCGAAAGAACGTTGGATCCGCGGCCTTCCGCCCAGCGACCACCATTTTCGTGGCCCTGACCGATCGGCACGCCGATCATGTCTGGCGGTACGGCTCGGTGAGGGTAAGCAAGTGCTTCAATCTCACCAGTCGATGACTTGATGATCAGTCGATCACCCTGTGAAATCTTCAATCGCGCAGCTGTTCCGTGGTTGATCTCAACCCACGTAGTCCATGCGGCCGAAGTGATTGGGTCAGGCACTGCCTGTGCCCACGGAGACGCTGCGACACGTCCATCAAGTAGTGCCTGAGATGCAAATGGCATCAATGAGAATACTTCGCCTTCTCCCTCAGTTGGCTCGGAGAATTCCGGAGAGGCGTGAAGGTTGGTGAGTGCCGGGGCATCCTGTGGTCGTGAACGATCTCGTGCGTTCGTATCCCACCAGCCACCGCGCTGAAGTAGACCGCGCTTGAGGAGCGTTGAGTCCGGAGCGGTTACAGAGCCGCCGCCGTTGTCTTGAAGCGTGTTAGCAACGTCGTCCACAAATGACTTCATGTCGTTTGCGCCTAGATCGCCATTGGCAGCTCGCAGAAGAACGTCGCCAAAGCCCCGTGCGTCGGACAAGACCTTAAGGCCGTCGCGTGTTCGTGCAGGGGTGGATACCGGCTGCTGGAAGCCAAGTGTCTGGTAACCAGGAGCGGGCTCAGGAATATCGACACCCCACGTCTCAAGGAATGAGGCTTCGGGCAGTACAAGGTCAGCCATTGCAGAGGTGTCATCAAGAACATCTGCGAATGCGATTACGTGTGGAACTTCATCTAGTGCCTGCTTGGCGTTTACAGACCGTGGTAGGCCGTGAACGATGTTCGCTCCGCGAAGAATGACCGTATTTACGTTGCCAGCTCTCCACTCAGCAAGCTCAGCTTCCCAGTCGGCGAATGAAGCGCCAGTTGCACTGGATGGCAGGCCGTCAATAGGGGAGTCCGGGTTCAGGAATACGCCACCCTTGGCACCAACTGATCCCAGAAGAATATTCAGTGAGTAGATTGCGTTGAGATTGAAACTACCGTTGGTGTGAGCGCCCGAAGATCCGCCACCAATCACCAGGCTGGGGCCCTCTTCTGCAAGAGTGTGCGCCAGGTCGTGAATGGTGTCCTCAGTGACGCCCGCCCGTGCAGCGACTATAGATAGATTGAAGACATCAAGCGCGCCGTCAGGCAGGTTGGCCGTGTAGCGAGCGATGTTTTCGTCTGAGACGAGCTTGTCCTTAACAATGACAGCAGCCATGGCCAGGGCGATCTCGCCCTCCATGCCGGGTCGGTTAGGAATCCACTTGTCGGCGGATGCAGCTGTGATCGACATGCGTGGCTCTATTTGGTAGAGATTTCCGCGGCCGGGGCCGGTTGCAGCATTCCTGAACTCACCGTACTTGGTGGAGTAGCGGGTTGGTGAAATCCATGTGCCAAGGAAGTCGGCGCCGAAGCTTACGACTGTCTTAGCGTTGCCCAGATCAAACTCCGGAAGTCGGTCGGTGCCGAAGACAGACTTCATTGCGCCGTGGAGCACACCCTGCTCCAGAGCCTGGAACTGAATGTGCTTGCCGTTGAACTTGTCGGCGTAATCTGCGGCTACCTTGCCGATCTGACCTCGAATTGGGTTCGTGGCGACGGTTACGCGACCTTCGCCAGACCACTTCTTAAGAAGATCTTCAGCTTCGCCCCATGACATCGGCGTGAAGCCAGATCCCTTGGAAGACTTGGCCATCGGCTGGGCAATCCTGTCGGGGTGGTACAGCATCTGAAGAGCTGAGTCACACCGCACATTCTGCTTACCAAGGTTTATAGGGAAGTCAGGATTACCTGCGATTTTCTTGGCTCGGCCTTCCATGACACGAACTAGAACACCCTCGCCGCCGTCGCAGACGCCGCAAGTAGTTGCAAACCAGTTGTCACGCCCTTTAACAAGGTCTTCAGGCAGCTCTACAGGAGCCTGAATAATGAACTCTTCGTCTGGAATGCTGCTACAGGCAACAAACAAAACTGCCCCGGTGGTGGAAGCGCCCACCATCGATAGGAATTTTCTTCTTGAAACCTGATCCGTCATGCCCGTAATTGAACTCACTAAATTTCCAGACTTAGAAGTGGCAGGTTGAACAGTCAACCGGAGCGTTGTTATCTCGATGGCAATTTACACACTGGCCCATTTTGAGGGGCTCAACCTGCTTTACCTTTTCCATGGTGGCAATGTCGCCGTGACACGTGGAACAGACCTGTGAAGGACTGACCGATTCCAAACCGTTTACAGCGTCATTGTTGCCAATGGCCGCAGGGTGTTCAGAGAGGAAACGGATGTGCGGGTCGTGGACAAACCTGACGCTGTCTGGAAGGCGGTGAACCCGCTGCCAGTTGATGGCGTCAACAAATGGTTCAAGGAACGATATATCTCTTAATTGGGTCAATCCGACTTTGTCTTCTGATCCAACTACTCGGTGACAGAAGGAACAGAGCTGAACAGGTGGTACACCGGCGCTACCTGATGTAGTGACCGTGCGGTGACAGAAGGTGCAGTCCAGTCCCATGCCTTTAATCTGACTGCCGTCCGGCATGATTCGAGCATCGCCATTGATGTCTAGCAGAACGTCCGTGCCAGCGTGTGACGTGTGAGGGAACGCAATTGGCTGTACCGGTGGGTCGTCAAATCCAAACACTGGAAGAGGCAGGTTGAGCCACGCCGTGAGAACGAAAACCAGAATTGCGACCGCAACTCCTGTGACAGCAAGTCCTCCCAATCCAATTATTGGTACGAGAACCTTTACCCAGGTCGGTGGGCCGCTTTTTGTTGGAGGCGGTGTTTGAGCTGTACTCAATCGTCTTTCGTTTTCAACTTACGACCAACGGTGTCTGGTCGAGCGCTAATTGATTAGTTCGGGGGAATTATCGGTATCTGGTGGAAAAAACGTCGTCTATGTATCCGAGAAACCCAATGATAAAAAACACGTTTACTGCAATGGCTGCGACTGCCGTGAATCCAAGGATGTAGAGAGGGATGCGAAGCTTGTTGAACTTCGCCGGAAGATGTCCCGTTGAGATTGCGGACGGAATCATGGCATGAGCTGTGACAAATGATCCGCTGCCGGTTACGGCAAAGAGGAGAGACAGCCAGAGAAGCTTGATTGCATTCCCGCTATCGCCCCACTGTTCAGCTGTCAGTGGGATGAGATCCATCCGCTTTTCAGGCCCCCGTATTTTGCGCTGGGATTTTGGTCCCACTAAAAAGTTGTTTCAGACGCGAATCCGGGCACCACAAACACCCGATCTATCGATTGTGAAAACTATCATTTGCGTATTGGAGTGTCAAGGCAAGATCCGGTGGGATTCCAAGCTGTTTTTGAACTGGAAACTGGTCTGCTATTTCCCCTTGACGGCAGTGACGTTCGCGTGTTTGGGGCAGTGGTCGAAATCGTCTGGTTTTGATCGGGGTTGGTGCCCCCTTTTTAAGGGGCATCCCTGTTGTATTAAACAACCACTCATAAGCAGTGCAACTGGCTCCGATTTTTGGGAAAACGGGTTCCATCAGATGATCACGTCTGGGGACTGTGCACAACGCCTACCCACGCGTTATGATCAACGCAGCAAATTTTGGTGGCTCACGGTAAGCCCACCCACAAATGAAATAACGTACGAAGTAACTGGAGGAACGGTGGCTGACAATAAGTCATCAGAACCAACTGGCATGAGCCGCAAGAAGTTCATGGGCATTGCTGCTCTTGGATCTATCGGCGCATTCGCTGCACTCGCAATGAGGAGCAGCATTCCGGGACTCAAGACCCGCAAGCAGAAGATCGTTGGTTCGGACCTCCCAGGCGAAGGCTCAATCTTTCAGCCGAAGAACCCGCCGCGAGCGTAGTTTTCTCGGTTTGATCGGACGGTAGCGACGGGTCTAAGACCCGCTCTTTGATCGCTACGGTCTGAATGCACAAACGATTACGCGGCACGCGGGGTTTGGTCTTAGACCCGCCGCTACCGGCACTATGCATTTCCCAATGGCATCAGCCGGTTGAGCCTACCGTTCAGCCAAACTGATTTTCGTCTCCGGAGGCAGAAGCAGATACGGCTCGCCGCGTTCGTCGGCGTTTTCCAGGCTCCACGCACCAGACGAAGTTGCCGCTCTGATTCGTAGGCCGTAGTCGCCGCCAACAACCAGCACTGATACCGCTGCCCCTGAATCCGTAACGCTGGCGAACTGGATTCCCGTGGGCGTTCCGTCGTCCTCTGACGACCAGCCCACTATGACCTCGGTGCTGCCATCGGGATTAAGACCTTCAACTACTAGTGAGTCGGCCGCGGTAATCTCGCTCTGAGTTTCGAACACCCGCATGGGGAGATACTCACTGTTTGGACTTTCTTCAACTTCAACCCATAGTTGATCCACGATGACCCCCCAAATTCATATGCAATATATCTCCGTAGTCCGATTGTGTTGACGCCCCGATTTCGCTGTACCAATGTTACGATTCGTTGCTGCAAGTAGGCTCGGGTGCGTAGTCAATCGACTACTTACCCAGAAATATCAGAACTTATCTGGACCCTGACTTAATAAAAGGACACTATTTGATGGCGGTTCCACAGGAAAAGCTCAGTTGGATGTACGAGACGATGTATCGCATTCGTCGCTTTGAGGAGAGACTCCTTGAGGAAACAGCTAAGGGCAATGCAATGGGCGTCGCCCACACGTCCGATGGAGAAGAAGCAGGGCCTACCGGTATCTGCGCGCACCTGAAAGACACCGACTGGATCTCATCCACTCATCGCGGCCACGGCCACTGTATCGCCAAGGGGCTCGACACTAAGGGCATGATGGCTGAGATCTTTGGCCGGGCGACTGGCCTCTGCAAGGGGAAGGGCGGCTCCATGCACATCGCCGACTTCTCCAAGGGAATGCTTGGTGCAAACGCAATTGTTGGTGCCGGAATTCCGCTGGCGGTTGGAGCGGCGTTTACTCACAAGTACAAGAAGACGGACGGCGTTGCAGTTGCATTCTTCGGCGACGGCGCAACCAACCAGGGTGTGTTCCACGAAAGTGTGAACCTGGCGTCTGTGTTCAACCTCCCTGTCATCTTCGCCTGCGAAAACAACGGGTACGCCCAGTCGACGTCAGTCGAATACGCCGTGCCGGTGAAAGATATTGCAGATCGTGCGGCTTCCTACGCCATCCCTGGAGTGGTGGTGGACGGCATGGATGCGCTGGCGGTGTACGAAGCGGCGGGAGAGGCAATCGCTCGGGCACGTGCCGGAGAAGGTCCCACGCTGCTGGAGATGAAGACATACCGATATCACGGTCACTTCCACGCCGATATTCCTCACACCTACCGACACCAGGAAGAAGAAGACATCTGGTTGGCGAAAGACCCAATTCCCGCCTTTGAGAAGACTGTAGGTGAGCAGGGACTCATGAAAGCTTCTGAGTTCAAAGCGATTCGGGATGCAATTGAGGAAGAGATTGAAGGCGCGGTCAAGTTCGCCATCGAGAGTCCAATGCCAGATCCGGAAGAGTTGTACACGGATGTTTACGTGAACTACTCAAACCCGGTGCAGGGCCTCCGCTAGACGCTAACCGTTTCAAACTCAGGCATATTTCCCACCTCTGGAGACCAATACATAATGACAACAACATCAATAAATCCTCTTGGCCCCGGCTTTGAAGTTCCCGGCAGGGAAGAACGCTACCGAGACTCTTTCCAGCGCACGCTGAGAGATGAGCTCAACCGTGACGAGAACGTCTACGTGATGGGCGAGGATGTCGCCGGCGGACCCGGCAGGGAAGACCAGGGCATCATCGACTCATGGGGCGGCCCATTTGCCGCAACCAAAGGCCTGATTCAGGACTTTGGCGCACAACGTATCGTCGATACTCCGATCTCGGAGGCTGGCTTCCTTGGCGCAGCCATCGGATCTGCTCTTACCGGCCTGAGGCCGGTCGTCGACCTTATGTACTTCGACTTCATTGGTGTGGCGATGGACCAGATCATCTCCAACGCCTCCAAGAGTCGCTACATGTTTGGCGGCCAGACTCGTATTCCGTTGACCATGTTCGCCCGCTCCGGCGGCGGAACTGGACACGCGGCACAGCACTCATCCAACTTCTACTCGATACTGGCGCATCTGCCAGGTATCAAAGTAGTTGTGCCTTCAGACCCCTACTCCGTACGCGGCCTGCTGGCAGCATCAATCCGAGATGATGACCCGGTGATGGTCTGCAACCATAAGAAGCTGATCAACCTCACCGGCTTCGTGCCGGATGAGGAATACATCATTGAACTCGGCAAGGGCCGTCTCACAAGAGTGGGTACAGATGTCACGCTAGTTGGCATGTCGTGGACCACAGAGGTCTGCAACAATGCCGCTGATCAGCTCGCGAAAGAAGGCATCTCAGCCGAAGTCGTAGACCTGCTCAGTCTTTCCCCGTTGGATGAGGAGATATTCCTCAACTCTGTGGCAAAGACCAACAAGGTTGTGATCGTCGATGAAGACAGCCCTCGAGCCTCCATGGCATCTGAGGTTTCAGCCGTCATCGCCGAGAAGGCATTCGATCTGCTGGATGCACCAATCAAGCGAGTAACCGGCCCCCACACGCCGGTACCGTACAGCCGAGACCTTGAGAACCTCTTCCTCCCGAACGAGGCAGATGTAATCGCCACGACGAAGAAGCTGCTGGGCGAGTAGGCCGTAGACCACGATTAATTTGATGTAGGGGCACGTTTCGGCGTGCCCCTCTTCGCGTCGGGTGAACGCAGGCAACCACCGGGGTTACGTCTACGGCGAATGTCGGGTTCCTGTCTTCTGTAGCTGTGCCCCTTGTGGGTACCCGGCTGTTGTGGCGTGGATTTATGGCGAAAGCAGGCAACCACAAGGGTTGCGTCTACGGCGGTTGGTGTGCGGAGTGTCAGTCGTTGACTCGCATGGGCAGAGATGCCCATGCTACGTCCGGCAGCGGCCTACCGCTCCAGCGTACCCACCGCCGGGACTCCCCGGGTGCCAGTGTGGCGAACGCCTGCGAAGTTGGCGTCTGCGAACCAGAGGATGCCGTCTTTCTTCGATAGGCCGTGGACGAATGGGTCTTCTGGTCCCATGGTGATGCGATCACGCTCTGCGCCGCTCTCGATGTCGTAGAGGACGATCACGTTGTCTGTGGTGTGCGCGCACCAGATGGAATCGCCTTCAAGCGCGAGTCCGTGAAGGCGTGCTAAATCGCAACTGATGGTGTGGACGATGCTCTTATCGCCAAGTGCGTCTATCAGAATTATGTTCTTCGGATCTGTCGCCGTCACCCAGAGCATGTTTCGTTCGAAATCCCACTCTATGCCGTGGATGCCTTTGCCATCTGGCGTGGGGATACGGTCCAACTCTTCGCCAGTCTGGAGATCGAGTCGAAGTATGCATCCCTTATGCGTGTCCGTGTCCCGGTACTCACGTGACGTGGTGTTGCCGTTGGACGCCGTCCAGAGATAGCCACCGCCCACGCTGATTCCGGAGCCGTTCTCAGTCGGGGTGGTGATCCGTCGAATCAAGTTGCCCGATTCATCGATCACACAGACATCGTCGGTCTCCTGGTCCATCACGTACAACTCGCCCTCAAACCACTGCAGACCGTTGGGCATGGCGCCGGGGGCGGGTACCTTGCTGGTTACTTTAGATTCAGTCTGTTGATCGACCATCAGGGCATCTCCAATTGGCGGGTATTTCGGTGAGCGGCACGATACTACAGGTTGCCGCGGCCATCACGGGCCTTGGCAATCACAGGGATTGCCCCTACAGAGACAGCGCTTCCGGGCGAGGTTCGAGCATGGTTTACCGGCCCTCGCGCCTCGGACCCTTCGCTGGCGCTGGCTGCTCGTTGGAGTGGTCTGCTCCGCATCTGCAAATCTTGCGGAGCATGGTGAAGGGGTAGATTCCGGTGGCGTGGCCGTCACTCCACGCAAACTGGATGGCGTACCTCCCTACTTCGAGGTAGTCGACTGCAAATATATCTGTGGGGACTGAGAGTACGTCCAGGATCTGACGGCCCGTCATCTCTTCAATGCAGGCGGCGCAGGCGCAGTCGATTCTGAGTTCTCGGTGCGGGTAGCGGCTGATGTGGCCATCCGACCAGTTGATCACTACATCTTCGTTTTCCAGCGTCACGTCTTTAGCGACGATCAATTCGCGTGTTCCTCTATTTGGACATATCGACTGCGGTCTAGAAATCGATGCTAGCACGCTGAAATTGTATGATCTCGACACGTTTGATCCGTAGCGATAGAGTTTGGCCTTCGTAGTTAACGTCTATGCGTACATACCGGACCCGGCACCAGTATCAAGAAGGAATTGAAAATGGCAGCGGACACCATCAAAGTTGGACTAATTGGCGCGGGCGGAAACACGCGTCTTCGGCACTTGCCAGGCTTGAACGAGCAAGCGGGTGTTGAAATCATTACCGTCGCTAACCGATCGCTCGAGTCGAGTCAGAGCGCTGCCGATGAGTTCAATATCCCTCACGCCGCGTCTAATTGGGAAGAGGTGATCTACAACGATGACGTAGATGCCATCTGCATTGGTACGTGGCCGTATCTTCACGCCACCACCACCATTGCCGCACTGGATGCCGGCAAGCATGTGATGTGCGAGGCTCGTATGGCCATGAACAGCCTTGAAGCGCATGCCATGCTGGACACGGCGAAGGCCAATCCGGGCCAGATTGCGCAGATTGTTCCTGCGCCGCACACACTGAGTATCGATGCCACCATTAAAGAGATGATTGGCAACGGCTACATTGGCGAACTCATCACGCTAAACGCTGCTATCGCGCAGGGTGCCAGCTACCCGGATTCAGATACGCCTCTGCACTGGCGACAAGACCGCGATCTTTCGGGCAATAACATCATGGCGATGGGCATCTGGTACGAAGCGATGATGCGCTGGGTTGGTCCCGCTCGTACGGTATCCGCGGTCGGACAGACGCTGGTAAATCACCGTACAGATGATGACGGCCATCGTGTCCCAATGACCATTCCTGATCATGTTGATGTGATCTGCCAAATGGAAGTTGGTGGTCAGATGCGCTACTCCCTTTCAAACGTGCTTGGACATGCTCGCCCCGTAGACATCTTCATTCACGGCACGGAAGGCACAATTCACATTGCGAGTGGTGGCCCTGCCGAAACCGGAGGGCTCCAGCTTTCTGCCGCTCGACGTGGAGATGATGAGCTTTCACCGGTGACGCCTGCTGCCGACAAGATTGGCGGCTGGAGAGTTGAGGAAGAGTTCATTAACGCCATCCGTGGGATTGAGCCAATCACCCACACGGACTTCTACGATGGCGTTCGCTACATGGAGTGGACAGACGCGGTCACCCGCTCGGTACGAACGGGTGAGACGGTGGTGTTGCCGAGCGACGGGGCGTAGTTCGGCCGACGGGTGCGCCGTAATCAATAATTTACGCGTACTGAACGGGTAGTTGCGGGGCTTGCCCCGCCCGCCTTCGTTTGCCATTCTCGGTTTGATTCAACGCGCTCCCAATGTGGAGCGCGGGAGGCCGGGCAAGCCCGACGGCTATCGGGGATAGTCACCGGGGGCTTAGTCCCGGGACATCAAGACTTCGCCCTGCATGGTCTCGACCCGGTCGATCTCCATGACGACGGCGAATCCGTTGCCGGCGGGGTCTCTGTCCAACTCAGGCTGGACGGTTCGGGACATGACGTCTGCTCGCACATCGTCATCTTGATGAACGGTCGCTTCGCCGAAGAACTTCCATGCGACCCGGGTAGCCGGGTTTCGGTAGAGCACAACCACATGCGGATTAGAGAGGACGTTTTTCTCACCACCGCGATGAGTCCGCTCCCACCATGCCAGTGTTGAGGACGTATACGCCATCACACTCCCGCGATATCCGATTCCGGGGTGTCCATCTGCTGAGGAAGTAGCGACCAGGCAGGGAGCCTGGTCTGCCAGAGCATTATCCAGGCCGCTGCCCAGCCGGTGCCTGGCGCGGTTGTGGCCCCGACCTCTGCGCCATGGGTGCCACTCCACTTGCCCGTAACGCTAGTGTGAGTGGCATTTCCAACTCTTCAACTTTGAGCGGCTTCTCAAGATACCCAACCACGCCCAGTGCTTTGACTTCGCCGTGCTCTCTGGCCGTTTCGCGCTCAGTCATCATGATCACTGGCAACTGTGCGGTTGATTCGTTCTTACGAAGCTTCTGGAGCAGGGTCAGGCCGTCTACATCCGGCAGCTGGCGATCTAGCACAACCACATCAGGGTTCGTGCGGCCAATGGCGGTTGCTCCATCGCTGCAATTTCCAACCGCGGTTACATCGTGCCCTTTGCTTTCAAGAAATCGTGAGGCCTCAAGCCGCACGCTGGTGTCATCGTCAATTACAAGAATGTTCGCCATATCAGTCCATTTTGTGTCGAGATACTGAGGTCCAATCAGGTACCTGAGCCATTATCCTAGGACACGCCCCATGAGCTACGCAGCGACGAAGGGCGAAACTACTATGGGTGGGTATACTCAAAATGTTTCAGATTCTGATCCTGACGATATCGAGAAGGGGAATAGTCCTTATGGCCTGTGGGGAGGGGCGCATTTCTTGATCTCGACAATTGCACAGGGGACGTGCTGGCCTTTAGCGCCCCGAAATACAGCACCATTCCATACTCGAATTATTCGTTATTTCGCACAGTAAACAGACGCTATTTGAGAATGACACCGGTACAGATCGAACGGGCCAAGGCAATCTGAGGCGAGGTGAATTCAATCGCTGATGCAGCGGGTGTTCTCGTATATCGCGTGATGTGTGAGACATCCGTGGGTATGAGATAGACAGGCAAAGTCCGTATAACTCGTTGGAATCATAGAAGTTCTGCGAGGATCCGCTCATGGCCAGCCAGACAATGATCGCTGAAGAGTACCGGCACGGTGCTCCACCAAAAGCCCCCGCAATGCGCGATATGCCCATGCGGGATCGGCCTCGAGAGCGATTGAAAGAGCAGGGCGCTGAAGCCCTTACCAACGCCGAGCTGATGGCGATTCTCATCAGAACGGGACTTGAGGGCGAAAACGCGCTTGCTATGGCGACCCGGATTCTGGCGAAGTATGACGGGATTTCGGGAATGGCACGCATTGGCTATCCGGAGCTAATCGCGGAGCGAGGCCTTTCACACGCAAAGGCCTGCCAGATAATGGCCGGAATCGAGTTGGGTAAACGGGTCGCGTCGGTACGAAACGACGATCAAGCGGCGATTGAAACTCCTGAAGACATAGCCAATCTGGTGATGGCAGAGATGAACGGGCTTGAGAGAGAGCATCTCCGGATCATCCTTCTCAATACTAAGAACCGGGTGGTTCTAATCCACAATCTCTATGTGGGAAGCGTCAACGCGGCGCTTGTAAGGCCGGCAGAGGTGTTTGCTGAAGCGGTGAGATGGACCTGTCCGGCCATTGCAATTGTCCACAACCATCCATCCGGTGATCCACATCCAAGCGATGAGGACGTGAAGATGACGGAGCGCCTGATCCAGGCTGGGAACATACTGGATATTGAAGTGGTGGATCATGTGATCATTGGCCGTCAGACCTTTGTCTCAATGCGTGAAAAAGGGTACGCGTTCAAGTAGTTAGAAACGAGACGAGTTCCCCGCCCCTCTCGTCGCGCTCACACCTTCTAGGCTCGCTTGCGCTTCGCAAAATTGCACGGCGCAGCCGGATTGGAGAGAATGGGGCGTCGCAAATTGATCAAGACTTCAGGGAGCAATGATGGAATCTCGATGGAACGGTAAAGACACGGCCCTATCGCTGGTACTGATAGTGATGGCAGCAATCATAGTTATCGGCCTAATAATCATCGGTTCCGAAGTTAGTCCCTAACCCAACCGTCACAGATTTGCGCGGTTCGAGAGTTAGCCTGCCAGGTGTAGGCGCTTAGCTCGCTATGCTCCCTCCGGGGCAGCATCTTGGGGCGTCGTTTCATCTTGTGGAACCTGATCTGGTACCGGCCACGGGCAAGTTGAACGGAATATTCGCTCAAACACACCCAGATCGTTTTCGTCGCACGGCTCGCCTCGATCAAAGAAGCCGGGTAGACGTACGTCTGACTCGAAGTCTTCAAAGTACGATGCAACTTGAAATGGCTCTCCAGAGATAGCATCGAGAACGACGACCACATTATCGAAATCGACCACGTCGTCGCCAAGTAGTGGGGTGCTCCGATTGCCGTTCATTGAGATAACCCACGTTATAGCGCTTGGACTTACTTCTCGCGTTCCGGCGAATGCTCTGGCCCGATCACCGGCAAGTGTTGAGTACTCACCAAAGCTGATCTGTCGGGCCAGCCACACGGTTGGCGCCTCCGTGAGACCCAAATCTTGAGCTTCCTCAAAAGGAATCGCCAGGGCCTCGTCTTCTGTGAGCACTTGGTCAGCCTGATCAAAATCTGATGCGTCCCGGCGTGTATCAGTGCCCGATCTAATCAGGATCAGTGCACCAACCGACAGCGCGATAACAATGCCGATGACTTGCAATCTCCGCCTGTCGAGGAACATCTGCCGCTGGAGCAATACTTGAAGATATTGCGAATCCATACTCATCAGTTTTTTGAGCAGCCGAGCCATGCGGCGAGTCTATCCCAGCGTCTGGCTGTGCTACGCTGCAAACCTACTGCAAGATTGTGTTAACTCGGTGTTGGAGGACGGACGTGACAAAGGCTCAACCAACGGGTGTGATCGACTTCAATTGCGATATGGGCGAGTCGTTTGGCGCGTATGAGATGGAGCTGGATAAAGAGATCATCAAGTACGTTTCATCCATCAACGTGGCCACCGGATTTCACGCTGGTGATCCCAACTGGATGAGGGCGTCAGTTGACCTTGCCTCTCAGCACAGCGTGAAGGTTGGCGCACACCCTGCGTATCCAGATCTTGCAGGTTTCGGGCGGCGGGCCATGACGCTCACGCCATCTGAGGTGAACAATGCAGTTGCCTATCAGGTGGGAGCACTGTCTGCTTTCACTGGGAGTAACGGGCTGCAGCACGTGAAGCCGCACGGGGCGATGTACAACCGGGCGGTTGTGGACGCTGAGGAAGCAGGGGCAATTATTGACGCGATTCACGCGTTTGATCCATCTCTCATCCATGTAGTGCTGGCCGGGTCAAAGTGGGAAGAGTTGGCTCTAGGCGCTGAAGTTCGAGTGGCTCGTGAGGCCTATTCTGACCGCGCTATCACTCCAGAGGGGACGCTTGTCCCACGTTCCGAACCGGGCGCGGTCATCCACGATCCCGATGCCGTGGTGGCACGGGTGATCAAGATTGCCACGCAGGGCAAGGTCACCGCTGTAAACGGCGATGAAATTCCGTTTATAGCCGACACAATCTGCCTGCACGGGGATAATCCTGGAGCGGTGGAGATCGCAATCAAAGTCCGTGAGGCTCTCAGCGCTGAAGGTGTTGAGGTGAAGCCTATGTCAGAGATAATCGCCTGATTTGATGCCTGACTATCCGCGCGTCCTCAATGCGGGAGACTCTGCGCTGGTCGTAGAGTTTGGAGATGCTGTGGACGCTGATATCAACCAGTCTGTCTACGATTTCACGGCCTCAATTGAGTCTGACGCCCCAACTGGAATCGGTGAGGTCATCCCTACCTATCGCTCAGCACTCGTGAACTTTGACCCGATGGTGGTTACGCATGCTGAGATGGAGATGGCGATTCAGGCGGCGATATCACGCTCTCAGTCGCTCAGTTCAGATGAACGGCAACCGCTCACATTCACGTTGCCGGTTTACTACGGCGGTGAGGCGGGGCCTGATCTGGAGCGCGTAGCGGAGCACAACGCCATTACAACTGAAGAAGTAGTCCGCATCCACACGTCGGGTGCGTACCGCGTGTTCATGCTGGGCTTCTTGCCCGGGTTCCCTTATCTGGGCGGCATGGACGAACGCATCGCAACGCCCCGTCTCGCGACACCCCGTATCAGCGTGCCTGCGGGTGCGGTTGGCATAGCGGAATCACAGACGGGCGTGTATCCCATGGACTCGCCCGGTGGTTGGAACTTGATTGGACTCACTCCCGTTTCGTTCTTCGACCCAAGTGCTAATCCGCCGGTACCAATTCAGCCGGGAAGCTTCATTCGGTTCGAGTCGAAGACTGAATCGGAGATCGAGGTAATTAAGCTGCAGATCGCAGGTGGCGCGTACGAGATACCTGTTGAGGGAGCCAGCACGTGAGTACGAACGTGCTTCGCATTGAGTCACCCGGCCTCATGAGCACGATTCAGGACCTGGGACGCTTTGGGTATCAGCGTTTTGGTATCTCCACATCTGGCGCTAGCGATCGAGACGCCCTCCGGCTGGGAAACATCCTGCTGGGCAATGAAGTTGGCGACGCTGCAATCGAAATCACATTCGGCGCGTTCACTGCAGAGTTCACAGCCAGCACAGCATTCGCAATCAGCGGTGCAGATCTTAGAGCCACTCTGAACGGCACACCCATTTCAGGAATGACGGTATACATGGCTTCAGCCGGTGATCGACTGGCCATGGCCGCGCCTGTCTCGGGGTTTCGCAGCTATCTTCATCTGCCCGGCGGGGTGGCCTGCGATCAGGTGCTGGGTTCGTCTTCCACGTATCAACCGGCTCACATCGGCGGCGTTGATGGAAGGGCGCTTCAGGCAGGTGATGAGCTGGCGGCAGGTGATCCATCCAGATCTGTTTCAGCCGGTACCGTGCTCGATTTCCCAGCCCCGGAGCAATCGGAATCGCAATCTCCGCAACCAGTGCGAGTTGTTCTCGGCCCGCAGGATGACCACTTCACCGCCGATGGAGTGCAAACGTTTCTGAAGGAAATATTCACCATAACCGACCGTTCAAACCGGCAGGGCGTACGCCTGGACGGGCCTGATATCGAAGCTGTGAACGATTCCTACGACATCGTTTCTGACGCGGTAGTGACCGGCAGCATCCAGATACCCGGTGACCGAAAACCAATCATTCTCATGTCCGACCGCCAGACAACCGGTGGTTATCCCAAGATTGGGGTAGTGGCCACGGTAGATATTCCCCACATCGCCCAGGCCGCGCCGGGGGCGCAAATCCGCTTCGTAGCGGTAAGCAGGGAAGAGGCGGTCGAGCTCCTAAAAGATCGAGAGATCGCGCTGAATCAGGCGTCGGTGATGGCATCTGAAATGCAGGAGTTTGATCTGGCGGTGGACTCAGAAGCGCATTGGGTTGGCGTGCCGGATCAGAGAGGGATGCAATCTCCAGATCGATTCCAGGTTGAGCTGGATGGGAATGTGCACACTGTGTCTGTTGAAAATATCGAGTAATCATGACCGGGCGCTGATATTATTTCTTCTGCGTATGCGTGCACGAGATATCAAATGAAAATCGGTAGCCGTGGGCCTAGCCCCACTTCTTCTGCAGGGAGCCAAAACTACGTCTGACTCAGAGATCCTCATAGATGCCCTGGTAGTGACGGGCGTTGGAATGGGCGTGGTGTTCGTGGTTCTGGCCGCGCTGATGGTCGTCGCGCTGCTAATGGGCGGTGCTGACAGCTCGGACTCGGTTCGACGATTCCTTGATCGCATAACAGGCAACAACACGATGTCCCCACCATCTGCCATGGAGGCATTGGAAACAGCCGGTTCGAGCGACGGGGCATCTGCTTCGGAGGCAGGTTCAGCAGCCGGGCTAACTGGTAAGCAAGTTGCTGTGATTGCGCTGGGGATTGCGCTTTCTCGAGGAGACTCCACTCCAATGGTGCCGCAAGCTGCGAGTGCGAATGTTTCTGTTTCAAGTTGGCTCTCGGATGGGCGTAGGCGGTCGATGGACCGACCATCGAGAGTGTCCAGATGACGCAGCGATTCAAGTTGACCATTGACGGCGTTGAGTACGACGTTGAGGTTGGCGACACGGCCACTTCTCCTGTGGATGTCACAGTTGAGGGCACTACATATTCAGTAGATATTCCTGCGAGTGCTGGATCAACATCGGTCTCGCCCGCGGCCACGTCTCGACCGGCACCGGCGAGACCAAGTGCGCCGTCGCCAGCGACACCTGCTCCCGCCACCGCTTCAGGCTCCCCCGGCGCGATAAACGCGCCAATTCCCGGTCGCATCATTAGCGTGCTGGTGAGTGTTGGAGATGCCGTGACATCAGGACAGGGTGTGATCATCATGGAGTCCATGAAGATGGAGCAGACTATCGCCGCTGCGACTGATGGAACGGTGTCGGCGATTCTGGTTTCACCGGGTGATGCAGTGGCCCATGGCCAGGCCATGGTGGAGCTGGGCTAGGCCCGCGCAATGGACGATTTTTCAGGCATCTGGGAAGGCCTAACGGCTATCAATGACAATCCAAAAATGATTGTCATGTGGGTAATCGCGGGCTTCTTGATATTCTTCGGAATCGCCCGTAAAAAAGAACCGTTGCTGCTCGTTCCAATCTCCGCCGGACTGCTATTTGCCAACCTGCCCCTTGGAGAGTTCACGAAGGCCGCAACCGATGCTGAGATCGGCGGTTTCCTGTTCTACACAACGGAAGTTGGTCTGATCACAGACGTCTTGCCGTTGTTGATATTTCTTGGCATGGGCGCTGCCACGGACTTCGAACCGGTGCTTGCGTATCCACGCATGTTCCTGCTTGGTGCTGCGGCACAGTTTGGCGTGTTCTTTGCGTTGATTGGCGCGGTGCTGTTAGGCATGTGGGGAGTATTCGACTTCGGACTGCTGGAAGCGTCGTCCATTGGAATTATCGGTGGGGCAGATGGTCCAACGACTATATTTATCTCGACGCGAATGCGTGAAATAGGCCATGCCACAGCGGGATTAGAAGTTGAGGATATCGTCGGTGCGACTACGGTGGCAGCGTACTCCTACATGGCGCTGATTCCGCTCATCCAGCCGCCGATCATAAGGTTGCTGACGACGAAGAAAGAGCGCCTGATTCGAATGCCGTATTCGAATAAGCCCGTCAGTGCGCGGATGAAAATTCTCTTCCCAATCGCGACCACATTATTGATCGCAATTTTGGTGCCCAAAGCTGCGCCTCTGGTTGGAATGATGATGTTCGGTAATCTCATCAGGGAAGCAGGAGTGGTGGAGCGGCTCTCGTCTACCGCACAAAACGAGATGATGAACATCGTAATCATCATTCTGGGTCTGACTGTTGGCGCCACAATGCCCGCAGAAGTCTTCCTCAAGTGGCAGACCATCAGCATCTTCGTGCTAGGCCTGTTCGCCTTCGGCATGGCCACCGTATCAGGGGTGTTGCTGGCAAAGCTGATGAACCTTTTCTACAAAGAGAAGATCAACCCGATGGTTGGAGCAGCCGGGGTCTCCGCGGTTCCGATGGCCGCACGCGTGGTTCAGACGATGGCCACCGAAGAAGACCCGCAGAACTTCATTTTGATGCACGCCATGGGTCCTAACGTGGCAGGCGTAATTGGCACGGCCACTGTGGCTGGCGTGCTGCTGGCGGTAGTGCCGAATCTAGTGGGCGCTGGTTAAGCGACTTTTCGCCGCGTTATTTGACGCACACGAAAAGGTGCTCCATCCAGAAATGCCACATGTGGTTGACTGAAGCGAATCCCGCTTCATCCATCCACTTCTTATAGTTGTGAAGCGATGAAAATCTGTCGCGCTCAGGTGACTCATTTGACAGGGATTCTTTGATCTCCTCCAGCCGAACGAAATCCGCCTGCGCAACACCGCTAAGTCTCTCCGTACGCCGGTTCAATTCACGATTTTTTGTCTGGCGAAACACATCGTCATCATACTGCTCAAACATGGCGTCCATGAACAGGAATCTCCCACCGGGCTTGAGATGCTCTGCAACCTGCAGGAGTAGTTGTCGTTTGTTTTCATCGCGGAGATGATGGGGCGCCGAGAATGAACTCACCAGATCGAATTGACCGATATCCTCAGGTATCCCATCGTTTAGGTCCCGTTGAAGGAATGTCACATTTCGTTCGGATAATCCCGGTTTCAGGGCAGCTTGTTCGAGCATCTGTGTGCTGTAGTCAATCGCCACGGCATCATAGAGCGGTCGTCGTTCGAGAATTTGCTTCAGGAACTCTGCTGTTCCGCAACCCAGGTCGAGGATTCTCAGATGTTGGTCCTCCTGTTCTGGCAATAGATCAAGGGCGATCGAGTGGTATGTCGAATATGACTCGATGATGACAGGCTGCAGCCTGTCGTAGAGTCGAGCGAATTCGTCAAAATAAGATTGCTCAGTCATAGGTACTCCCAGTCAGCCGCCAGTCAACACGTCAACTCCAGATAGCGTCTGAATTCGCTGAGCGCCCTTTTGCTGTGCCCACGGATCGCTCCAGGGATATTCGCCACGAGGTACGAGATCATCTGGTAGATCGGATACCCTGGTAGCCTGGCCTCTGATCAGCCCTTTGCCTGCTCGCAGAACCTGGTAGTAGTTAAGGCGCTCATCATCCAACTCCACGCGTTCTCGGTATCCCGCAGCATAGGCATCAGGCACAGCATCCAACATAGTGCGCAGCTCTGGCATCACCACGCCAGCCAGGATACTCATATCCGTGATTGCCACGGCAACGTCGTACTCAGGATCTGCAAACGAGGCTCCTGGCCAGTCGATCACGGCTGAGACTTTTCCATCGTTCATCATGACGTTGAATGGTTGGAAGTCACCGTGACAGACGGCGAGCGTCTCTCGTTCGATCGGGCGATTATCGTTTAACCACTTAACCAGCGGAGCCAGATGTGTGAGGCCGAGCTGTTCAACGTATCGATCAAGCTGCCTGTACTGGTCCCATATGCTGAATTGATCGAGAGGTATACCGCTGGCCGCCAGCGCATCTTTTACGCTCTGTATGGGAACTGTGTGGAGGTGGGCCTGAATGTGGGCGAGGCGTGCTAATTCTGCCGCAAAATCTGCACCTGGCGCCATCATCTCCTCGCCCAGGGTGTGGCCGGGCGCTCGTTCCATGATGTTGAACGGCTGACCGCCGATCCCCGGGCGCTCTGCCACGATGGCTACCCTGGAGACCGTATACCCAAGTCCAGCCAGTGCGTTTTGGAACGCCGCTTCACGCACTCCCTGCTGCTGATGCCCTTGCTGCCGGAAGAGCCTCAGGATCAGCGGGCCGGAAAGCTCCTACGATGCACCTGATAGCCGGAATCCAAACGTAAACGTCTCAAATCCACCCGTGATCCTCTCCAGCGGATCGGCATACTCAACATCATCCCCAAGCTCGGCCTTGAGCCAGTTGATAAGAAGATCGCTAACGATGGTTTGGTAGGATAGTTCGTGATCTGAAACATTAGCCAACTGAATCGTGCCTCTCATGGTGGTAGGTAGACGGGGCGTCGTTTCCGCATTCTACTCAGCGGGTTGGGGGCGCGAATTTACGACCAGACAAGCCAGACAAGAAGGACCGGGGGCACCGATTTTAATAGGCCCCTCATTGCAAGACGTGTTGGCGAGTTAGTTTTATGTGGGGCGGTTGAACGACCCTGACGCCCAAATTACTTCCAGACTTAGAGTGGAATACCCCAATATGCCCATCCTGAGCGAAGGCCGCTCTGGGCCGCAGTCGAAGGATCTTAAATGTGCAAAATCAGGCGTGTTTCATTGAAGTGCACGGCGCGCATTCACCGCGTCGCTTCGGCGCGCGTGCGTTCTGTGGAGCCACCGTGGTGAACGGATATTTCAGATCCTTCGACTCCGCCTGCTGGCTACGCTCAGGATGACATTTCGTTGGTCATTGCCGTTGGTGGCATGGCGTTGACATGCGCTGTGAAGCTGAGTGGAATCACAACGTACGCCGCCTAAAACACCACAACAGGGTTGCACGGTGATCCTGTGCCGTTTGGAATGCGCAGTGGCAGTATGTTGATGAGGAACTCCCAGCGATTACGTTCCTGGCATGCGACTGAGAGGCCTTCAAGGTTAGCGTTGTCGAGAATCCACAGGCCCATTGCGACGATGCCCACCTGATGGAAGGGGTTGGTAAATCGCTCGTAGCCGGTTGGCACAACGTCGTTGCCGGTGTCGGAGCCTGAAACGGCGACCCCTCGCTCGTGGAGTAGGGGGAGGATTTCCGGCAGCGGGCCGGATGAGCTGGTTGGGGGGAGTGGGCCTGATTCGAGAATTGTCTTGTACTGTCCGGTCCGCATTAGCAGCACGTCACCCGGCTCAATGGTGAAACCGCAGCGCTCCTCAGCCATCGCAATGTCATCCAACGTAACGCCGTCACCCGGCTCAATGTGATCGACGCCCCTCAGATACGGTACATCGACCAATACTCCCCGGCTCACTATCCCTTTATGCGCAACGTCTATAGATTCCTTGAGCGCACCTTGTGATGCTGTGACCAACGTTGAGGGGTGGCCGTTGTACATGCTGCCATCCCAGAAGAAGTGGGCAAGGGAGTCCAGGTGGGTTACGGAGTGGCCGTGGAAGATCAGGCCAAAGTAGTCCATCGCAACCTGGCGATCTGGCCCGCCGTCTCCGGGTCTGTATCCTTCGCCCGTCGCAACCATGAAGTGCTGTGGTGGGCGGGGTGAGTGCTCGCCACCGCGATAGTCGATGGGGCGTGCGCAGGTGACGGTCTCACCTTCCTGAACCAACGCTGTCGCGGCTTTGGTCTTCTCAGCAGAGAGGTGATTCAGAGTTCCCAACTCATCTTCTTCGCCCCAGCGGCCCCAGTTGGAAAGCGACTCCATGTAGCCGAGTACTTGATCCTGGGTTGGGGGGTTTGAGGCCATGGGGAATTCTCCAGTTGAATTGAGCGGGTGAACTGAGCCGGGGTAAGCGGGGCCACATGGTACAATTCCGCCGCTTTCCGCGGGTGATTTAACGTTGAGATTCATTGGTCAAATACGCAGACTAGATCGCCTGATTTTCACTCCCCAGATATTCCGATTTACCGATTGAAAGGCGTCATGACAGACAGCGCACAGCGGCAGGCTTACATCGCCGCTCAGATTGAGTCGATTCACCAGAATCTCCGTTTTCTTGAGAACGTCGTCACGCAGCCAATTGGCCTCACGACAGACCTAAAAACTCTGCGTGAGTCAATGCCTGTAACCGGAGCAAAGGAAGAGCGTGACCGACAGGCGTTTCTGGATGCTGTTGAGCGTGGAAAGAACCCACAACCGACTGGATTGATATCAGCGTCGGTTGTTTCATCCACTATCGCGCTGGTGAAGAGTTTGACGCCTGAAGGTGGTGAGGGTCTGCGTGATCCCTGGATTGACGGCGCGATGAAAGTGCTGGAGCGTATTGATCTACGGCTTGGCGAAGATGTTCGACGGCGTCACGCTGAGAACCTGCGTGGTGGTCTTTACGTCATCGTTGATCCTGAGCATACGAACGGTCGCTCAACGATTGAAGTGGCGCAGGCAGCAATCGATGGCGGTGCGGCAGCCGTGCAGTTGCGCGACAAGCAGTCAGACAAGGCAGCGCTGATATCCGATGCCCGGAAGATCGCGGAGATGTGTGCGGAGAAGAATCGCATTTTCATCGCCAACGATGATGCCGACGTGGCACAACTGAGCAACGCCATCGGACTGCACGTTGGACAGAAAGATATGTCCATCTCAGATGCTCGTTCAATCCTCTCGAGTGCCCAACTCATCGGCCAATCGAATGCCACCTTTGAAGAAGCGATCGCATCGGAATCTGATTCTGCCGACTACGTTGCAGTGGGCGCTATTTATGAGACAGCAACGAAGACAAATACTCGACCGGCCGGACTTGAGACGCTGAAGCGTGCGTCGGATGTGGTCGGCGTGCCGATTGTTGCCATTGGCGGCATCAACCTGGGGAATATATCCCCGGTACTTGAGGCCGGCGCAGACTCCATCTGTGTAGTTAGCGCCGTAACGAAAGCAGACGATCCAAAAGCCGCGGCCGCTCAGCTGGCAGACATCATCGACGAGGGAACCTAGGTGGCTGACGCGCTGGATTAGTTCTGCCGATTATATTCAGGTCTTCCCCCGGTCGATTTCGCGTCCGTATCCATCCGCCGCATTGTCATCCTGTGGCCGCTTCGGACCACGGGATCTTAGCCATGCGCGCCGGGCATAGCTGATCAATGTGCAACATTGTTTGAATCCCGTGGTGCTTCTCCACGCTGAGATCCCGGTCGCAGAGCCGCCCAGGATGACAATCGATGGTGGCATTGAGGTGGGTTTGTTGAAGTGATCTTGAACAGCACGAGTTCTAGAGAGGGCCAGCAAATCCCACATGCGTCGATATTCGTAATTTCCGCGCTTGTTTCTGATTGACTCCGCACAGGGGGCGCTGATAGCGTTTTTCAACAGGACTTTGCGTGCGCCGCCTGAGCGTGTCCTGTTCATATGAACCTTCCCTGCGGGGAGGTTTTTTTTGCGAAGGGGAATTTACTAATGGAGTCACTTATCATCGCCCTTGCGGGTGGTGGACTGGCGCTACTGACCGCAGTTGTGCTCGCCTGGTACGTAACACGCCAGGATCAAGGCAACGAAGAGGTCCGTGAGATTGGCGATTTGATCAGGATTGGCGCGATGGCCTTCCTGAAGCGGGAGTACATGATTCTCTCGATCTTCGTGGTCGCAATCTTCATCATCCTTGCGTTGTTTATCGACTACAACGTTCTGGACAAGCAAAGCCTGAACAACGATCGGTTCGGTGGTTTCGGAATTGATACTGAGGGTCCATGGACAGCGCTTTCATATCTGCTGGGTGCTATCGGATCTGCCCTTGCCGGATTTATTGGCATGAGCATCGCCGTTCGAGCCAACACTAGAACAGCTACAGCATCCGGGATCAGCTTGAATGCCGGACTGCGAGTTGCCTTCAGTGCTGGCTCCGTGATGGGCCTCACTGTTGTGGGAATCGGCATCCTTGGGATCACTGCTCTTTGGATCATATTCAAGGATCCGACCATCGTCGCTGGATTTGGGTTCGGCGCGTCGTCAATCGCTCTGTTCGCCAGAGTTGGTGGAGGTATTTTCACCAAGGCTGCTGACGTTGGGGCGGACCTTGTCGGCAAAGTCGAAGTGGGTATCCCAGAGGATGATCCTCGTAACCCGGCAACTATTGCGGACAACGTTGGCGACAACGTTGGCGACGTTGCAGGAATGGGCGCCGACTTGTTCGAGTCGTACGTGGGATCGATGATCTCGGCCCTCGCACTTGCCACCGTAGCCTTGACTGGAACGCTGGCACTGAGTGATAGCGATGGCAACGTCGTGAGCGCGGCGAAAGATGCTGCGTTCTCAACCGGATCCTGGATTGCCGACTTTGACTCTGAGCTATTCGTATTGCCGATGCTGATCGGCGCTATTGGAATCCTGGCATCAATCCTGGGTAACTTCCTGGTGAGGGCCCCGGATGGCGCTGGCATGTCCAGGCTACTGTGGACCATCCGAACTGGCATCTTTGGCGCAGGAGCTCTCGCGCTAATTGGTACGGCCGTGGCCATTGCGGTGCTTGACCTTGATTTCAAACTGTTCTGGGTGGTTCTCACAGGACTGGTCGCAGGGCAGGTGATTGGAACGGCAACCGAGTACTTCACTTCGTATGAAAACAAGCCCGTCCAGTGGATAGCCTCACAATCGCCCACCGGAGCTGGCTCAGTCATCATCGCTGGTGTGGCCATAGGCATGTTTAGCACCGTGGTTCCGGCCGCATCTGTTGCAGCCGCGATCTACATCTCCAACGAGCTGGCAGGCGTCTACGGAATTGCCCTCGCCGCAGTTGGAATGCTCTCAACGTTGGGCATTACGCTGGCTACGGATGCGTACGGTCCAGTGGCTGATAACGCTGGTGGAATTGCTGAACAGGCGCACCTTGATCCACAGGTACGAGAGCGTACGGATGCTCTTGATGCCCTGGGCAACACCACCGCCGCCACAGGCAAAGGTTTTGCGATTGGTTCAGCCGTACTGACGGCCCTTGCACTGATGGTCGCTTACGGTGAAGTTGCCGGAGTCGACGTATTCAGACTCAACGACCCTGATCTGGTAATTGGTTTGATCATAGGTGGAGTTCTGCCGTTCCTGTTCGCAGGCCTGACGATGAAGGCAGTTGGCGACGCCGCCAACGACATGATCGAAGAAGTTCGCAGGCAGTTCCGGGAGATTCCTGGACTTCGAGAGGGTCTGCCGGGCGTGAAGCCTGATGCAGCCCGCGCAGTGGACATTTCCACGCAGGGATCGCTTAAGGCGATGATCCTGCCGGGTCTGATCGCTGTTATCTCGCCAGTACTCGTGGGCGCCGTTCTTGGCCCTGAAGTACTTGGCGGACTGCTCCTTGGCTCAATCATCACTGGCTTCTTCCTGGCGGTCTTCATGGCCAACGCAGGTGGAGCGTGGGACAACGCCAAGAAGTACGTGGAACTGGGCAACTACGGCGGCAAGGGTTCTGATGCCCACGCAGCTGCAGTGACCGGCGACACCGTTGGCGATCCGTTCAAGGACACATCTGGTCCAGCGTTGAACATTCTGCTCAAGCTGATGGCTGTGGTGTCATTGATTTTTGGTCCGCTCTTTATTTAGAGCGCGACGACAAGACAGATACGCAAAGGTGGCTCCGGAAACGGGGCCACTTTTCTTTTAGGGGCGAGTTTGTTCTTGGGCGAAATGCCGGCACACGTCGGCGCGGTCCGTAGGTTTCGGGCGGGCTCCATTCGCCGTAGCCGGAACCCTTGTGGTTGCCCGGGTGCGAAATCGCCGGAAACCCAACAGGCTGGTACCCACAAGGGGCACCGCTACATTGTCATTCGCCGTAGCCGCAACCCTTGTGGTTGCCCGGCTCCGCAATCGCCGCAAATCTAACAGCCTGGTACCCACAAGGGGCACCGTTACGTTGTCATTCGCCGTAGCCGTAACCCTTGTGGTTGCCCGGTTCCGCAATCGCCGCAAATCTAACAGCCTGGTACCCACAAGGGGCACCGTTACGCATAGTTCCGCCAAACGTTTGAACCTCATTCTGCTCGCCAACGTCAAACAATGAAAGCACTGTGCGCCGGACGCAGTGCACGTTGATCGCATATTTAATTGAACCTGGATGTGGATTTGAATTTCCGACGTACGTCTCTTTCCGCCGTCGCCGGCATGGCGCTCATCGGCGTTGTTGCTTGTGGATCTGATGAGCTCATATCGCCTGCCACTGCTGTATCGGTGATTCAGACGCCGGTTATGACGGTTGCTCCGGAGACTCCCCCCGCCGAATTACAGACCACAGCGGGGCCAACCCTCACGCAAGTTCAGCCGACGAAACCAGCGCCGCCAACCGGGCCGCCACCGGCGCTGGATACGACCAAGCGAAGCGTTGAATTGGATCAAGTTGTGTTCGATACGTTCAACGGGAGTTCGGTGCGGCTGTCTGACGCAAATGCAGAATTGGTTGACCGTTTGAGGGACGCTATCCAGCCGATCTACACGCCTGCCTACGATGATGTGTCTGGCGGCGGCTGGTTGAATGACAGCGACCTGGTTCTCGGTTACGAGGCGGGCGGTGAGGCATTTGCGTATCCCATCAAGATGCTCAATTTCCATGAACTGGTGAACGACATCATTGATGGCGTGCCAGTGTTGGTCAGCTACTGCCCGCTCTGTGGTTCGGGCGTTGTATATGACCGTAGGGTGGGTGATGAAACGTTGCTGTTTGGCAACACCAGTGCGCTGTATGAGAACGATTTGGTGATGTTTGATTACAACTCAGGGAGTTACTGGTTCCAGACGGCTGCTGAAGCAATAGTAGGCACCAGGACCGGAACCCGATTGACCCCGCTGCTCGCAACCATAATTACATGGTCTGTATGGAAAGAGCTTCATCCAGATACGCAGGTCCTTGCCCGCAATCAGCCTGAGATTTCCCAGCCGCCAGGCTATGATCGTGATCCCTTTGCGGGCGGCGCTTATGAGGACAGGCTCAACGAGTTTAAATTCCCGTTTCCGGTCAGCATCGGTGACTTAGATCGGCGTTTGCGAGCGTCTGAAGTAGCCATATCGATACGCGTGGGTGATGTTGAGAAGGCGTACCCGCTAAGACGAATAGGGAACACCGTGGTAAACGACGAGATAGCTGGTGAACCTGTCGTCGTGTTCTCGCAAATCGATGGATCAAACGGCAATGGGTTTCTTCGTACGGTAGACGAGCGGGTTCTGACGTTTTCGCAAACCGATGGCGTGATCACAGACACCGAGACCGGCTCCACGTGGGATTTCTTCGGCCGGGCTACATCCGGGGAGTTGGAGGACGAGACGCTTGAGCTGATTACCGCGCGGCGTGCGTTCTGGTTCTCTCTGGCGTTTGCGATGCCGGGGATTGAGTTGTGGGAGACGCGGTAACGGGTAAGTGGTTGATATTGGTTGGCCCTGCCTGGGATCGGGAAAGTGCCCTTCGAGTGGCCTCAGGAAACTTTCCCTATCCCAGGCACTGATTTGGTGGGGCGGGTGATCCACCGTGGGCGCATCCCGGGTGATTCGCTGTTGACGCAATCAAGTACGGAGGCGGCCGCCGGGCCGCCCCCGTGGTTTCGCCCATCCCTCTGGCTTTTCCGATGTCCCGATCAGTTGGCTCCAGCGCTTGCGCACCAGTTTCGAGGGTGGGAGAGAAGTACCTAGATGCTTGGTCCAGAAGACCGCACTTTTTCAACTTCCGTGAACGCTGACTGAAGCTCTTTCAGCCAATCGGCCTGGTCTTTGCGAACAAATTTGACGCACCAGGCAAGCGCATCGCTCCGATTGCGGGCAACCCCGGCGGTTACCAGTGTGTCGAGCGCTTCTCGTTCCGGAAGCCGGAGTCGACTCATCACGGGGACACTGAGGTGGGTAAAGAGCACGCGTTGATCGCCAACACCCGCTCCCCACGAGACCTTTCGGCCGAATAGTGTCTCGGCTTCCTCAGCAATCGCCATACGCTCGTCGCGTGTTGCTTCACGGAATTCGTTGACGGCCTGGGCACGGGCAAGTTTGACCGCATCATCATCACTGTCGTCGCTGGGACTCGTATCGGGAAGTTTGCCGGTTACAAGAATCTCATCACGGTCAGAAATGATCTCCGCGGGAGATTCGAACCAATCGGCAGGTATTCGATCTGAGAGGAATTTCTCTATTTCGCTCAATTGATATCTTAATTACTTGATTACAAAATTACATTTCTAATGTCAGAATACCTAATCATTGTCCTCACGGCAACTTAGCGCTCAATCTAGTAATGTGGCCGACGGCCTGAGTTAGACATCTAACTGTGTTGATGGGGAACAATTCCAGATGCACAGTTAGCAGAGGTGACCATGGCGGCGAAGAAAAACGTGAGACCAAGTGAACTCAAGACCTTCTCGATAGCGAACCTGGCGTTCCTGTTCGGAAAAACCGAGCCTGAGCGACAATGGACGCTGTCGATTTTGTGGGCGGTTGTCGTAGCGGCTGTGATGCTCACGTTCGCGGTTGTCATGAATCAGTGGATTGGTCGGACCATTCACTGGGATTGGGTCGTGATATTCGGCTCGATGGCATTTATTGGATTAAGAATTGGACGTAAAGCTCGCATCCTCTAGTCGGAGGAGCGGACCCTCTTGAATTGAGGGAAACAAAGGGAGTTGTGTGTACGTGAGGCCGATTGCAGATGTTGCCGGAGATCTTGGGCTAGCGATTACTGACCTGGAACCGTATGGAAACGATAAGGCGAAGGTTCCGTTTGAGTCTTTTCCAACCCGTGAGACACCAGGGAAGCTTGTCGTTATCACGGCGATTACCCCTACTCCCGCTGGAGAAGGCAAGTCCACCACAGCGGTGGGCCTGACACAGGGACTTGGAAAAATCGGCAAGAACGTTGCGTTGACCATTCGTCAGCCGTCGCTTGGGCCACTATTCGGCCGCAAAGGCGGCGGTACTGGCGGCGGCAAGTCCGTTGTGCAACCAGCCAGCGATATCAACCTCCATTTCACCGGTGACTTCCATGCGATGGAGTCTGCCCACAATTTCCTGGCCGCGATGACGGACAATGCTGCACGCGCCGGGTCGCTGCCACCTGAAGGCATCACCTGGCGCCGGGTAACTGACGCCGAAGATCGTGGGCTTCGGAACATCGCACAAGGTCTCGGTGCAAGTGGTGACGGACCAGTTCGGCAGACCGGATTCGACATCTCTGCAGCTTCAGAGATCATGGCGATTCTGGCGCTCGCCAGCGATTATGGCGATCTTCGAGAACGGCTTGGCGATATTGTTGTTGGCTGGACGCGTGAACGCACGCCTGTCCGGGCAGGGGAGATTGGCGCCGTCGGCTCGATGATGGTGCTGCTCAAAGATGCGCTAAAGCCCAACCTTGCGCAAACTGGCGAAGGCCAGCCCACAATCGTTCACATGGGCCCGTTTGGAAACATCGCCCACGGTTGCTCGTCGATTGTTGCGGACGTGCTCGCCACCAATGCTGCCGATTACGTGATCACCGAGGCAGGTTTCGGTGCCGATCTGGGTTTCGAGAAGTTTATGGATATCAAAGTGCGGCAGGGTGGCCCCAAGCCAGCCGCAGCAGTCGTGGTTTGCACTGTGCGCGGCCTGAAGTGGCACGGTGGCGTTCAGATGAAAGATCTCGGCACGCCAAACGTTCCGGCACTTCAGGAAGGCGCTGCCAACCTGAAGCATGCCATCGGTGTGGTGCAGAAGTTCGGCCTACCGGTGGTGGTTGCGATCAACCGATTCCCAGAAGACACCGTTCAGGAGGTTGAAGCTGCACGACAGGTTGCGATGGAATCTGGAGCGCTCGCCGCGATTGAGGCCAAAGGCTTCGCTGAGGGTGGCGATGGCATGATTGAACTGGCTGAGGCAGTGGTCAGCGCAACCGAGCAGCCAGCGAACGTCGAATTGCTGTACGACGATGATGATTCCACATTCGACAAGGTAGACGCGCTTGCGAAGGGTCTCTACAAAGCTGACGCAGTCACGTGGGGCCCAATGACGCGGACGACCACGCGCCGGTTTGAAGATAACGGCTGGAATTTCCCGATCTGTATGGCGAAGACTCACCTGTCGGTTTCGGCGGATCCCACGCTGCGCGGCGCACCAACTGGCCACACGCTTCCCATCCGAGAAGTGAGGGTTTCGGCCGGGGCCAGGCAGTTCGTTATGCTGGCTGGAGACATCATCACTTTGCCTGGATTGCCGTCGAAACCGAATGCCCTGGACATCGATCTGATGGAAAGTGGTGAGGTTGTGGGGCTGCTTGGTACGTAGCTGGCGCATATACTTGACATCATGAACACCACGATACAATCTGAATCGGTCACCGAGGCGCTGCTCGAAGTAAACGGGCAGTCAGTTCCGTATTCCGAAGGTGGCAGAGTTCTCGGCGCGCTCAGACAGGCTGGATTTGACGTTCCCACACTCTGCTACGAGTCTCGTCTCGAGCCCCAGGGCACATGTCGTATGTGTCTTGTCGATGTAGAAGTCGATGGGCGCGTAGAGCAAGTCGCCTCATGCACCGCGTTCCAGCAGCCCAACATGAAGGTCACGACGCACTCTGACGAACTCAATACGTATCGACGTACGGTTCTTGACATGCTGCTGTCGGAGACCGGCCCGCAGGCTGAGTGCCCCAAGTGCGTGTCATTCAAGCAGTGCGATTTCCATGCTGCTACTGACGAATATGAGGCGGACGCAAGCTGGCTGAAGCCAATTGCGCCTCGTGCCAAGGCCCCAGACCCAAACCCGTTCATCCAGCGCGACTACGACTTCTGCATCGGTTGCTTCCGTTGCACCAATGTCTGTAACGACTGGGAGATGGCGGGAGCGATCACCGTTGATGGTCGCTCGCAGGAATCGAAAATATTCTCGTTCTTCGACAATGAGTTGCTTAAGAGCCCATGCACGTTCTGCGGTCAGTGCATCAACACTTGCCCCACGGGTGCGCTGACGGACAAGAAGGTCGTTGGCACCACCGTTGCGGAAAAACTTGAGCGCACCAAGACCATCTGCCCCTACTGCGGCGTTGGTTGCGGGATACAACTGCTCACACAGGATGGTGAACTGAAAGGCGCTGAGCCTGATTTCACTGCGCCTTCTCAGGGATCGCTCTGCGTGAAGGGCCAGTTTGGCTCTTGGGATTTTGTGAAGAGCGCTGATCGTCTAACTACGCCGCTGATTCGCAAAGACGGCGAACTTCAGCCTGCGAGTTGGGATGAGGCGCTGTCTCTCGTTTCATCGAAGTTCCAGCATTACATGGGCTCTGACGGCCCAGACTCGCTTGTACTGTGGGCTTCCGCCCGGGTTACGTCTGAAGCCAACTACCTGATGCAGAAGTTTGCCAGAGTGGCGGTGGGGACGAACAACATCGACAACTGTTCTCGCACCTGACATGCCCCAACGGTCGCCGGTCTGGCGGTCTTAGTGGGTAAGGGAGCGATGAGCAACTCTATTGACGAGCTTGGCGAGACCGACTACCTTCTTGTTCTTGGCTCCAATACGACGGAATCGCATCCGGTGATCTCACTGCGCATGAAGAAAGCCGTGCGCAATGGAGCAAAGCTCACGGTGGTCGATCCCCGCAAAATCGAGCTTACCAAGTGGGCCACCCGTCACATGCAGCCGAAGATTGGCACGGACATAGCGCTGCTCAACGCTATGTGCCATGTGATCATCAAAGAGCGCTTGTACGACCAGTCGTACATCGATGCCAAAACGGAAGGTTTTGAGGGTCTTGAAGCGCATCTGGAGATGTATACACCCGAATACGCCGAACGGGTAACGAGCGTGCCTGCACAGGACATAATCGATACGGCGCGCGAGTACGCTGAAGCATCGCCGAAAGCGGCGGTTTGCTACACGCTCGGTATTACCGAACACTCTTGCGGCTCACACAACGTGCAGGCAGTCTCGAACCTGGCGATGTTATGCGGCAACTTCGGTAAGCCAAATGCTGGTGTGAATCCACTACGAGGCCAGAACAATGTTCAAGGTGCCAGCGATATGGGCGCACTCCCGACTGACCTGCCCGGCTACCAGAAAGTTGAGCGGCTAGGAGTACGTGAGAAGTTCGAGGCTGCATGGGGATCGCCGTTGCCTAAGCGACGTGGGATCACCAAGATCACAGCGCTTGATCAAATGATCAAAGGCCGCGTGAAGGCGCTTTACATCATGGGCGAGAACTCCATCGCATCCGACGCTCACGCCAACCACACCCGACGTGCGATCGAAGAGTGTGAGTTCGTGGTGGTGCAGGATATCTTCCTGACTGACACAGCGGAACTGGCAGATGTGGTGTTACCGGCCGCCGCATTTGCAGAATCAGACGGAACATTTGCCAACAGCGAGCGGCGTGTGCAGCGCGTGCGACCGGCTATCGCTCCACCGGGTGAGGCGCGCGAAGATACCCGCATCCTGCTCGATCTATTTGAGGCTATGGGCTACCCACAGACGATGAAGACCTCGTCAGACATTTGGGATGAGATCGCCAGCGTTGTGCCCATCCTCGCAGGCATCAGCTACGAGCGGCTCGACAACGAGGGTGGTCTCCAGTGGCCGGTTCCAACGGCTGATCATCCGGGCACTGTGTATTTGCACAAGGAAGAGTTCGAATCGGGCACCGATGTTCCAGGCTTCTTCGCACCGGTCGACCACATCGCTCCAGCGGAGGAACCGGACGAAGAGTATCCATACGTGCTCACGACGGGCCGACGGCGCTCTACGTACCACACAGGCACGCAGACAGGCCGCGTGAGTGGATTCGAACTGCTGGTTCCACACGAGTGGGCAGAGATCAGCCCGCACGATGCAGATGTTTTGGGCATCGTAGATGAAGAGGTCATTGAAGTTGCCACCCGACGGGGCGTTGTGACTGTCCACGCGAAGGTCACGGATCGCTCACCTGCGGGCACCATATTCATGAGCTTCGCATTCCCGGATGAAACCATGACAAACGTCCTAACCAGCGACGCCTACGACTTCATCACGGAGACACCAGAGTTCAAGGCATGCGCCGTGAAGGTGACAAAATTGGTCGTGGTTGAGGATGCGGTGGTCGCGGGAGATTAACTTGCTGAGTTCCTCTCCCGATTAGCCTCATCTCCCACCGGGAGACGATTGAGGTGAGGGCGCGGTCGCCCGAGCGACCGCGTAGCTATAACCAACGCTGCGGGAACGCGATGTGGTGCATTACTAGCGCGCCCTCACCCTAGCCCTCTCCCACGGGGAGAGGGGATAAGGCAAGAAAAGCGCCTAGACGGGCATCGTCCTGCCGACGTGGGCGCGGACTACTTTGGCTCTGTCTTGGTTATAGCCGGACATTCTGACGCCGTCGGCGACTTGCTGGACTTCTTGGCCTTCTTCGAAGCCTTCAAGGAACTTGATTCCGTTGGCTGCGCAAGCTGCTCGGACTCGCTCGCGGGCTGCGGCGAGTTGTGGGTGCCGACCTTCGCCTTCCCAGCGGTCGATGCCCATGGACATTGCCATGTCTCCGGGGCCCCACTCTGCGAATGCGATGCCGGGTACTGTCAACGTTGCTTCTACCGAGTTCAGCGCTCGGACGTTTTCGATCTTGAGTCCCAGCATGAGTTCGCCATCTGGGTTGAGTGGCCATGGGTCGGCCTTGTCGACATATCCATCGTTGTCGGTGCCCCATATGCCGGCCGGGAGGCCCTGGCCGCCAACGCCGCGTGTTCCGACGTCGAGGCCCTCGCCAACGCCAGCCTGGTTGCGGGGGAATCGGCAGACCTCAACGAATGCCCTTACCGCGCCGGGGTTCTCTGCGTGGCAGAGGAGGATTCCGTGGACGCCACGGCCCAGAATTTGTCTGAACTGCCATGTGTTGAAGCGGATTGCATCTTCGCTCTCGCCAATCACAGGAGCTTCCACAATTACCGTGGGAGTGCGGTGGCCTGAGCGGGTTGGCCCAGCGTCCACGAGGCCTTTCATGAACTGATCGAGTCCGGCCATGTCGAATGCGCCGTGCTCCATGCCGATGTTGATGTAGTCGGCCTCAGTCTCGGCCTGGGCCTTGCCGTTCTCGTACGTCAGTTCAAAGCCAGTGTGGCCGCCGAAGTAGAAGGCGGGCTGGTCCTGCTCTAGCAGTTCGATTACGCGATTGATTCGTGCCATAAGGAAATGTTCTCCAACTGGAATGAAAGTAGGTGCTGGTGCGTTTTATCACCACACGGGAAAGTTCGCCAACGCGGGCTAGCGATTGCCGGTGTGCTGACCCGCTAAAGGACGGCGACGGTTGGTGTGACCATGGAGCGGAAGATGACTGCGCCGTCGTCGCCACCAAGTAGCTCTTCAACCGACCGCTCAGGGTGCGGCATCATGCCGAGTACGTTGCCGCGTTCGTTGATGATGCCAGCGATGTTGTTCGCTGAACCGTTGGGATTGGCTTCTGCAGTCGCCCCGCCGGTTTCGTCGACGTATCGGAAGACGACTCGTCCGGTGCTCTCCAGCATCTCCAGCGTCTCTGGATCAGCCTGGTAGTTCCCCTCGCCGTGGGATATCGGAACGCCCAGTACCTGTTTGTCTGATACGAGGTGGCTGAAGGGTGTCTGTGTGCTCTCCGTACGGAGGTTGACCCACTTGCAGCGGAACTCTAGATGCTCATTTCGAGTAAGGACGCCGGGTAGGAGTCCTGCTTCGCAGAGAATCTGGAATCCATTGCAGATTCCGATGACCGGCTTACCAGTCTCAGCGAACTCTTTGACCGACTGCATCACCGGAGAGAAGCGGGCTATGGCACCGCAGCGCAGGTAGTCGCCGTAAGAGAAGCCTCCGGGCACGACCACTGCATCGAATCGCTCGAGATCAGTCTCCTTGTGCCAAACGTACTCCGCTTCGTGCCCAATCACATCCGTGAAGGCGCGATGGCAGTCGACTTCTGACCAAGTTCCGGGGAAGACAAGTATTGCAACGTTCATATAGATCTAGCGTATAGACGATTTGCTACGCGGTCTATTGGTGTGTTGGTGAAACTTGTTAATCAATAAGCGCTCGGCCATACGGCGGACGCTTTTTCGATCGGCTGCTAGCTGCAGCAAGTAAGGGCGATACCCTTACATTGCTTTTCGAGTGGCCTTTACGCTCTTGCGCTTCTTGGCTGCGGCCTTCTTCTTACGGATGATGCTGGGCGCAGTGAAATACATGCGTCGTCGAGCCTTGGAGACGATGCCCTCTTCCTGGACGCGTTTGTTGAAACGCTTCAGGAGCTGCTCGAAACCTTCACCTTCCTGTGATCGTGCCTCTGCCAATAAAGAATACCTCTTAATTACTTCGAAACATATCGCGAACTTGAAGTTTACGTAGTAACGGTAGTGTGGGTCAAATGAGATAGGTACGAAATTGCGCTTTATGCGTTGCTCAGCAGGACTTCTGTGTAGATAACCCTGAATCCAGCCTTCTCAGTGTTGCGTTGAGAAGTCGTCCCTGGCGCAGTCATTCCGGCGGCCAGATCGCAGCCATTTGCTGCTGCGTATGCGACTCGTGCGTTGAGTAACTCAGCGTGAACACCACGGCTTCTGAACTTCGGCAGTGTTGCCGCCGTTGAGAGCGTCGCCACGCTGTCGTGGATCGCCATCGAAGCCACCGCAGCTACTTCATCGTCGATCATAGCGAAGAACTCGATGCTTGATGGGCGATGAAACATGGTCGCGGCCATTGCCCGGTTGGCGGCAGGCAAATCGCCAAATGCCGTTTCAACGGCGTTTGCCCACTGTTCGCTCTGACTGGAATCAGCGGTGATGACTTTGACTGTGTTGTCTACAGTCGCTATGTTCGAGTCAGACGGATCCAATGTGCGAACCAGCATGTTGCCGAATCGTGACACCTGAAATCCACGACGCCCAAGCCCTTCAAGCAACGATGGATCGGCGAATGGGTTTACCCAGATAGTGGCTGCTTCGCGCTGTTTGTAGAAATCGGTGAGATGGTCCAGATCGCTATCTAGTACCGGCCCCCGCATCCCGAGGCCGCTGGCGAGCGAGAGGGGGGAGTCCGGCCCTGCCCACACCGCAATGCCGCTGCCAACACGCTCCGCGGAGGCGTCCACGTTTGGGAACTGCTCGCTACATGCGACGCTACATTCCAGACCCATAGCCACATCGACCCGTTCGAGTCGTTGAGCGAGACCGATATTGACGTAGAGCATGCTTTAGGACCCATCCAATCTGGGAACTCCCAGTTTAAGAATTGCCATTTCCAGAAGTGAGAGTAGTGATGGCGTTTTCTATGCGTTCAATGGTGGTCTCTTTCCCAAGAGTTACCATCGTGTCAAATAACGGTGGCGCAACCTTGCGGGCCGTTGTCGCAACCCTGATCGATCCGAAGAGCGCGCCGACTTTGACGTCCAACTCCGTGGCCAGCGACCTGAATCGAATCTCCAGCGGCTCCGGTTCGAACGGCTCGAAATCACGAATGATGTTCAGCGATGTTTCCAGTGCCGAAGCGGTAGAAGCGGCGTCCATCTTCTTTTGGATCAACTCTTCTGATGTTGGGTTGATGGACTTCTCAAAGAAGAGCTCGATTACTTCTGGTGCCTCTGCCAGAGTTTTCATCCGCTCCTGTGTCATGGCGATCATCGGCCGAATTTTGTACAACTCATTTGGTAGTAGGTCTTTGGCTGGTACAAGAGATTCAAGAAATGGGAGCGTGAGGTCTACCAAATCATCGACTGGGATCTGTCTGATGTACGTGCCGTTCATCCACTCCAACTTTGAGCGGTCGAATAGAGCAGGTGCCTCTTTCACTCGGTCGAGCGAGAACTTCTCGATGGTCTCTTCGCGCGTCATGACTTCCAGGTCGTTGCCGGGCGACCAGCCAAGCAGCGCAAGGAAGTTGAAGATCGAATCTGGCAGATATCCCGCGTCCCGGAAGTCGAGCGCTGAGACGGCGCCGTGGCGCTTGCTGAGCTTGGATCGGTCTTCCGCCAAGATTACGGGCAGATGTGCGTAGACCGGCTTCGGAATCTCCAGACCTTCATAGAGCAACAGGTGGCGAGGCACTGACGGCAGCCACTCTTCGCCGCGAAGTACATGTGTGATCTTCATGTCGTCGTCATCGACGATGTGGGCGAGGTGGTACGTCGGGAAACCATCTGACTTCATGATTACGAAGTCGGATATGTCTTGATATTTGATAGATACGTTGCCGCGAACTTCATCATTGAAGTTCGCGGTGCGGGTTCGAGGGACCATGAGCCGAACGACAATAGGATTACCGGCAGTGCGTGAATCGGCCAGTTCTTGTGGATCACGTGTCCTGCAGTGACCGTCGTACCCCGGAGCCTGCTTGGTGGCGCGCTGACGCTCACGGATTCGCTCCAGGCGCTCCGGAGTGCAATCGCACTCGTACGCCAGATCCTTTTCGATGAGCTTCGCCGCTGCCATCGCGTAGATGCCGGACTCAACACGCTCGGACTGGACATACGAACCGTGTGGCCCGCCGATGTCAGGCCCCTCGTCCCACTCGAGCCCTACCCATTTCAGGGATTCATAAATCTTATCTATGGATCCTTCCACGAGACGATTTCGGTCGGTATCTTCCAGTCTCAAGATGAATTGACCGCCCGTGTTTTTGGCGAGCAGGTAGTCGAAGAGTGCGGTGCGTACGCCGCCAATGTGGAGATCACCGGTGGGGCTCGGCGCGAAACGGACCCTCACGGGTCCGCCGGAATAGGCTGAATTGTTATCTGGCATGGGAAAAGATTAGCACGATGGACGGCATTTTCACGTGAGTTTTGGCACGCACTTTGAGGTTGATTGCGATGATTGGGAAATGCGCCAACGGTAGCTGCCGGGCTTGCCCGGCCCCACGGTGGATGTGGTAACGCGTTCTATCAGGCACTGTGCGTTGTGTGCGGCGTTGGCGGGGCAAGCCCCGGGGCTACCTGGCCGCCAGGATCAGGCAGCGCGCGCCAATGCAAGCGCTGTAACCAGAGCATCTGGCAACTCGCTCTCCACATTGACTTCGTCACCCGTGATGGGGTGTGTAAATCGCAATTGCGCGGCGTGGAGGAATTGATGGGCAAGATCGAATGCAGGTTTTCCGTATGTGTGGTCACCAGCTACGGGGAAGCCGATGGACTCCAGGTGGACACGGATCTGGTGGGTGCGACCGGTTTCCAATTCGATTTTGAGCAGCGCGCTTGTGTTGTACTGCTCGATGACTTCGTATCTGGTTCGTGCAGCGCGGCCATCGCGCGTGGCGGTCATTCGCATGGGGAACCAGTTGTCCCGTCCAATAGGCGCATCAATAATTCCAACGCTTGGATCCACGTTTCCCAGTGCCAGCGCTGTGTAAATCCGGGTCACTTCATGGTCGCGGATCATCTCAGAGAGGCGGTCGTAGCTCTCAGAGGTCCGTGCCACCACCATCAGACCTGATGTGTCTCGATCCAACCTGTGGACTATGCCGGGACGGTCTGGCTCACCTACTCTGGAAATCTCCGGGTAGCGATGAAGTATGCCGTTTACCAGCGTGTCGTCATCGTGCCCGGCGCCAGGGTGGACGGTCAGGCCGGCTGATTTGTCGATCACGAGAAGATGCTCATCTTCAAACGCGACGTTGATCGGGATATCAGCCGGGCGAGCGGCATCTGAAACAGCCTCGGGCGTATCGACTGAGATTTCGCAGGCGTCGCGCAGTCGCAGGGATGGGGTGGTGGATTCTGATCCGTCGACGACAACTCGACCATCGCGAATCCATGCCTGGATTTCGCCACGACTGTGTTCGGTTATCTGGCCGGCCAGAAACGCGTCCAGTCGCAGTTTGTCAGGATGATCTTCTGGATCAAACTTGAATATTCGGGCCGGTGCGGCGGCTATCCTGCATCCTCCGATGAGGGGAGATCGACCGTGCTTGCCGGGTCTGTCTCAGGCATATCGCCATGGGGTCTGTCGCCTTCAGGGTCGCCGGAAAGTTTGTTCGGGAACAGCACGGTGATGACGGCTAGGGTTGCGATGCCAACGGTGATGAATGAGTCCGCCATGTTGAACACGGGCCACGGTCCAACGTCTATAAAGTCGACTACAAATCCCAGGCGCACTCGATCTAAGAGATTGCCAATTGCGCCACCGATCATCATTCCGATGGCAATGCGGACGATGATGCTCTGCACCCCGCCGTTGCGGAAGAAGAAGATCAGCGCTCCAACAGCAATGAACGAGACGATGGTGAGGATAAATCCCTGATCCTGGAAGAGGCCAAATGCTGTGCCGCTGTTGTGGACGTAGGTCGCCCTGAAGAAACCATCGTCGGGCCACGATTCCCCTCGGGCGAAATTTGAGGTAATGATCGCCTTGGTGACCTGGTCAGAAAGAATCGCGAAAGTAAGCACCAGCCAGACGGTGGAGTCGCCGTACCAGTTGCGCTCCGGGATCTCTGGCGGGAACTCAGCGTCTATCGGCGGCTGAAATTCTGCCTGCGATATCTGTTCTTGTTCGTTTGGGGCTTGGTTTGAGGTTTCAGGGGAGATGGTTGTTACCTGTTTGGTGGGGGCAGTTAGCGGGTTAGGTTCAATCTTACGCGTATACGAGAGGGATAACGCGTCAGTCTCACCCAAGTTCCCACAAACTCAACGGGTCAGTTGCTCAGCCAGGAATACTGCTGATAACTTTGCTACCTGATCAGAAGTGTGGCTGAAGTTGTGATCAGCATTTTCAATTGTGTCGAATTGAATAGAGCTATCGAGTTGTGTGACCACGCCCTCGAGTTCGGTCGGGTTCACCAGTTTATCGGCTGTGCCCACAACTACCTGCCGTGGTTTCGACATATCGCCAAGTGTTGAGCGCGTTATGGCGTTCACGGGTGGGGCGACGAGGGACACAGCGGCAACGTGATCAAGCTCCGGCAGCGTTCGCAGGATTGAGGCTGCTCCGAAGGAGAATCCGGCCACGCCGATGCGCTTGCTGCTCACGA
>Ga0114996_10000240_pt1 | contig 76398 bp, 66 predicted proteins | sample ArcticOcean_MG_C_4_FD_87039 | JGI IMG/M metagenome (GOLD analysis project Ga0114996, IMG submission 87039) | Marine microbial communities from western Arctic Ocean - ArcticOcean_MG_CB4_134 | ecosystem: Environmental > Aquatic > Marine > Oceanic | place: Arctic Ocean: Canada Basin | collected...
CACCGGCATGGCTATCCCAATAAGCGCCTTACTAAGCGCAGGCGCACTGCTTACTGTTGGTGGCGCACTCGCATGGATGACCGATAGAAGCGTTGCTTGGGGAGCCATGCGTATGGCCATTGCAGGTGGCACGGCTGCTGCTGTCACCTTTAGCGTTGGAAGCTTCATCGGCACGTCTCTATCTACCTAGTCGTCTCCTCTATGCCTAACGCCTCGTCACCCAATCCTATGAAGCCAGTCTGAAGACAACGAATAGTCCCAGAACATAAATGCTGAAGAACAGCGGAGCGCTGGCGGTGAGGGGAAACCGTAGCCTCCCCCACTTCATAAGCTGAATCGTACCCAGGCCCGTGAGCAAGACGGCAAACAGCCCTGCGCTGATGCTGCTCATGCCAACGTCTGCAAAGAGAGAGCCGCCAGAGTAGAACAAGTCCGCTACACCCAAGGCCGCGATGTTAAATGCGTTGGTCCCGTATATAGTTGCTACGGCAAGATCTGGAGATCCAATTCGCAGTGCAGTGAAGACGGCGGTCAGCTCCGGAAGGGAGGTCACGAATGCAACGGCCAGTACCCCTATGAAGCTTGCACCAATACCCGTCAGATCGGCAATGCGTTCGGCGGTGATGGCCAAAAGGGGCCCGGACACGAGAATCACTGCCGCGCAGGCTGTGAACACTATCCAAGCCCACCGCAAGGAGTGGGAAGGAGCTACATCGTCGGACTGCTCTTCTTCTATGGCTACGCTGAATCGTCGCACAGCACTCGACACGATCACATAGGCAGTAAGAATCACCACCCCAGGTATGCTCACTGCCAGCAATGTGATGTCGGCTTTCGATGCGGCAAATAGGGTAGCCAGACCTGTTAAAGCAAAAGCAGATAAGGCCAACCATGCTTGCTGAGGTGCCAGCTTCTGCAAGACCTGAGCCCCACCAAGCAGGGCCAGCATGACCGTCAGTTTGCTCACGTTGAGCGTGTTGGCCCCAAACACGTTCCCGGCGGCCAGATCAGCGGCCCCCGACAGGGCCGCAGCTACACCAGTAGCCAGCTCCGGCAGGGACGTGGCCCCGGCCAGAAGCAACGATCCCACCCATAGACGCCCCAGACCCATTCTGACTGCGATGATGTCGGCGGCAGTAGTCAGGTAAACGGCTGACGCCACTATAGCCACGGAAGCCAGTGAGAACAGTCCCAGGATTATCGGAAGATTCATCTCCATCGGATAGCTTCCCAATCACCCACGCCGAGGGTAGTGGCATTGGTGCTTAAACAAGAGAAAATAAGCACAAATGCCACTAAATCTCCCGTCCCTCGTGGTCTACCATAGACACTGGGAGACCAATCTCACGCAGGCCAAGTTCAACCACATTCATATCCCCAACCACCAGCATCATCAGACGATCATTGTCTATGTGTCCCACTGCCACACGCCTCACGTCTTCCAGAGACACAGCCTCAATTTCGGAAGGGAAGTTACGATAATAGTCATCTGGAAGATCGAAGGATACCAACGGAACCAACTCCTCCATTATTTGCCAGGAGTTTTCGAAGGATGACGGGAACTGGCGTAGCAGTGCCGCCTTGGCCGCCTCGAACTCAACCTCAGTTACTGGCCTACCTCCCGCAATTTCATGGAATTCTTTCAGAGTTTCCTGGACAGCCTCTTTTGTCACATCCGTCTGCACTCCACCCCCGGCCATTATCAAGGACGACCCACGGTGCCACTCAATCCAGGAGCGATAGCCGTAGCTGTAACCCTTGTTCTGTCGAAGGTTCTGGTTCAGACGGGCCGTGAACTGTCCTCCAAACAAGTGATTCAGTAAGAGCAGTGCAGGGTAATCCGGATGTTGACGATGCACTCCAGCAAGGCCAAACCGAATCACCGATTGGGCGGCTCCCGGTTTGTCCATCAGGTACATGGTAGTGGCAGCTGGCCCTGTGCCATTCGTTTCCTCCTCCACAACACCTACAACCTCAGACCGTTTGCCTTGAGGCTTCCAGTTACCCAGATGTTCTTCTGCCAGCTTGGTTATCTCTTCCAGAGAGACATCTCCCACCGCGACAAGCGTGGTGCTCTCCGGGCTGTAGTTTCCAAGGAAGAAATCCACAAGGTCTTTCCGTATAAACGCCCCAACAGCATCCTCTGTGCCACTGAGTGGATGACCATGAGAACTCTCTCTTCCGTAAATGAGACCAGTCGATACACGGCCAGCCAGGGCAGTTGAGTCGTCACGCATACGGCGCAGAGATGTCAGTCTCTCATTACGTATCCTGGTTATCTCTTCTTCAGGAAATGTTGGGTTCTGCACAATGTCCGCCACCAGTTCCATAGCTTTTGGAAGATGACGAGACAGTGTTTCGGAAGCCAGTACTGTACGCTCCCTACCGTTCACTGCCGCAAGCTGACTACCCATAAATTCGAACTGGTAGGCAATCTGCTGACTGGAGCGGTTGGACGTCCCTTCCTGCAACATGGACATGACAAAGGCGGCCAAGCCTGGCAGACCCTCCGGGTCTTTCACTCCGCCAGTACCCAGAAGCAATCCAAATGCCACCGCGGGAAGTCCTCGCTTCTCAACGACCATCAAGTTAAGGCCATTGGCCAAACGGTGTCTCTGCGGGACAGGAGGCTCAAATGGTCGCGGAGTTGCTGGCAATGGTTCTATGGTGCGGTCAACGGTGGTGGGGGCAAAACTCCGCGTAGGCTCTGGAAGCACCACCATCCGTACCTGGCGCCCTCCAAGATATTCGCGCGCCACACGGCTCACGTCTTCCGGCTGGACTGCCATGTACCGCTCAAAGTCGCTGTTCATCAACCCGGGGTTACCTGCAAAGACATTGAATGAATTGAGGCGGTTGGCTCTTCCTCCAAAACCTCCTATGTTGGCCATCTGCCGAACCTGCTGCCATTCAATACGGTTCTTAGTCATTGCCAATTCCTCAGGCAGCGGGAGGCTATCACGAAGCCGCTGTATCTCAATTAAGGTAGCCTCTTCCACTTCCTCAGCAGTATGTCCCGCGGCGGCTGTCACCTCCACCTGAAAATCCCCTGCTATCTCTGATGACCCGTGTCCAACTGAGACGCTCTGTGCAATGCGTCGCTCATACACCAAGACACGGTGCATACGGGAGCTTTTACCACCGCCCAATATAGTTGACAGTATTGCTAGAGGGGCTTCATCAGGATGAAAACGTGGCACCGTAGGCCAAACCAGTGACAGGCGAGGAAGAAGCACTCTGTCGTGCAGTGTAAGACTCACTTGTCCCTGAAGGGAAGAATCGGTGCGTCCGGCACGGGGAAGAGCAGGACCGGGAGCAAGGTCTCCAAAGTAGCGTTCAACCATCTCCCTGGTTTCATCAAGCTGGAAGTCGCCCGCAATGGCCAAGCTGGCATTGGAAGGTGTGTAGAACCTCTGAAAGAAGATTTTGGCATCGTCCACAGTTGCAGCGTCAAGGTCTTCATGGAACCCTATGGTAGGCCAGTGATACGGGTGCGGCAGGGGGTATACGGCCTCCTGAAGATGGATTGACGACACGCCGTATGGACGGTTCTCATAGCTCTGCCGCCGCTCGTTCTTTACAACGTCACGTTGTACATCGAAACGCGGCTGGTCAAGGGCGTCCAGCAGAAACCCCATCCTGTCCGATTCAAGCCAGAGGGCCAGTTCCAGGTAGTTTGACGGCAGGTTTTCCCAGTAGTTGGTCCTGTCTGGAGTTGTGGAACCATTAAGATTGGCCCCAACCTCTTGCAGAGGCTCAAAGTAGCCACTGTTATGATTCTTGGAACCCTCAAACATCAGGTGTTCAAAGAGGTGCGCATACCCTGTCTTACCTGGCTTCTCGTCTTTGGAACCCACATGGTACCAGACGTTTACCGCTACCATTGGTAACGAGGTGTCCTGATGAAGAATCACGTCAAGGCCGTTTGCCAGCGTGATTTTTTCGAAAGATATGGGGTTCATATTTTCTCCGGGCCGCACTTGAGAGCTACGACGGTATATTACAAAAGTATGCACATAATTATAACTTGGCTGGCCACATCATGCCAGCCGCCCCCTGCATTATAACCACCAAAATGTGGTACGCTACTCATATTTCGTTTATGCCTAACAACCACAGGGAGTGAGTAATGGACAATATCGAGACTTTGCTGGAAGAGCTAACAAACGCCTACGGCCCTTCAGGGTTTGAAGGCCCAGTGAGGACAGTAATGCAGCGATGGCTGTCTCCCATTTGCCACCACATGGAGACTGACGGCATGGGGTCGCTCATGGCAAGGCTGGACAAGGACGACGGCCCGCCACGAATCATGATGGCGGCCCATATGGACGAGGTCGGCCTAATGGTCAAATTCGTCACCGCAGATGGCTATGTCAGGTTCCAACCACTCGGGGGATGGCTAGATCAGGCCCTAATAAATCAGCGGTGGGTCATACTTACTAGAAATGGGCCTATACAAGGCGTATCTGGCATCAAGACCCCACATGTGATGCCGCAAGAAGCACGCAACCAGGTCTTCAAACGTGACCAGATGTTCATAGATGTGGGTGCCAGCAGCCTGGAGGATGCCGAGGAACGTTTGAGCATACGTCCTGGAGACCCAATAGCACCCGATAGCAATTTCACACCTCTCAGTGGAGGCTCACTCTACATGGCCAAGGCCTGGGACGATCGCGCTGGCCTTGCAGTCATGGTAGAGGTTATGCGACGTTTGAAGAACATTCCACCACCAAATACTACCTATGCAGTGGCCACCACGCAGGAAGAAGTGGGACTTCGAGGCGCCCATACCAGCAGTTACCGAGTGGAGCCGGACATTGGTATCAACCTTGAGGCAGGTGTTGCAGGGGACTATCCAGGCACCACACAGGAGGAGTCTCAGGAGCGTGTCGGGAAAGGCCCATCCATCTTCCTTCACGACGCCTCTATGCTGCCTAACCTAAAGCTGCGTGACCTCTTTATAGATGTGGCCAAGGAGAAAGAAATCCCGATACAGTTCGATGTCCTGAACGGCTATGGCGAAGACGGGGCTGAGATACAGAAGTCACGGGGCGGTGCTCCAACCATCAATATCGCTGTTCCCACACGCTATCTGCACAGCCATTACGGGATAATCAGCCGTCAGGACTTTGACCATACCGTTGAGTTGATAATCGCAGTGGTACAACGTCTGGATGCCGCAACTGTCCAAGAACTGAAAAACTTCGACTAGCAGATGTTGCTTTCAAGATAGGATGAGGAGTATCAGCGATGGGGTGTTGAGTAAAGTCTTCCTAATCTCTCCACTGCTGGGTATCATGTACATGGCAATCGAGTAGACCAGAATGCCATTCACCCCATTCGACCTGTTAGACTGGATCACCAGTGTACTACCGGGGCCCCTGATTACCTTCGACATCGACTTCATGATAGATGCGTTGCGGCTGATGGGGTTGAGTGTGGCCAGCACAGCAAAGACCGCTTCGCATATATCGGATATCCTCAACTTCCTTGCCACGGGAACAATGGCAGGAGTGCTGTTCTTGGTGGTCTTCAGGCTTCCAGGAGTGAGATCTGACATGAGGTCGGGGTTAGAGTCGCCGAGTTACAGAGAAGAGTCCCACAAATGGAGAACCCCGAAGCGTTTCGGTCAAAGACCGTCCTGGTGGACTTAGCCAGGAACTTCGGGGCTCGGTGCCTGCCGGTATTCCGTAAACGGAAACCAGAGCGCCTTCTGTCCGGTGCCGTCTACGCTACAGACACCTCACTAGAAGTCCGTTTATCTGATAACAAAATATAAATCACCTCCTTTCTTAGTGTACCAACACGATACACCATGCTCTGGAGGCAGTGCAAGAGTATGTTAATACTCAGGCTTAATGTCACGCTACGTCAGAAAGAAACCACCATCAGCCCTCGCCGACGACCTCTTCATTCCGTACGTTTTCGGCCACCTTCTTGAAAAGCTCATAGGGCTGGGCCCCTGAGAAAAAGTACCGGCCGATTATGAAGGATGGTATGCCGTTGACTCCGATTGAGAGAGCCTCATCGTACTGCTCCTGGGCCTGGGCGGTGTAACGGCCGGTGTCCAGAATGTCCTTCATCTCACTGGCATTGAGACCTACCTGCTCCCCAAGCTGCTGAAGAACTGAAAGTTTCCCCAGGTCTACCCCGTCCTCCCAGAAAGCACTGTAGCAGATCCTGTGGAATTGCTCGAAGAGGCCCTTGTCCTTGGCAAACTCAGAGGCCTCAAAGGCCATACGGGTGTTGGGAGTGAGCGGTGCGCGCCGCATGGTGAGTCCCGCCTCATCTGCAACGTCGCCGATATGACCAGTGAGGGAGCCTCCCACTTTTTCGCCCTCTCTAAGCGGCCTCACATTGCCCTCCGGAGGTATGTCAGGTCTGAGATAGAAACTTTTATAGTTAATTTCGAGTGGATATTCCTGTGCTAGCTGGTCCAACCTGGCCAGTCCAATGTAGCACCAGGGTCAAATGTAGTCGTACCAGACTGTGACGGGAATGATGCCGGTGTGTTCAGATGTTGTCATGGATTTCCTCCTTGATCTCCTTTGCTCTGGAAGTCAGAGCCAGTGCAAATACCTCTCCAAGGTTCAGTAGACCAATCCATTGTAGCCGAAGCAAGCTGTCTTCACCATTCACTCAGGAAACCACCTATGCGGCGAATTTTGCAATAATGTTGTAAAATTGGTAAATATTTCCATATATAGTCAGGGAGCTTATGAAGCAGATACAACGCATTGTTGTAGTAGGTTCAACAGGATCAGGCAAGACAACCCTCGCCCGACGACTCTCTCGATTGTGGGATGTCCCACATGTGGAGTTGGACTCCCTAAATTGGGAGGCCAACTGGACGGCAGCCGCAACGGAAGTCTTCCGGCAACGAACCCAAATCGCCTTGAAAGGAGATTCATGGGTGGTGGATGGCAACTACAGCGCGGTACGTGACCTGGTGTGGCCAAATGCAACTGTTATCATCTGGCTCAACTACCCATTGAGGGTGCTAATCTGGCGTCTGTTTCGCCGAACCATACAAAGGGTATTCGGCAATGAGGAACTCTGGAACGGGAACCGTGAGCGATTTGTTACCCAATTTCTCAGCCGTGACTCCCTGTTCCTGTGGCTGCTTCGCACGTACTGGCGTATGCTGCGTACATTGCCCCTTATCTTCGAGGAACCTGAGCATTCTCATCTCGAGGTGGTTATCTTGCGCTCCCCAAGAGCAACCCGTGACTGGTTATCCGCCATAGAGGCTGAGGCCTAGTAGATGCTGAACCAGAGCCTGAGTGCATCTTCTGCTGGCTTATTACTTAACGACAACTCAAGCGTGACCTCAAAGTAATTGGATACTGGTAAATCCCCTAGCTTACTGATCAAACCAATCTCAGCACTCTGTAAAGACGCCTTAAATCCACGGAGATTTTCCCGCGCCCTTATGTCCTTGCATCCCTACTATGACTTACGCGTACTCTAACCAATCCTCATCAAGGAAGTAGGTATTGCCCTTAATGGTTACGAGATAGAACAAGGCATCAATATCGCTAATAGTGCCAACATATGCCTCTATAGTACCTAATTCACCGACTAACTGCGGGCTCGGGTATTCTGTCTCGCAATCGACGACCCACACCATGTCACCTTTTTTGAATTCCACTCCTACTCATCTATTAGACTACGAGCTAGACATTTTCCAGGCGGCATAGGCAATGCCGCCCAGAATGGCTGTAAGTAGTACAGAAGCAAAAAGTGATTCCACTCGGGCATTCTACAAGACTTCCGATATTACGGCAAAAGAGAATGAGAGACTACCAAATGAATGACTCAACGCAAACAGCTACTAGAACAGATTGTCTCGCACATAGGCGCGATACTTTTGTAATGAATCCGTGGGTGAGTTCACAAGCTCATGCAATTCCTTCGAAATTTCCTCCCACTGCCTGTTGTATTCATCATGGTCATTTATGCCTCTGGCCATCATAGAAACGCATCAACCTGGACATCTAGTCTTCCATGGATAGAGGAGGCTTTCTTGGAGAGGATTGGAAGGGAGAATAATGAAAATTAAAGCAGAAATGGCAATCAGCAGTGTTAAGCAAACATTTACAAAAATGGCGGGCTCAGCAGGAATCGCACCTACGACCAATCTGTTAACAGATGCCCGCTCTACCACTGACCTATCTTCCCGTCACTCAAGTGTGGTTACATAAATAATTATAGTTGCTTCGTAATATAATTCTAGGTAACCGACAGCGTTAACTACTTATTGCAGGGTCGGAGGTGGATATATTCTCTTGGTCCACGCGGTTGCACCTAATCCCACATGGCACTCCCATCCCAATCAAGCCCTCCCCACATTATAACCCGTCATGGGTATGCTACAGAGCAGTGGCGGTTTGTGAGAGGTGTATAAACTGCAAAAGTGCTAATAGGGCTCATAAGGCTCATAAGGCTGTTGTGAGGTAGGCTGGCGTGGATCTGGGCCGTATTTGTTTGAGCCAGTTTCCCCCTTTTTAGCAAGCCAATGAATAAACATACTAGCCAAACCAATACTGATTGCAAAAATGATAATAAGATAAAAAAAGAGGGAAGCGAGCGTATAGACTATGGTGTCACCAACAAACACTGCACCAAGCAGGACGACAATCAACGGACTTAAGGCCAGCAGCCCCCATAGTTGTTGCCAGCCACTCTTACCAACATCATGAAGTCTTCGAGTGGTCACAGAAATACTGGGTATCAAGAGTGCTATTCTAACTATCCAACCCACAAATGGGATTAACCCAAATAGAGTTATAAGCAAAGCCCACCACCAAAACTCAGCCCTAGTTGTCCGGCCATTAAAGTCGAAGTAGTGTTTAAACCCTAGCTTTATGGCCTGAGGAAAACTGACCATTGGCAGTTCGGTGGTTGCTATTCCACTACCATTAACTACCGGCACATCTAGAGGTGATCCAGACCACTCACAGAACTGGATCTCTTCTGAGTTCTCTTTACCACATGCGGGGCAGTTCATATCGAGCCAATTCCTCTTTCAGTCACCTGTCTGTGGGGGATAAAGATATATCCGCAATTCCGCCTAATACCTAATGCAACTCCTAACCTACGGGAGCTCTCACCCCATAGCCTGGCCTGTGGGCATGCCCACAGGCCAGGCTATGGGGACTCATTGCCGTCCAGCCTCTCATGGTGTTTGCAGTCATTGGTTGAGTCTCCAATTTCGCCAGCCAAGGGATTATCGACAATTTTTTCAATGCGCCTTATTGCGCTGCACACCCAATAATAATGCCATCAGGAACAGTGTACCCACGTTTATACACAGTCCCACGTCATCGACTACCTGATATTTCCACAAGCGTCTCACAACTAGGCCTGAAGTACGATCTCCCTAGGTCCATAGTTCGTTGAAAGTAAACACGACAACGAGGCATATTTCGATAGCAACGAACGAAAACAGCACATAGTCGAATTGGATACTCTGTAAGCAAGTAGAGCCCATCTACGTTGAATACAAGCCATATAGCACCGATTAAAAGGAACGCCTAGAATCCAATGGAGAGACCTTTGAGATCAATGGGTATGTGCTATGTCCCTGGCGCGCATTACCACTCTCTGCCTGAGCACATTCTTAGGCATCCTGAGACTCAGGTTATGAACGCCGACGGAGCAGCCATATACCCGCAGCCGCTATTAGGACTCCGAAGATAACAACCGCCACGACGATCATCGCCGAATTTGACTCTGCTGACACCCTCACAGTCTGGGATATACCGTGAACAGAGATGACGTGATCCCCAGTCTCAAGCGCAATCTCGAAGTTAACATTCTTACTTTCGCCAGGCTCCAAGGTCAATTCCCTGGAGTCCCACACTATACCGTCTACCATCAACTCCAGTATTTCGGTGACGGTGGCAGCATTCGGATTGCTCACGTTTACTGTTGCCGTAATAGTCTCGCCCGTACCTATCTCATTTTTATCAAGTTGTAAGGTAACGACTAGGTCGGTGGCTGCACTCGCAACCACCCTGAAGAAATCGGATAATTCACCCACCTCGACTCCATACATTCCAGGTTCTGATCTTTCCACCTGGAAGGTCAATAAACTAGTTGAGAGCCGATCTATTTCCAATTTATGCTCTTGATCCACTTCACCGTTAACCGTTATCACCACATCGATAGTTCCGCTCAGTTCACCATCATTGATAAAGATAAGCGTAACATCTACTGTCTCGCCCGGTTGAACTTCTTTAGGACTTAGTATCAATTCGGAAATCACAATGTCAGCTGGTGTTGGCGGACGCTGGGCACTAAAATTCCCGGATAATCCGTGCACATCAACGCTATACCTACCAGCCGACGAAGGAATGTAAATAAAGGCAACCTTTTTTGTTTCCCCGGCCTCAAGCAGTATGGGCTGGATCTCCATCAAAGCGTTGTTTATGCTCAATGATATGTCGAACTTGCCCCTCTCGCTGTCCCCATTAGTAGCTGATGCAGTAATAGTGACTGATTCGCCTGGCTCTACTTCCTCCGGTACAATAACCAAGTCTGTTACATTTAAGTAGCCAATGTCCAGACTCTCTCCCACCTCGAAGGATCCGCTTAGTCCTGCAACATCGACGGTATAGGAATCGGTCCTCTCAGGAATGGTAAAGAATATCACTGTCGTTGACGCACCAGGCTCAAGGGTAACACTTTGTACCGCTTCACTGGCTCCATTAATCTCTAGAAAAATGGATTGGGTTCCGACGCCAGATCCTTGGTTGGTAGCAGTCAAGCCTACCTGAACCACTTCACCAGGCATTACAACAGAAGGCTCTATCGTGAGGCCACTGTATTTTATTTCGTCAGTCAACGTATTCACTGCCAACACAGAGAAGACAGAGAAACCATTAGGAGAACTCGCCCTGAATTTCATCATACCTTCATCATTTTCACTGATAAACTCAGTAGAAAGAAACTCAACGGAACCGCCATCGGCCTGCCGTGTTATCTTGACAGACGGAATACCACCGTATTTCTCAACCCACTCTCTCGAAACGCTAAGCTCAATAGTAGCGGCCCCCACATCAACGCCGTTTTCCAGATTGGTGCGCTCTACTACCACTGCGAACGCCACTTGAACTACACCAGTATTTTCGCGCTGCGCAATAATTTGCAATTCGGAGTAGCTCTCTGCGCTAATCGTCTTTTTAGGCGTAATGACCACACTAGCTCCCTCTGGGAGCTTATTTAATCCAGCGCTAAAACTGACTGTCCCCCGACCAACCAACGGGTCAACGTTGCTTAGATCCACTACCTGCTCAGCTATATTTAGGCGCAAAGTATCTTTTTTCAGTCTAGCTACAGCACTGGTGCCAGTACCCACAGTAACTTCCACTTCCGCAACGATCACCATAGTAACGTTGCCACCTGAGTCCCTAATGGGCGTAGTAAGAATATTGTCTATCAGAGTGATGCCACTCACAATATCTTCAAAATTCACCAACTCAGATCCAGTTTCTAGGGCCACAGGTATCACAACTTCGATCTCTCCATCTTGATTTTCCGTGAAATCCACAGTGCCCTCGGTTATTTCGAGATTATTACCATCAGCGTCCGTGGCCTCTGCAGCTTCGGCACTAATTTCGAAGTTTTGCGGAATATCCTGATCTAAAATAGGAGAGAATACGACGAAGGAGTCACTCTCACCACCTATTGTAACGCTGTAGGTCCCAGGATCGGTTTGTAGCGTCTCGAACGCAATAACCTTTGAAGCACCTGCGGGCAGCATCCCTTTGAATGATTTTACTGCCAATCCTCCTACGTTGAGGTCAACGTTGAATCGTCCGGGAGATCCTCCGGTATTCTGAACCTTAGCTTTTATAAACACAGAATCCCCAGGTGCCACAGCCCTCGGGGACACTTTTAACGCAGAAAACTCGAATTCTGGTCCTAAGACGACGAAGGAGTCAGTCATAGAACCCACCCAAACTACATATGTACCAGGCTTAATCTTAGACAGCGAATAGCTCAATGTGCGCTTTGCTTGCCCTGCCAATGTACCTGAAGCTGTGAATTCTGTTTCGCCATTAGTGGTAATAGCAATACTGTAAGCATTCTGATCTGTTCCAATGTTGGCAACAGTAAACTTGAGTGTTACTGGGTGGCCGGCATTCAGTACCTCTGAAGACAGGACAAGATTACTTATCTCAATATTTTGACCTACTTCTAATGCTGGAGCTGTTGGAATAGGAATCTGTGTGGGTGTAGGGGTAGGAGTAGGAGTAGGTGTAGGCGTGGACGTAGGTGTAGGTGGAGACGTAGGCGTAGGAGATGGTAATGATGTCGGAGTGGGAGATGCTGCAGGCACAGGGGTATCAGTCGGCTCAGGTGTGCTAGTCGGAAGTGCAGTAGGAGTAGGAGTAGGAGTAGGCGTAGGCGTCGCTATAACAAATGTCGGGGAAGATGGAACCGGTGTCGCTGTGGGAGAGAAGGACGGAATAAAGCCGCCGCCACCACCTCCTGAAGGCGCCGCGATCACAGTAACCGAGTGACTCTCACTCGCAGGGACATACCCTGATTTACTCGCCACCACTCCAATTGACCTGGTCCCAGTACTGCTGTAGGTGTGAGTAAGGGAAAGCACTCCTGAGCTATTGGAAGTACCTACGCTTGTTCCGGTATCACCCCAAGTCACATTCCCGGTGGCACTTGACACACTGGTGCCGGCTTTAGTGGCCACGTTGCCTGAAAGGGATACCATCGTTCCTACCTTCGGAGAGAACGGTGAATAAGAAGAAGCAAGTGTCAACACCCGGTTGGTCGGAACCGTCATGTTTTTAGCTGGAGGAGTGCTGCCTATCCCGAAAGTCACTTGGAACGAGTTCGCATGACCGGTATAACCGTCAGCCGCTCCTACATACAGCACCACAATCTCACCAGCTTCCCCCCCATCCTTGGCAGTAGTCGCCAAGTCATCCGCAGGCACATTGAATTGGTAAAATCCTAATGCATTGGTGCTCGTACTCCTTACATTGACCCCACCAATGGTAGCAACTACCACTGTCCCGGCTGGTGCCGGCGCCACACCGAATGTGACTGTTCCAAATACTTTGGTTGGTTGGCGAGGGGGCGCACTCTGGGCATGAGTTGCGTTAATCGCAAACGGAGCCGCAACCACCCCCAGAAGGATAACAAACGTGAGGAGACCCCACAATCGGAGGCTATGCCAGCTTCGGCGCCGACTATTCGGCGCCGAAGCTGCTTGCTGCTTTAAGGAAGGCAATCTAATACCCATACCAGGTTATGGAGTGATGATTCCGTCGTTCACCATGAAGATCCAGTATCCATATCCAGGAATGAGATTCTCGGTCGGCAGGATCCTTTGGAAAGCACCTAGCAGGATCTCAAAGTTTGGTCCTTCGCCAGGTACATCCGAAATCGAAACTACAATGCGATTGTTATATTGGAGCAAAGAACCCCATATCCGTTGCGGAGATTCCAAGCTCTGAAGAGCCGTGGTCACTGGCAACTCGTTTTCGGAATGGAACCCCATCGCATTCCACCCGGACACTACATTATAACTAGGCGGCAAAGTCCCAGGCTCCACGAACTGTCCACTGTAAGTCAACTTAATGGCCTGTGGAGTGTGCGGTAGTCCGGGACCAAGCGGTGAGGACAGCGTGAAGGCAGTCGGGTCCATCTTGAACCAGTAGCCTTTACCTGTATTCATTGACGTCAACGTATCCACGTCATCGTCAGTCGCGTCATTGGGCGTTAGGTCAGGAGTGTAGGACAACCATCGATCCGAAGCTGTCTGCCCTGCTGCCAAAGTCATACTGGCATCGTAGTACCAGATGGATTGTATACCACTAACTCCGGTCGTCATCGTGTTTATATCAGGAGTTGTCGGCATCAACGGCAGCGATACCAGGTTCCAATCAGGCATCAGGTTTATGTTATATGCCTCAAGCGAGGCCACTACAGCAGCTTCCACCGTACCTGTAGTCACATTACCTGCTGTATCGTAGGCTTTGATGGTCAGTCCATATGTTCCTGGCGATGCCTCATCCGGTATCTTGGTGGCGAGAATATACTCGCCGCTGACGCCCCATAGATCTAGAATCGCATCAGGAACATCACTTGATCGCTGGAATCTTCCGGTAGCAAATGTATTTCCTGCGGTGGGGAACAATATCTCCACCTTATCAACTCCGGCTCCTGTGGCAGTTGCATCGACACTGAAAATTACGGGTTCCCCTTGACGAGCAGAGGACGCGCCGATCGGGTAACTTGGGGGGTTAACCGTAAGAACTGGCCCAACGGTATCCAACACCACCGAAACTGTAGACGAAGCTGTGAGCCCCGCACCGTCCGTGGCCGTCGCCTTGAAGGTGTTTATCCCTTCTACCAGACCAGCAACCTTAGTAAATGTCCCGTCACCAGGTAACGCCTTCACTGTCACAATCGTCTTTGTCCCAAGAGTACTAGTATGTTGGATCGTCAATTCTTTGAAGTTAATATCGGCAATGGTCCCTGCAACTGTCGCTATAGCAGAGCTCGTCGGGCTCGCAATCCCTGACATTGTAATGTTCGGTGCCGTGGTGTCCAAGAACCCTTGAATCTGCGCCGAATCATTCAGCGTAGTGTTATACGGGTTTTGGGCACTGACCGTAATCGTGTTAATACCTTCTGCCAAATTGAACGTCGTAGAGAAGGTTCCGTAAACTCCCGTCGCCTTCACCGCAGCATCTGAAACTGCAGTCACTGGAGCGGTAACGCCATCAAAGCCCGCGCCGCCGATGTCGATATTGTCTACGTACCACCCCTCCATTGCATTGACGGAAGCATCCATCGTATCAAAGAGGAATCGGATTTTAATCGTCTTACCTACATAGGCTGAAAGGTCAATAACCACCTGGTTAAACTTGGGATCACCGCCGCTAAACTGCTGCTGCTGCCCCTGGTTCATAGGGTCACAATACGGGGCACAGTTATTACCCTGGGAAACGTTACCGCTAAACGCAGAATCAGCCTGGTTGACTGGCAGCCATTGCTGTATCCCAGCCAATGGGCTGGGAACGGACCACGGTTTACCTGTGTTGGGATCGATATCATACGGCCCAATGATACCCGCGAGGTTCGTCCAGGATCCACCATTATCTTCGGACACTTGAACTAGCTTGCGGTCATAATCAGCACCGGGCTCCGTATCCCACCACGTGTCAAATTTGAATTGGATGTCATCGCTGATGACATTGATGCTGTCATTAAACAACAGAGCACCAGAATTGTTGCCCGTATCGTAGTTCATTGCACTGGTATTCCCGTAGTACCACGAGCAGTCACCATCAGCGGTTTTCACTCCGCCTGTACTGGCCTTACAAGCGAGATTCCACAGACCAGATGCTGTGAACTTCGCCGCTGACACAGAATTATCTTCAGCACCATCGGACAATAGGCTGGTGAATGGAAGATCTACACCTACTGAAATTGTTTCAACAGACGGATCGTTCACTGTTCCTGTAATGCTCATCGCTGAATCAAACACCGAGAAGCCCGACAACGGAGCAATAACGCTCACCGTCGTGCTAGTCGCTTTCTCGATGGTGAAGTTTACCGCACTACTCGTTACCGTTACGGCAGCAGATGGTGTAGCAGTGGGTACAGTGCTAGCAGGTAGAGTGCTAGCAGGTAGAGTGCTAGCAGGTAGAGTGCTGGAAGAGACACCAGGTATCACAGACACCAGCTTTGCTGCGTACGAACCAACCGTCGTGAGTTCAGGAATATTTGCTGTCAACGTCGTCGCATCGACATAGCCAACATTTTTATTAGCATTGTTATCAAACTCATACCCTGCAAGGTACATATTTGTACCCATATACGCCGACCCAGCGATATTGTGTTGGCCTACCAAGGCCATATTCCCTTGTGCATCGAGGTCGTTACCACTGTAGGTGAATTTCCGTAACATATTGCCCGTAAATGTGAAGACATTATTGTTTACAGGAACACCAAAGAAGGTCATGCTGTCAATGCTGTCCGGTGCTCCATTCATATTTGTTTCGGTTTGCGTGTTCGTGTTATTCGGGTCAATCTGGATAATTTTCATCTCACCACAGTTTTGTCCGCAGTACTCTGAAGCCCCGACCAAAAGCTGAGTTCCATTGTTCGTCATGGCGTTGAAATCCATGCACGGACCATAATTACAGTTGGAGATATCGAAATTAGACTCCGCTACTCCGGTGTCCTTGTTTAGCTTGTAAACACGTGCATCTGCACCATTACAACTCGGAGGACAGCTAGAAGGGGCACTTGTCAGGATCCAGAGAGCATCATTGAGATAGGTTATACCCGATATATCATCTTTCGGGGCTTGTACCGAACCGCCTGTCCCGAAGGCCGTGACCAATGCACCTGCAGTGGTCAACTTAGCGATGTAATCCTTAGGGCTCGCCTCGATTACCACAAAGAGGTCTGTTCCATTCTCGGTCAAAGCCTTTGGCTCCGTGGTTATTGTTGACGCCGGCAAAGGTATGGAGGCCTTCGTAATCGTATTACCGCCGGCATCACCTATGTAGACCACATAACCAATAGTGGTGATTCCCTTGATATTCGACAGCACCTGTGGGAAATATTCGTCGTAGGCAGAACCCTCAGCACTAAAGGTCTTAATGCTACTAGAAGTCGCTGCTAAGATCTCAGGCGAACTCGATCTGTATGCGAGTCCCTGGACCGTGGTTGTGCCGGAAAGGTTAATCTCGGTACCAGACGAATTGCCTTGTTCGTCATAACCTGGCATGCCATTCATACTCATCTGTGTATGACCGATAAATATAGAGGTACCATCGCTCATGAGTCCGTTGGGCTGTGCGTTGCCAAATGGGACATTGTTTTCACTGAAGTCACTAACAGAAGCTCCATCAGAGATCCTGTACGAATACAGATTCCACTGTGACTGCCCTTCCTGCGTAAGACCCGCCACCCATAAGTTGGCACCATGAACAGTGATCGAAGATGCGTCGCTTGTTCCTGTATTTACCACACCATTCGTACCCCAGCTGGTATCTTTCGTACCACTGGTGCTGACCTTCATTATGCTGTCGTTCGGTGTGTTATTTACCAACACATACAGGTCGGTTCCATCGTCTGCCAAACCGAGGATATCATTTGCGCCTGCTGGGGCAGCTGTCTTGTACAAGTAGTCTGTTTCGTCATCTGCTATATACAAAACGGCGCCTACCCAAGTCATACCCTTAATCTGAAGCGGATTTGACCCGTTACCCAACAAGCCCGAGGTCTCCATACCAGATACCTGTTCCAAGCCGCAACAGCCACCAGTCGCAAAGGCGTCAATCTTGGCACCTTTAGCCATCCAGTACTGTGAGTTCGTTGCATTGTATGCCAATGCCCGAGCACCATCCCATCCCTGAATATTTGCTTCAGTGTCCTGGTTGCCGTTCGTGTCATAGCTGATGACCCTGCCTTGACCCGTATAGGTGATCATGAGCAGCGTACCATCATTGCTGAGTCCGCCAGCATTGTCGCACCAGTTACCGGCGGTTTTGGCGGAGCCAACATTAGTACCGTCGCTCGGGTCGATCTTCTGGAGTTTACAGCCACCATTCTCAGGCACACCCAGCACCCAGAGATAGTTGCCCATATAGGTTATTCCCTCGATGTCATTACGAGACAGGGAATAGCCGGCCACTTTTGCTCCCGTGCTGGCGTTCAGCTTGAGAAGAGTGTCAGAACCCGATGTTCCGTTCGTAACAACCCAGAGGTGCGTCCCGTCGCTCGTCAGTGCCGTCGGGTTTATCGTCTCGCCTGTTGGAATGGACGCTTTGAGGATCTGATCACCCCCATCGTCGGCCATGTAGAGAACGTTACCGACGATAGCCATACCCCTGATCTTCAAGTTAGTTGAGTTATAGGTCAGATTCGTGTACTGACCCGCCTCGCTGGTCTGGTTGCCGTTTAGGGCGGCGACCAATGCGATATCATTGTTCTTGGCGAGGTAGTAAGAGGATTGAATACTGTGATATGCAGCGCTATCTGCGCCGGAGTTGATCGTATCGCAGTTATTGTTACACTCGATATTTTCATCAGAATCACCACTTGTGTCGAATGTACCACCACGAGAGCCTGCTCCATCGAATCCAAATATCGTACTCCCATCGGAGGTGGAAGCCTTATATTCGGTACCGCCACCCTGAGTAGTAACGCTTATCTCGTTGCCAAGAGAGGCACCAGAGATGTTATAAGCCTTCATCTTGGCGTTGTTTTCGTTGTCCGAATACTGGATATAGATCGATCCGCTAAGGTAGGCAAGGCCTTCGGCCTTCTCGGTTCCGGTATCGATCGAATCTTTCCCAGAAACAACCGCGCCCGAGCTGTCTAATACGAGCATACGATCGTTTCCACCACTCCCGTTAACCAGTAGGTAGAAATGATTATTGACGCTGTCATACGCGAGTCCCCGCGGTGAAGTGGTGATTGACGAACTCCCTTGAGTCTTGACAATCGTACCGCCGCTGTTGCTTGCAAGGTAGTACACGCCGCTAGAATCAATTACGAAGCCACCGAGACCGCTGGTATAGCCCGTAGCCGTACCAGTGACGTTCGCTTCTATGTCACCCGGGTTCTGGGGGTCGATTTGGTGAATCGTTCCTGTAGTTGAAAGTATCCAAAGGCTGTCACCATAAGCCGCCATAGCAGTCGGCACGTTATAGTTGAGATTCCTATCTCTTGACTGTGACTGGGAGAGCCCAGCGCCACAATCATCCGTAGCGTCCAATCGTATGGTCCGATCATCCTCCGTGACACCCCAGAGGTACTGGTTATCTGCGCCAGTCAGAGGATCAAGGGTCTGGTTCCCAGGTCCATTGATCGAGAAAGTACAGCCATCTCCTTGAGCGCCAGTTGTTGCGTTGTACTGAAAGATGAGCCGTTTGTTGTTCACGTCCAAACCGGATTGTCCGTGGGTGACCCACAATGTGCTATTTGCATACCCAATAGCCCTGGCTTGCGATAGCCCAATGGACTCAACGCCGCTGGTACCAAACGCGCTCACAACAGCACCTGAACTGTCAAGCTTGGTGATGGTATCTGAAGAAGAACCGCCAGCATCTGACAACACATAGATATTCCCGTTTTGATCCCTGTCCATGCCTAGTATCGTTCCGAGCCCAGTCGCGAACGACGTCGAGCTTGGCATCGAGGCAACACCAGAAATCAAGTCGTCTGTCACTGTCGGTATAGAACCAACCGTGTCTGTAATCTCACCACTCTCCGGGAGGTCAGTCGGTGCTCCTACGATAGCCGTCGTGCTCAACGGAATCTGGTTCGGGAGAGCTACCAAATTTGGCAGAGGATCTGGCGCATTCGGATCGACCGCGGCCAGGGCCGGGAGATCAAAACCAGTCGTCACTGCAGGAAGTGGGGCTGGGAGACCAGAAGGAAGGGTTGATGCGGAAAGTTGTGGTATGTCAAAGAGTGAGGTTGTGTTCGGAACCAAGGTATAGCTCGGGGCTGGGTCCAAGACCATAGGGGCATCCCATATTACGGCATAGTTTATTTGTGAGGAACCGGATGTACCTCGGTAACCAAATGCGTGCCCGCCATATCCGGGAACAGTGTCGATATCTGTCCAGGATACGATTACGGAGAGGTTATCATTAGGGTAATCATACGTACCTTCAGCAACAGGCAGAACCTTCGTCACGCCCTGATTGCCCTGCACAACAAGCGTGACGGATTCTAGGTTTTTAGTCTCCCCCTCATCAAATGTCACCGACCCGGTGAAATTAACCAGTTCACCGAGCAGGTAACTGCTCCTGTCAGCAGTGATATATGTAGAAATACCAAGTACTGATCCTGGGAACAGAAATATCGCGGTAGCTATTAAAGCCGTCAATACAACGGCTGGAACACGTCGTTTTAAAACTGCGATCGACATTTTACCTCCAAAAGAACACAATATAGCCCACGCAAGTACTTCCTGCGAAGGCTAACCTCTTATAAATACCTATGGGGAAAATTACCATAGTTAACTGCTTCAGTCAATACACATGAGTGCCTCAATCAGGACTAGCTAGGGCTACGCTGAGAACCATGTAGACGCCCAAGTTGTAACCAGTAATTCTGACGTTGCCCTGAGAAAGAATGGCCCGCAGAGATGCCGCCTAGGATGATGTAATCCCGCCTTCCGACTCCCAGTTTTCTAGACCTAGATGCAGAAACGCCTCACCAGTCTTGCTAGCGCCTCCTAGCACTCCGATGCGCTATTAGGAAGTCCTTACAGTCCAAGATCCTGCAAACTCCCCTGATAGGCCGTACTCAGAGATTCGACGCTCAGAGCGTTGCCCGGAACGAACCTCCTGTTCACAGCCCTCCACTTCCATCTTGAGATCAACAAGCCAATTGGCTCTCAGACTGGTTAAGCTACAGGCGAAAACCAAGCGCAAGAGCATGGTGACATGGATAGAGGAGGCGATTCAAGAGAAGATTGAACGTAGAGAGGAGAGTGGATAATGACACGTATGAAGAGTTAAGCAAAATGGTGGGCCCGGCAGGGATCGAACCTGCGACCAATCGGTTATGAGCCGACCGCTCTAACCACTGAGCTACAGGCCCCTATCCAAGATTAAAGCCGAGATACCCTAGTGTCAAGAAATCGATGAGTTGGACAGAAGTTTCATAACCCTGTCCAGTATCCTATGTCCCACCTGGTATTTGGTCATCAACGGCAACTCGTCAACGCCTCCGTCAGGGTCCAAGATGGCAACCTTGTTGTTGTCCACATTGAACCCGCTATCTTCAGCTGTGATGTCGTTGGCAACAATAAGCGCAAGTTTTTTGTCCACGAGCTTCTTACGGGCGTTGTCCATAAGAGCCTCGCTCTCGGCCGCAAATCCCACTCGCAATACGCCTTCTGGCACTTCCAAGAAGAAATCGTCATTCTTAGCCAGGTGGAGCACCAGTCCTTCGCCTTCCCCGTCTTTCTTGATTTTTTGTGAGGAAACCTCAGCCGTACGATAGTCGCTGACCGCAGCAGCCATTATGAGGGCGTCGACACCCGCACAGGCGCTCAGAACCGCCTCACGCATCTCGGCCACGGTAGTCACGTGCTCCACGTCCATGCCGGCTGGTTCTGGAAGTGAGGTCGACGCGGTAACGAGTGTCACTCGCGCGCCGCGGTCGCGGGCCGCTCTTGCCACTGCGTAGCCCATCTTGCCTGATGACCGGTTGGTTATCACTCGCACAGGGTCTATCGGCTCTTGGGTGCCGCCGGCGCTGACTACGACCGATTTCCCGGCCATATCGCCCTGCCGACCCAAAATCGCACTTATGGTATCCACAATTTGTGGCACTTCCACCAATCGTCCCATACCTTTGAGACCAGATGCCAGATGTCCCTCCGCCGGCCCTATTATGGTAACCCCTCGCTGTCGCAGCTTCTCCAGATTCTCCTGGGTGGCGGGGTTATCAAACATATAGCCGTCCATTGCTGGAGCGACGGCTATCGGCGCGGAGGAAGCCAAAACAGTCGTGGTGAGGGCATCGTCGGCCAGGCCGTGAGCCAGCTTAGCAATGATGTTGGCAGTCGCCGGAGCTATGACGATGATATCGGTACTCTGTGCCATAGCCACATGCGATACAGCCTGCTCCGATTCCACATCAAAAATGTCGGTGATTACGGGACGGTGTGTCAAGCTGCGGAAGGTTAGCGGAGTAATGAAATTGCCAGCGGCATGCGTAAGAATCACATCCACCTGCGCACCTTCCTGTGTGAGCTTGCTGGCAAGGTCGGCAGCTTTATAACAGGCAATACTACCCGTCACTCCAAGAATGACCTTGCTACCAGAAAGAGAGCTATTCATGGTCTTCGTCTCCATTTTTTCCTTGCTACCCCTCAATATTATGGTCATAGATGAGGCGTAAGCCAACGAGAGTGAGGTCCATGTTCACAACATCAAATATTGAGGTCTCTTTCTGAATCAATGCCGCCATGCCGCCTGTGGCAACCACTTTGGTATCCTCTCCGATTTCCTCTTTGAAGCGGTGCACCATCGCCTCCACCATGCCCACGTGTCCAAAGAGTATGCCGGATTGAATCGCGGCTGCGGTATTGCGGCCAATGGCCGTCTTGGGAGGTACCAGCTCCACACGCCGTAGCTGAGAGGTGCGCTCATACAGGGCCTCGGCTGTAAGGGCAATGCCAGATGCTATGGCTCCGCCAAGATAGTCACCTTCCCGTGAGATAGCATCGAAAACTGTGGCTGTGCCGAAGTCCACGACGATGACAGGCCCCCCGTATAGACTGAATGCAGCAGCCGCATCCACCACGCGGTCGGCTCCCACATCACGTGGGTTTTCATACAATATCCGTACTCCAGTCCGCGTCCCGGTCCCCACCACCAGGGGAGTGAAGCCGAAATAAGTATTGCTCAGGTCTTCAAATACCTGGGTCAGAGGCGGCACAACGCTGCATATGGCAATGCAATCGACATCCTGGGGAGCGACCCCTTTTAGGGGAAGCAGACTTCTAATCAGAAGACCATACTCATCGGGCAGCTTGTGCGCATCAGTGGCCAGACGCCACGTAGCCACAAGCTCTTCCTCTCGGAAGACCCCCAATGTCACATTGGTATTACCAACATCTATAGCCAGCAGCATTATAAAATCTCAAAGGGCATTATAGTGAAGATACTCCTACGCATCAACCGAAGCCTAATCGAAACGGAGATCGCCCTCTTTTACCTGTTTGATGACTATGGGAAGCCGTGTCAACAGGTCACTCGCCAGCATACCTGTGTCTCCCATTACCAGACGCACCTGCTCCCCAACAGCACCGTGAATGTACACGGCACAGGATACGGCATCGAATGTGGAAAGTCCCTGAGCTAACAACCCTGCTGTGGCTCCAGCCAGTACGTCTCCCGTTCCCGCAGAAGCCAGGCCGGGATTTGCGAAGGGGCTTACTCTCGCATATCCCTGTGGCGAGCTTACCACCGTGTATGCTCCTTTCAATGCGACTGACTTGTTCCACTGGACTGCGCGATCCCTGGTGGTATTCAGTCGGGTGGCGTTGATTTCCTCCGTGGTCATCCCCGTGAGCCTAGACATTTCACCGGGGTGAGGAGTGAGCACAGTCTGCCAATTCAGTCCCATCCACCATTCCGGGATTGTGGACATAATATTCAGGGCGTCTGCATCCAACACCATCGGCGTTCCCGGATAGCGGGATGTAAGAAGTGTCTGACGGAGAAGCCGTGCCACGTCGGAGCCCTGTCCAAGACCGCAACCCACAAGCAGTGCTTGGTAATTGGCCGCTTCGGACAAGATTATTTCCGATGCCTCCATGGACAGAAGGCCGTCTTTTTCTGGCAAGGGCAAATAAGTTGTCTCGGTGAGCTTGGCGGCAAGCATTGGTTGTAAACTCTCTGGTATCGCCAGAGTGACTAGGCCTGCACCTACGCGTGCGGCTGCCTCGCAGGCCAAATACGCCGCGCCTATGTACCTTGCGGAGCCCGCTACAACCAGCACCCTGCCGAAGGTGCCTTTGTGGGAGTTCATTGGCCTTTTAGGAAGCGCATCTCTCACCCATGCCGATGTAATAAGTTCCTGTATCACATCGTCTGCCAAATGCTCTCTTATGCCAATATCCACCACGTCCAACCGCCCAACATGAGCAGCTCCTGGGAATGCAAACAAGCCAGCTTTTGGGTACCCAAGGGATACCGTCAAGTCTGCTGCGGGACAGTGTGGGTCAGACACTCCCGTATCTGCATCAAGTCCGGTCGGCATGTCCAGAGCAAGTAGGCCAAGTTCCGGCCTGGTGGCTCTCTCGTCGGCCAGTAGGCTGAGGATTGCCGCCAGTATCCCCTCTATGGGCCTAGAGATTCCCGTGCCAAGGACGGCATCTATGACCAGGTGAGCTTTGGTCAAGCAATCAGCCAGCAGGGCAAAGCCTTCGTCATCTTCTGCTTTATATGGGACAATGCCGCGGTTGAGAAGCAACTGGAGTTTGGGATCGTCGGCGTTTCTAGGAAGGGCAAGGTAGGTCGTCACATCAGCGCCCCAATCACCGAAATGGCGCGCTGCAACGATTCCGTCAGAACCGTTGTTGCCGGGGCCTACCAGGACAAGTATTGGCACGCCGCGTACATCGCCGAGAAACTCCCTGGCCTTCTGTGCCACTGCCAGCCCTGCATTTTCTATCAGGGTATCGGCAGATACACCCTCCTGGGCGCATCTTTCCTCGATCAGGCGCATCTGGTCAGATGTTACTATTTTCATCGACAGTCATCACCACGGAGGCTACCGCGTAGTCACGTGAGTGCGAAAGACTTATGGCCACCTGAGTCATGCCCATACGGGCCGCACGAGCGCTGGCCCTGTTGTGAAGCGTTATCTGCGGAGCCTGTCCTCTCTTTCGAGTCACTTCAATATCCCGCCAGCCCACTCCGCGAACGCCCGTACCAAGCGCCTTCATAACCGCCTCTTTGGCAGCAAACCTAGCCGCCAGTTGTGGTATGCGACCACGACAGTAGTCCTGTTCATCCGGGGTGTATATGCGGTTCAGGAAGCTGGAGCCCCAACGTTCCAGCACGCCCTTCAACCGCCACAACTCCAGAATATCAACGCCCACAGTCAGCATTCGTAACACCCGTTAGTTATGTTCAGTTTGCACCCTACATGAGCCATTATTTAGAAGGCCTCCATTATATTCTAGCTGTCGAAGCTGTGTCCACAGAGACTTGTGCTTACGACTCATTACTATGCACTTCCCAAGACGTTGCGAATCCAGAGTATACTTACTCACTAAGACATAACCTGAAGGAAGATGCTGTTAGTGTAGAGAGGCTGGTGGATACATTTAGGAAGGGGAGTTAAGTGCGTATATTATTATATGCTGGTCTCGGCTTCATCATCGGATATTTTGCTACGAGCATACCCTACCTCTTACTGTTCTATGGTACGCCACTGGTTAACCTGGGGTTTTTGGTGCAGATAATCGGGATCGTTGCTGGCTCTATCTGGGGCAGCAGAGGGCTTCCAATTGGAGGATTCAGACTCCCTGGAATAAAGGTCGACGAATAGGTGAAATGCCCAAGCACACAGAGGAGACTTGCATATAAATTATGAACTGGTATTGGATGAAAACGACCGCACAAACCAACAAGGTGGCGGTTTCTTTCTGTACAGAAGCGGCAATACATTCGAGGTGACTGGCCGTGACGGTGACATTAATGGAGTATCCATATAAGCGATCCTTGTTGGAGTCACCCCCTACAAGCAAGCTTAGATGAAACAGTCAGGGAATTCCGTTGTTATGGCTCCATGCCTGTGCTAGAATTTTCCGGCAATGGCAGAAACCAAGGCACCCAGCATGACAGGAGACTATAGGTGAGCGCAGAAATCATCGACGGCAACAAGATTTCCCAAGACGTCCGTGACGAGGTGGCCCGGGGTGTGAGCGAGCTACAGGCTCAGCACGGCATTGTCCCCGGTCTTGCGGCGTTCCTGATAGGGGACGACCCGGCATCGGCGGTATACGTGCGGAACAAGGAGCGCGCTTGCCACGAAGTTGGTATTTACTCTGAGACCTTCAAACTATCAGCTGACATTACCCAGAATGAGCTTATAGAGCGTGTCCAGGGCATCAACAAGGATGACCGCTTCCACGGCATACTGGTGCAGCTTCCTCTCCCACCTCACATGGACGAGCGTTCGGTCATCCTATCCATAGACCCCGACAAGGATGCGGACGGTCTCCATCCACTGAGCCTTGGCAGATTGGTCGAAGGGAAGCCCGCCTTCGTGCCTGGAACACCAGCGGGTATACAGGAGTTGCTAAAGCGCACCGGCCACCAGACAGACGGCAAGCACGTTGTTGTCTGTGGACGGAGCAACAACGTGGGCAAGCCCGCGGCCATCCTGATGATGCAGAAAGCCGAGTGGGCCAACTCAACCGTCACCGTGTGCCACACCGGCACCAAAGACCTGGCCAAGTTCACACGCTCCGCAGACATCCTCATAGTCGCAATCGGCAAGGCTAACTCCATCACCGCGGACATGGTCGGAGAAGACACGATTGTCATAGACGTTGGCATGAACAGGGTTACGGACGATACCAGGAAACGGGGCTACCGCCTCGTTGGCGATGTAGACTTCGAAGAGGTATCCAAGAAGGTAGCGGCCATCACTCCCGTACCGGGAGGTGTTGGCCCAATGACCGTGGCAATGCTGCTTCTGAATACCCTAAAGGCAGCACAGAGCAAGACCCTTGCCGCCGTATCCAAACGCTGACCTTTGCTCCTGACAATTCCACCGCTAGAGCCATGCGTACCAGTGACTTCGATTACCCCCTGCCTAAAGACCTGATAGCCCAGACCCCCATTGAGCCTCGTGACCACTCCCGCCTCCTGGCTGTGGAGTTGTCAACGGGCGAATTTGAACACCGTCGTTTCTACGAAATAGGCCACTTCCTCAAGCCCGGTGACCTGCTTGTGCTCAACGATAGCCGTGTAATCCCAGCACGCCTCAAGGGACATAGGATTGGCACAGGCGGCGCGGTCGAGTTGTTACTCCTGCAACGTGCTTCACAAGGGCTGTGGAAAGCCCTCGTGAAGCCGGGACATAGGCTTCGCACAGGAGCTCGGTTCGAGGTGGACGGAGTGGAAGGCGAGATCGTAAATGAGGATGAGGGTGGCACACGCCTAATACGACTGGCAGACGAAGGTGTTATTCAACGCGTTGGGGAGATGCCGCTTCCGCCATACATCACCACTCAACTGGCCGACCGCGAACGATACCAGACGGTGTATGCCAGGGCAGACGGCAGTGCCGCCGCACCAACTGCGGGACTGCACTTCACCACTGAACTGCTGGAGCGCCTCGGCAGGGACGGCATACGTTTCGCCCACGTAACACTCCACGTCGGCCTCGACACCTTTAGACCCGTGAAATCTGAGGAGCCTGAGAAACACCAACTCCACACGGAATACTTCGAACTGGGTGAGACTGCGGCTAGAGAGATAAACTTGGCCAGTGCCGAAGGCAAACGCATAATAAGCGTCGGTACAACCAGTGTTAGAGTACTGGAACAGGTTGCGTTACTTTCTCATCTCGAAGGCGAAGATGCTCTAAAGCCAATTTCGGGCTGGGCGGACCTATTCATATTGCCGGGGCACCGCTTCCGGCTGGTTGACGGACTCATCACCAACTTTCATCTGCCTCGCTCCACGCTACTAATGATGGTAAGTGCATTTGCAGGGCGCGATACTTCGCCGGATGCAGGGCGAAGACTAATGATGAAAGCCTACCGCGAAGCCATAGGGCAAGGCTACCGGCTCTTCAGTTTTGGGGATTGCATGCTAATAGTCTAGTGGTATTATATGCGCGTCCCATTTTTTCGCCGTTCGATAAGTTTATCTAATGAAAAAGGAGAGAGAATATGTGGAACGAACAACAGACCGATAATTTCCAAGGCATGACTGCAGAGATTGTCACCCTCAAGGGATACCAGGGTGACGAGATACACGCGTATGTAGCAAAGCCCGCGGGTTCAGGCCCGTACCCTGCAATGGTACTCGCACACCATATGCCAGGATGGGACGAGTTCTATCGTGAGACAGCACGGCGCTTTGCCGACCACGGATACATCGCTATCTGCCCCAACCTTTTCGAGCGGTTCGGACACGGAGTGCCACCAGATGTGGCTGCAAGCGCCAGGGGCGACGGTGGAGTTGCCGACGACAGTGTTTTAGCTGACTGCCAGGCCGCCCTTGAGTACGTGAACGCACTGCCGGCAAGCAACGGAAAAGTCGGCATAATTGGACACTGCTCAGGAGGCCGTCACGCCTATATAGTAGCCTGCCGAGCCCAGGGGTTCAGCGCTATAGTCGACTGCTGGGGAGGGAACGTCATCATGGCTCCCGAACGCATAAGCGAGAAGCAGCCGGTTGCCCCCATTGACTACACCAAGGACTTATCCTGTCCGATACTTGGCATCTTCGGCAACGACGACCAGAATCCTCCTCCTGACCAGGTAAACCAGCATGAAGAGGAACTCAAGAAGCATGGCAAGGACTACGAGTTCCACAGGTACGACGGGGTCGGCCACGGCTTCTGGTACTACGACCGCCCCGCGTACAAGCAGGAGCAGGCAATGGATGCCTGGAACAAGACTTTTGAGTTCCTTGGTAAGCATCTATCTTAGTTCACGTTTCACGCAATAATTAAAAGGAGCACATATATGTGCACAAACATTGTTGAGAAGGCACAAATCATCGGCAGCGGCAAGGGTTCCAAGGGCTGGTTTGAACTGAACCAGGCAAACGTGTCCTACGACCATCCCTTTAGCGCCCAGCTTGAAAACGCGGTTAACATAGACTTTGTGAATAGTGAGCTGGGGATAGATTCCAGGGTGGCTGTTGAGTTGTCGGCATCCTCAGCCCGGCTACTCATGAAGGCAATAGAGACGGCGCTGGAGCGTGGAAAGACGGAAGCTGGCCTGGATTCTGAATAGCCACCGCAGTAACTATTGCTGACTTACGAAAATAGCAGGGCATGTGTCCTTGCAGGGCTCGCGGAGACTTGAGTCTCCGTGAGCCCTGCTTAATTTCACGGAGACATCGGCAGTGATAGGCACTCTAAACTTCCTCCGCGGAATTAATGGCATGAAAACTCATTTAATCTCGAAATATTACAGACCCACCGGCTTACATTACGCGTAACGCTCCATGTCACTGATAATGTGTCGTATCCCATCGTTATTTCACATAAACCGCCAGCAATATGATGCGAGCCCATGCCATCCATATGCAAAAACAAAGGTCTTCAGGGGTTGACATCACTGCCAATAACCGATAGCTTAAACACCCTCAACTGGGCTCAAACAGTTGAGATGTAACGCAGAGATGAGCTTACGCACTAGGCTCGCTAATCCATTAAAAACTCCCAGCGGTGCTTTAGTGTCCGATAGACCGTCAACTGTCTCCTGCCTCGAAGCGCTTATAGCACTTCTCACGGTTTCGAGATAGCAGGACTAAATTGTAGGAGGTGAAAGGACAAGAAAATAAACTGACAGAACGCCGTGAGCACACCAAACAATATTTGCTCTTGAGACACGGTCTGTCAACGGTTCTTCGACTAATTACTGATTTGCATACTGAAATATTGAGGAGAAAATCGCTTATGTTTGGGAAATTTGCTCAGCCCCGACTACTGGGGCTCTTGGTTGGTATAGTTAGCATGACTCTGTTCGCTGTAGCCTGTTCCGGTGACGCGGCCACTCCCACCTCCCCGCCGCCCACGTCAACAACGGCACCCAAGGCCACCACAGCGGCACCCGCGGCCACCACAGCAGCACCCGCTGCCCCAGCCACAGAGGCACCCAAGGCCACCCGGCCACCAGTGTCAAATGAACCCGAGGCCACTCCGGTACCAAAGCAAGTTATCAAGATGTACGACGCCACCTGGTCAAGCATCATACACAATACTAATATTCCTGGATACATCATTGAGCACGGCTATGAATATCCCGTGGACTATGTGGTAGGAACAACGGGCACCATAAAGGTTGGCCTGCCCACGGGTGAGTTTGACGTGGTTATGGAGGTGTGGCGACAAAATATCGAGGACTGGTGGGTCGAGCACACAACCTCAGGCGCGGTCGTGGACCTGACAGGGGGCTGGGAAAACGTCGCCAACGGCTCCCCCGGACAGATCTTGGAGAACTCCGCCCAGGGGTTCTACATACCAGACTACATCGCCGAGCAAAATCCCGGCCTCAAGTCTGTAACTGACCTGCCTGACTACGTACACCTGTTCACTGACGCCGAGGATCCCAGTAAGGGAGTGGTCTTCAACTGCATCATCGGCTGGCAGTGCCAGAAGATCAACCGGGCGAAGTGGTTCGCCTACGGCCTCTACGATACCTACAACGTGGCAGAGCCGGGTTCGGCGGGAGCCCTAGATGCCGCCATAGCAGGAGCCGTCACCGCCGGTGAGCCCGTCCTCTCCTACTATTGGGAGCCGACCACCATCGTCGTTGAACAGAAACTGGTTAGGCTAGAGGAGCCCGAGTGGACACAGGAGTGCCAGGATGCAATGAACCTCGGAGTGGAATCAACTCCCTACGAGTCCACGATGGGATGCGCCTACCCAATTGCAGACGTTCACTCCGCGGTATACAGCGGACTGGCGGCGCGAGCGCCAGAAGTTACAACATTCCTGGCTAACACGTTCATAGGGGCCCTCCCTCTTGGCGCTCTAGACACCTGGCAAGCCGAGAACGACGCAGAGTTCCGTGACGCAGCCGTCCACTACCTGAAAGAGAATAAGGACGTCTGGACCACGTGGATCACAGACGACAACGCCGCCGAGATCATTGCTAGGGTGGATGACGCTCTGGCAACAGAGTAATAGCACATATCGATAAAGTCCTGCCATTGAGGCGGGTTTAGACACGCTATAATGTAAGCGGGAGGAGATGGCTCCTCTCGCTTACTCTTATTTGTCGCCCAAAGCAATCGAATGGGTGACATTGTGGAACATTTAGATCAGGTGAAATGACCAATCAGAATATACTTCTCCAGGCTCAAGAATTCATGGCGTCAAGCGGCGTAGATGGATGGCTACTCTACGATTATCGCCAGTCCAACCCATTCTATCTTCAGGTACTGGGTCCTCTTTCCATGGTAACTCGTCCTGCCTTCTTCTTCGTCCCTGTGAGCGGTGATGCCCTGCTACTGGTCCATCATGTTGACCTTGGCCGCTTTTCTCATCTTGGCCATCGTAAAATCGGTTATACAGGCCATTCATCGCTACTGGAACACCTCGGCGAGATGCTAATGGGCAGCAAAAGAATAGCAATGGAGTATTCACCAATGGCAGCGCTGCCACGAGCCTCCCTGGTGGACGGCGGTACACTGGAGATGGTGCGGAGCGTTGGCGTGGACGTGGTTTCCTCGGCTGACCTAGTGCAGTACGCAACACAGCGTTGGAGTCCACCACAGCTACAGTCCCACACAAGAGCCGCTATAAAACTGACCCAAATCGTCATGGAAGCTTTCCGGTACGTGGGACAGCACCTGAACGATAAGCCGTCGGAACTGGTAGTAATGGACTTCATACAGAAGCGCTTCAAGGAGGAAGGGCTGGAGACACCCGACGGCCCAGTGGTGGCGGTGGACAGCCACAGCAGCGACCCTCACTATCTTGCCAGCGAAGATACCGCAATGCTAATAAGCCATGGCAGTTGGGTATTGATTGATATGTGGGCCAAAGAGCATGGCCCCGATGGCATCTTCGCCGACATAACGTGGGTCGGATACGTGGGAGTTAATGTACCTGAACAACACCAGAAGGTCTTCAATATCGTGGTCGGGGCAAGGGATACCGCGCTTGCCTTCCTTCAGGAGGCTTACCGTAGAGGAGACCCTCCGCAGGGATGGCAGGTAGACAATGTGGCCCGTGATTACGTCTCAGCCCGGGGATACGGTGAGTATTTCACACATCGCCTAGGCCATAGCCTTGGCGCAGAGGTTCATGGCGAAGCCGTTAACCTGGACGGATGGGAAACCCGTGATACCCGGCTGGTCATCCCACAAATAGGTGTCACCATAGAGCCGGGCATTTACCTGCCAGAATTCGGAATGCGCTCAGAGGTAGACGTATATGTGTCTGAGTCAGGCCCGGCGGTCACCGCAGGGTTACAACATAAAGTTGTTCTCATCGGGTAGATGGCAAAATCTCCACGCATGTAGCCTGGGCATATTTCATTACAAGCGCAAGATAGTATATATAAGCATACGCATGCACTTCCAAGCACTTTCAGCATTGGAGGACTTTTACGGGTAACCCCTGAACCGCCACCCGGTATTCTGCTGTAGAGCAATACCTGATAGAACACTCTCCTGTTTAGAGAATTGTCCTAGCGGCATTACTAGAGGCCAATAAGTAAGACGAACAGGAATTATACGAGAAGCCATGGCATACATAGACCGGGTTGAGGTATCATCGGAAAACTACAAGCTGCTTATGGGAAACTAACACGTCCGTGTGCTGGAGATAACCTTGGCCACAGGCAAATCGGAGGTGACACACTCACATCCCTCTGAGACGGTCTATTTCATAACTGATAAACAAGGTCAAGATAAACCTTCCAAACGTAGATACTATGGAGGCTGATATACCAGACGGTCACGTTATGTGGCACGAGGAATGGACGCACCGCGTTGAGAACCTTGGCACCACCGACATCCAGGCGATTATAGTAGAAACCAAGTAGCAGAACAGAGACACAGGCTCGCATCTCCGAACATAAGCCCGTTAATGGGCTTATGTTTTTTATAAGGCTGCGCGAGCCTTTTCCAGGTCGTAAGCGGCCACCACAAGCCTGGAGTTGGTACCCATGTAGACCATGTCTATGTTTACTCCAGCCTCAGCTATGCGGCGCGCCACCGTGCCTAGGGTGCCAGGCCTGTCCTCCATATCCACAGTCAGCACTTCTCGTTCCTGAGCTATCTCAAGTCCAATCCCCTGGAACGCGGTGCGAGCGCCAACTACATCCTCCACCAATACGTGCAGGTAGCTCTTGCCTCCGGATGGGAAGGAACAGTATCCATCTATGTTGATACCGGCGTTACCCAAGGTCTCCCCCACCCGAGCCAATGTGCCAGGGAGGTCATCAATGATAACGGTTATGTCATAGCCCATGATATTGTTCCTTTCGTATTAGCGCAGTCGTCTTCCTAATTGTAATCCCTATGTACATATACGTCTCGCCTGTGTAGATAGGCCAAGAGATATTGGTAGTTGTAATCAGTGGCCTATAACTTCCCGTCCCATATATGACTGCAGCACCTGTGGCACCACAATGGAACCATCGGCCTGTTGGTATGTCTCCATTATGGCTATGAGAACTCTGGGAAGGGCTAATCCGGAACCGTTTAGGGTGTGAACGAACTGGGGTTTAGCGCCTACCTGTGGCCTAAAGCGGATGTTAGATCGCCTTGCCTGGAAGTCCGTGCAGTTGGAGCAGGTGCTTACCTCCAGCCACTCCTGACAACCAGGTGCCCACATCTCCAGGTCAAATGACTTCGCCGATGGGAAGCCCATGTCCCCTGAGCATAGCTGAACCACTCTGTAGGGAATCTCCAGCCGCCTGCAAACATCCTGGGCATCGTTTAACAGCTTGACCAACTCCGCTTGTGATGTTTCCGGGTCCACCAGCTTGTACAATTCCACCTTGTCAAACTGGTGGACTCGTTTAATGCCTCGTGTGTCCTTCCCGGCGGCGGCCTTCTCACGGCGAAACGACGGCGTGTGTGCCACATAGTGGATGGGAAGGGAGTCAGGCTCCAGAATCTCATCTCTATGCAGGCCCGTAAGTGGCACCTCAGCCGTGGGAATGAGCCATAGGTCGTCTTCGTCATCGTGGTACAGGTTATCCGCGAACTTGGGAAGGTTGCCACTGCCCAACATGGTCTCTCTGCGCACAATGTACGGAACGTAAACTTCCCTGTACCCATGCTGCTCTACATGTAGGTCTATCATCCAGGATATGAGAGCACGCTGAAGCCTAGCCCCTGCGCCGCTGAGCGTGAAAAAACGGGAGCCTGAGAGCTTTGCACCCCTAGATAGATCTATGATACCAAGTCGCTCTCCAAGGTCCCAGTGAGGCAGCGGCGCAAAATCGAAGTCATGAGGATCGCCCCAAGTCTCAACAATCACGTTAGCCGATTCGTCTACGCCCTGAGGTACGTCCGTGAGAGGCAGATTTGGGAGCTTGAGCAACTCTTCATCCAGGCTGGCCTCCACATCCTTCACACTATCTTCCAAGGCCTTGATGTGGTCTCCGGCCTGACGCATCTCTTCTACAAGGTGAGCCGGTCTCTCAGCCATACGACCAAGTTCTTTGCTAACCCGGTTGCGATTGGCCCTGAGGTTCTCCAACTCGGTAAGATGAGAGCGACGTTGGACGTCCAGAGACAGAATCGCTTCCAGCGGAGCTTCTTCGCCTCTTTTCTCAAGCGCCTCTCTTACCACGTCAGGATTCTGCCTTATGAGTTCTATGCTGAGCATGGTCGCTACTGTTTCCTCAACTGAGGAAACAGTATTACCTCTCGAATGGATTCCTGGCCGGTTAGGAGCATTGTCAGACGGTCAATGCCCATTCCAAGGCCGCCTGTGGGTGGCATACCGTGTTCAATGGCCAGTAGGAAGTCCTCATCCAGACGATCCATATCCTCATCAAGCTGCATCTTCTTACGCATGTCTTCCTGGTCCATGAACCGTTGCCGCTGTTCGTCCGGGTCGTTCAATTCGCTGAAAGCGTTGGCTATTTCCATCCCCCCAGCAAAGCCCTCGAAACGCTCCACCAGGGAGTGATCGTCTGGCTTCTGCTTGGCAAGAGGGGACATTTCAAGAGGATAGTCAATTAGAAATGTGGGCTGAATAAGCTGTGGCTCCACGCTGGCCGTAACCAGCTTGTCTATGAGCCTTCCACGACTGCTCCGTCCATCGACGTGGATACCGATAGCTCTCATCTTCTCTTCAAGTGCAGCGACATCCTGAGATTCCTGGAAATCTATGCCGGTGCAGCGCTGAACCTCTTCCCTCAAGGAAACCCTTCTCCAGGGAGGTGCAAAGTCGATAACGTTTTCGCCAAACTGAACCTGAGTAGTACCCAATACTTCCAGTGCCACAGTAGACACCATCTGCTCAACCATGCTCATCACATCTTTGTAGTCGACATATGCTTCGTAGCTCTCAAGGAGCGTGAACTCCGGATTGTGGTCCTGATCAATTCCCTCGTTGCGGAACACGCGACCAATCTCGTATACCTTGTCCAGCCCTCCCACGATGAGACGTTTTAGATAGAGCTCTGTGGCAATACGGAGATATAGGTCCATGTCCAGAGAATTATGATGGGTGGCAAAGGGTTGAGCCATAGCTCCCGCGGCAATCGGTACCAATACAGGCGTCTCCACTTCCATGAACCCCTTGGTATCAAGGAAACGGCGCATGGCCCCTATGATTCTGCTCCGCACCTGGAAGTTGTGTCTTGCTTCCTGATTTGTAATCAGGTCAAGGTATCTCTGTCTATGGCGCGTCTCAACGTCAGATAGCCCATGCCATTTCTCAGGAAGAGGACGCATTGCCTTGGACAGAAAGGTGATTTGGCTGGCCTCTATGGTTATTTCACCTGTATGGGTCATGAAAAGGGGACCCTGAGCACCAAGGAAGTCTCCAAGGTCAAGATCACGGGCCAATTCATATTCCTGCTCAAGGATATCCCGTCGCAGATGCACTTGAATATGACCGGAGGCATCCTGCATATTCAGGAATGTGGCTTTACCCATTCCCCTCAATGCCATGATGCGACCCGCCAGCGACACCTTGACGGTGCGGGTCTGTGACCCTTCATTGGCCTCCTGGGACCTGAAAAACGCTACTGCCTCCCCTATTGTATGGGTGCGGTGGTAGCTGCTAGGGAATGGTTCTATGCCTTTGCTCCTCAGTCGCTCGAACTTCTCTCGCCTGCTGAGGAGCAGGTCTCCGCCTTTTCTAACCATAATGGTGTGGTATACCCCACTCTGTGACTAGCTTATACTCGATATGGCAAGAGTGACCATTCCTGCAGGTGTCTTAACCTGCACATGTGCACCCATCTTTTTGTCCGGCAGGACATTGCCTACCAGAGACTCGTTGGAGATGCGTCCCTGCATGGGATCCGCCTCAGCACTACCGGCTATGGTGCACTCTTCCTCATCTCCGCACTGATTCAGAAGCACAACATAGCAGCCCAGTTGTACTATGTCAGAGTAGGCTGCGTCCACATCAATCACGATGGCGTTACCAGTAATCGTCTCCAACGTGAGAATCCGCCCTTCAACAAAAGCCTGTTCGTTTTTGATTCGTCGTATTCTGCATTGTCGACGGTGCCTCCAAGCTCGTTAGCCTTCTGGATACGGCCTGCAATCTCCTGGCGACCGTCGGGCGGAGTTCATCGAGCGCCACCTCCAGCCTAGAAAGACCTTCCTTTGTGAGATAACTGCCCTTCTCTGGCACAAACCCCCTCCACGACGCAAAAAACTGAGAGTCGAGCTGCATTCAGCTTCCCTCAGCTAGGTCGTATTGTAAGGCCACTCTACATGGCTGTAAAGTGGCCTCGTGCGCAGAGAGCGACTACTCTTTGGCGTTGGCATAGTAGTGGCATAATTTCCATCACTGTCCGTCACTATCCCGCCATCACAAGGGAACAGCTCATTGTCTTCCTGGGAAATGCCCATGTAGAATGAAGCAGGCCTCTTTGGAATACTGATGGCAAACAAATCAACACCCCATTCAAGGGAAATACCTATGGTCAAGGTCACCGAAAAGTGCAAGGATGGCAGTAACAGCCCTGTCTTCATATGTGACTTCTCTCCCCCAAGAGGATCTGACCCGGCACTCCTCAACGGAGCGGGCGCTGTGGATGCCGACTTCCTGTGCATGGCCTACAGCCCCGGGAAATCCGTACGTGTAGACCCAGTCATTGCTGCCCACGCGGTCAGACAGCAAGAGGAAAGGGATGTTGTCTTCACCATAGCCACAAGGGACATGAACAAGCTGGCCATCCAAAGCCATCTGCTTGGAGCCAGCCTACTCGGTCTAGACAACGTGATTGTGGTTGGAGGGGACAGCTTTACGGCGAAAGATCTCACAATGGTCAAGGATGTCAGCGACTTCACCTCCACGGGTCTGATAGCAGCCATTAAATCCATGAACCAGGGGACGGATTATAGGGGTTTGCAGCTGAGGTCTCCCACGGATTTCTGTGTAGGAGCCACCATTGACCTTGGCAGGAACATTAATAAGGAAGCCAGGCTAACCCATAGAAAAGCTCTCGCTGGTGCCGACTTTTTCATCACCCAACCCTTGTACCGTATCGACCAAGTTGAACAGTTTCAGGAGAGCTATGAATCTGTGTCCGGAGAAGAGTTCCCGTTCCCTCTCTTTCTTGGTTTACAGGTACCAGATGCAAATGGACTCCTCTTTGGAGAGGTACCAGATATCATAAGGAAAGACCTGGACAGGGGACGCGAAGGGACGGATATAGCCATTGAACTGCTGCACAAATTTGTAGGCAAAGGAATCACAAATATTTATCTGGTTCCTCCAATTCTTCGAGGTGGGTTGAGGAACTACGAAGCGGCCCGAAAAGTGCTGGAGGCCTCCCTAAGGATTTAAGCTGTATAGGCGTACCCCTCACCTGGTATCAATAACCCATGTACATGGTACCAATGGCAAATGTCAGAAGCCTAATGTGGTTGTGTTAAACGACTATACGCGGTTACTCTAAATAAGGGATTAATATGAACTGGTTAGACATAGTCATTGTTGCCATCTGGGGTTTTGGGTTCTTCGTCGGGTGGAGAATGGGTCTCTTCGGAGCCATTTTTACCGCCGGAGGCCTGATTGTAGGCGTACTCCTGGCAGGACGCCTTAGCGATAACGTGGCTGAACTCATAACCGATTCCATCTCCAGTGATACCATGGCTACCGTCATAGCCTACGGCATCATCCTACTCGCCGTCTTCGTGGGGGCGCAGGTGCTCAAAGCAGTCGTAAAGGGCATTATGAAGATGGTCTTCCTGGGGTGGGTTGATACCGTGGGGAGCCTTGCTCTTGGTCTGGTCATTGGAGTTGTGATGTCCGGTGCTCTCATCACTGTGACCGCCAGATATTCCAGCGATTTACCCCAGGAGTTGCTTGATTTGACGCCCGGAGAGGTAATCAGCAACCTGCCGGTTGAGTTCCTAATCGAGAGGTCTGGGATACAGGAAAAGCTAAATAGAGCGATGGTAGAATCCAGCCTGATACCAATATTCCTTGATATTCGGAGTGCCATTCCAGGTCAGGCCCTTGGCTTTGTTCCAGACGACTTTAATGTAGCGCTGGAAGTATTGGAGACACAGATAGACAGCCAAGAGGGAACTGCACCTTAGGTTAGTTTCCCAAATGATTAGTACGCCGGTGCTTGTGCTGAACCAGAACTATCAGCCACTAAATGTGTGTGGGGTTCGTCGCGCGGTTGTCCTGCTCGACGTGGGGAAAGCCGAACTCCTGGAAAACGGCAGAGGCGCGATACGCACACCCCGTAGCACCGTTCCAATCCCCTCGGTCATTCGTTTAATCTATCTGATCAAGCGACCGATTCTCCAGCGAAGGCTGTCTCGTAAGGAGGTCTTCCTGCGTGACAACTACACCTGCCTGTACTGCGGTCGTGAAACAAAGCAACTCACACTAGACCACGTAATGCCTCGCTACCGTGGAGGAGCGCATACCTGGGAAAACGTAGTCAGCGCCTGCAGTACCTGCAATCACCGCAAGGCAGGAAACACCCCACAGGAAGCCGGTATGCATCTCCCAAGAGAGGTGCGTCCTCCAAGAGTAAATCCTTATTCACTCTTCATCCACAAGCCAATGCAGGATGGATGGCACAAGTTCATGCCCTGGATGGACAAGTAGCGTCCATGTCCCCGCGCCCGCGTTATGGGCCACCTGAGACTATTCTACAGGCTAGTAGCAACAAAGAGAACTGTGCAGCAACACCAGTTCTTCAACTACTCGACCTGCTTCAGGTCTTCCTGGGTGGCCTTTCTAACTATTGTCTTGAATGGCCCCTGCACTTCGCTGTACACCACCTGCTTGGTGTCTATAACTACCATTGCCGTTTCCAATCCCGCGTTAGTTTCCACAACCACATGGTCATGTAGACTCACATCAATGTCTCCGGAATCAATGTAATGCACTTTGTCTGCCTGCGGGAAACGAATACCTATCAGCTTTGACACTTACGTCACCTTCAATTGCCGGCCTTAGTCCTGGACTGTTCTTCCCTTCGTGGAAGAGAGAGCATCAAGACCTCCATGGCCAGCCTGGGATTAACATTGGATTCCATGTAGCCTATGGTATCACGAGTCTTCTTTATAGCCTCCACCACCTGCGAAGTGTGAATCCAAACGGCATGACGTTGCAAGGCTTCCATAGCCGAAGTGTTAGATACAAACTCTCCATCACCATTCTTAAGCACAAGCAGATCCCGCCACCAACTGACGGCAATTTTCAGTTGGTCCATGGCCTTATTGCGGTTCCTGGCATAGAGTACTGCCATACCTTCGGCGTAGGCAAACCGCTCCTCCAGAGTTTCATCCAGAAGGGATGCCACACGCTCCAACTCTGCAGCGTAGTCCTCTACAATCTGTGGTTCTCGAGCAGCTTCCAGTGCCCACCCGATCCTTCCTTTGGAGAGCCTTGCTAGGTCTCTGGCTTCCTTCGCAGGGGTGCCCAGAGATTGCTGCAGTTCCTGCGCTATGGATTCGATAGCAAGATTGTTGAGCCCAATCCACTGACACCTCGAGATAATGGTCGGGAAGATTGCCCCTCCATTAGTGGTGAGCAGTAGAAACAACACCGCCTCCGGAGGTTCCTCCATGAGTTTCAGCAGAGCGTTTGAGGCCTCCGAGCTGAGGGAAGCCGCCTCCTGGAATATGAATACACGATACCTTGCATCGTACGGCTTCAGGGTGGCTGAGTGCTGCACCTCTCTCACTTGGTCGATGCCTATCTCTCTTCTAATGGCGGACCCGTCTTGGTTTGCAGTGAGGACTATAGTCTGTACGTCAGGGTGCTGACCCACTGCAATCCGGTGGCACTGGTTACATTCGCCACAGGGGCGTTCAGACGGAGCTTCGAGGCAATTTACGGCCTGAGCCAAGCTAATGGCTAGGGTTGTCTTGCCAACCTGGGGAGGCCCAACAAAGAGATATGCGTGCGAAAGCATACCCTTCTCTAGGCTCTTCGATAACAGGCCAACGGCATCCTCATGCCCCACTACTTTCCACATTTTTTAAAAACATCCCACGGATGGATTGTAGCCATTCGGTGCTCTTTATGAGATTGCCAAATAGTCAGGACAGGTCGTTTCGCATCAGGTCTTCATATGTCTCACGACGCCTTATGATACGGGCCTGCCCATCTTTTACCATGACAATGGCCGGCCTTGGCACAAGATTGTAGTTGCTAGCCATTGACGGCGCATACGCCCCGGCCGCGGGAACGGCCAGAATGTCTCCCGGTTCGAGCCTGGGAAAGAGTACGTCCCGCAACAGCACGTCCCCGGACTCGCAGAACTTACCGGCAACGGATATCGTTTCCCAGCCCTCTTCCTCAACCATCTTGTTGGCTATCACAGCCTCGTATTCGGCTTGGTAAAGGGCAGGTCTGATGTTGTCACCCATACCGCCATCGATTGAAACGTATTTCCTGACCCCGGGGATATCCTTAGATGCACCTACGCTGTAGAGAGCAACTCCAGCGCGTCCAATTATGGCTCTGCCTGGTTCTACAAACAGATGTGGGCTGTCCGTCCCCTGTAACCCATCCAAGGTGGACGCGATGGCATCTGCGTACTTCTCCACCGCGGGTGGTTGCTGATCGCGGGTGTATGCAATAGCAAAACCTCCGCCAGGGCTTATCTCCTGCAACGGCAGGCCAACCTGTGAAGCAAACTCCAGCGTAACTTCCATACCCCTTGTGTACGGCTCCAACTCGAATATGGGCGACCCAAGGTGGAAGTGAAGACCAATCAAATTTATGTTTTCTGCCTTCATTGCCCTCTCAACGGCTTCTTTGGCCTGCCCAGTCTCGATGGGAAACCCAAACTTGCTGTCCAGCACGCCGGTAGTGGTGTAAACGTGGGTGTGCGGGTCTATTCCGGGAGAGACACGCAGGAGAACGTCCTGTATTACACCTCTTTGAGACGCAATTTCATTGAGCATATCCATCTCGTGAAAGTTGTCCACAACCACACGCCCAATGCTGTAGTCCAAAGCCATCTCAAGTTCTTCACGGCTCTTGTTGTTGCCGTGGAAGTAGATTCTTTCGGGAGGAAAGTCCACCTTCTGAGCCACCGCCAGTTCACCGCCGGATACCACGTCCAACCCAAGGCCCTCCTCTTTGAAAATCTGGGCTAGGGCAACGTTTATAAACGCCTTGCAGGCATATATGACGGTGCTGTCTGGATAGCGCTCACGGAAGCCTCCCACAAACTCCCTGCATCTCCCACGCAGGGTCACTTCGTCGAAGACGTAGAGAGGCGTGCCGAACTCTGCGGCAAGATCCATGACATCGCATCCGCCAATAATCAGGCTACCCTGAGGGCTGACCTCCGTAGTGTGTGGGAAAAGGGATGCGTTAGGGAAACTCAAGGGATTATCTCCTGGAATTAGGATTACCGAATGGCCTCGCGTGCGGCCATCACTAGGAACTACAGATGCTTACGTCTTCCTCCGTGACCGTGCCATTCTCGATGTAAAAGGCCCTTATAGGAGGGTTTTCTTTATCAAGCAGAGAGACAAGTATGTACCTGGACTCGGGCCAAGTAGCCAGACGCACATCCGTATCAGATGGATAGGCTTCCGAGTGGGTGTGTGAGTGGTATATGGCGACTATTTCCCACCCGTTATCGTCTATTTCGTTGTACACCTTCCAAAGCTCTTTTGGGTCCATACGATAGCGGTAGGGGCTTGCCTCCGCGTTCATCATGCGATAGAGGTTCAATGTTCCCCCATCCTTGCCTGCAAGGATGCCACAACACTCGTTTGGGTCGTCCTCAAGGGCATGAGCCACCATCTCTTTGGCGTACTTTGAATCTATGTGCAACATTTCATTGTCATTGTAATAGCGTGGAGCCGTCTTGCCTATCCCTTTGCTATCTCACGGCCGCATCGACTACCGCGCACCCGCCTGCTATAATGTCCTGCGGTAGCGCTGACTAGCGGGAGTAGCTCAGCGGAAGAGCGCCGCCCTTCCAAGGCGGCTGTCGTGGGTTCGAATCCCATCTCCCGCTCCATAGTTTTCTAAGCAATACCCACCCATTTCTCAATTAGCCTCATGCCGTCCCCAAAGGTCAGTCCTGAAGCCGTGACCCCCTTAAATTCACTCAACAAAATTGGGCAGATAACTCCTCAGGAGGCATTCCGTCTGCTGGAGAGTGAGCAGGGTGTGGCTAGGTGGGAACCAAGATACGACGCCATCTCCGAGCTTCTGTTCACCATTCTCTCTCAGCACACCTCTGACCTGAACGCGCTGCGAGCCTTTGAAAACCTTCGAGATGCCTTCGATGGTGCATGGGAGCAAGTGGCCCTAGCCGACCAGAAAGATATCGCCAAAGCTATATGGATCGGGGGGCTATCCAAGGTCAAAGCGCCCAGAATAAAGACTGTCCTCAAGGACATTCAAGACAAGCGCGGCAATCTTGACCTATCCTTTTTGGGTGAAATGCCCATGTCGGAGGCAAAATCATGGCTCAGAGAATTGTCCGGCGTCGGGCCAAAGACCGCGGCCATAGTCCTGTGCTTTGCCCTTGGAATGCCAGCAATGCCAGTGGACACCCATATCTACCGCGTGAGCAAGCGCCTGGGATTCATCAGCGCCAAGACCACGGCTGAACAGGCACACGATATTCTGGAAGCTACGGTTGACCCGAAACAGGTCTTCCCCTTCCACGTCTACATAATCACCCACGGACGGCAGGTGTGCAAGGCAAGGCGTCCTATCTGCAATGAGTGTGTCCTAAAGGAAGGATGCCCATCCGCCTTCCAAGTCTAGAGTGCAAGGCACGTTCAACTGGCTGATGCTGCATTAGTCTCCCCCCATTCCTCGAATGTTGAATGTTGCCCCGAAACCAGTCAGGCATTATACTGATGCCTTGCATAAACTGGGAGGACAGGTTGATGAAAGCTGCGATTATCAATGTAACCGGATATTTCGGAATAGAACTGGCACGACTTCTGCATCGTCACCCTGAGGTGGAGATTACCCAGGTCACGGGACGAAGCGCTGTGGGTCAGAGGCTGGGTGAAGCTTTTCCTCATCTGAGAGACATTGACCTAACAATAGATGCCGAAGTGACCGAAAGCGTGGATGTGTTATTCTCAGCACTTCCCCAGGTAGCCAGCGCCGAAGCACTGATCCCGTATGTGGAAAAGGGCATCAGGTCAATAGACGTTAGCGCAGATTTCCGCCTCAAAGATGCGTCCGAGTACGAAAAATGGTACGGCGTGCCACACGCCAAACCACAACTCCTGGAAGAGTCAGTTTACGGCCTCCCTGAGATGAACCGGAACGAGATACGGTCGGCAACGCTGATAGCCAATCCGGGTTGTTACCCTACAGGAGCAATCCTGGCCCTAGCCCCAGCCATACGTGAGGGACTAATCCATGACGACATAATCATTGATGCCAAGACCGGCGTGTCTGGGGCTGGTCGTGGCCTTAGCCTCGCAGCCCATTTTTCAGAGGTAAACGAGAACGTCTCAGCTTACGCACTCGACGGGCATCGTCACCTACCAGAGATCACCCAAGAGCTACGCCGCGTTAGCACAGGCTTTGAGCCAAGAATCACATTCCTGCCTCACCTGATACCGATGACACGTGGAATCCTGAACTCATGCTATGTCACACTGAAGGACGGAGCCATCACCTCCGGCCCTTCTGGAATAGAAGAAATACGTGCCCTGTACAAGATCGCCTACAAGGATGAACCCTTTGTGCAAGTGGTGGACTCTTCTCCAATGACAAAGCACACACTTGGAAGCAACAAGTGCATCATATTCCCCACCGTGGATCTGCGCACCAACCGCCTGATAGTGATAAGCTGCCTAGACAACCTGGTGAAGGGAGCTGCGGGTCAGGCCATCCAAAATATGAACATCATGTTCGACATGCCGGAAACCGAGGGACTGGAGCAACTGGCGCTTTACCCTTAAAGAGGGGTATCCTATTAATGGTATCCTGGCATAGAAGGTCACCTTCACAAGGCAGATCATACGTGCCCTCATCGTCTAGCTGGCCTAGGACGCCACCCTTTCAAGGTGGAGATCAGGGGTTCGAATCCCCTTGAGGGCACCACATCTTAGCTACAGAAGTGATGTTATCCTCGCAACCTGATGCTCTGGCATATCCCTTTTGCTACCCATTTGCTAGCCTAGCGTCTGCACCAGAAGTTTCTTTCTAAGACTTCGTCCATCTTCAAGGCGGCTTCTTGCATCCCTGGCAGGAGGTGTGAATAGTTGTCCAAAGTGATCTGAATGTTGGCGTGGCCTAATCGTTCTGAAACCACTTTAGGATGAACATTCTGTTGTAACAGCAGGCTTGCATGAGTGTGCCTCAGGTTACCCCAATCGTATTCCGGCTAATCTATTGCCCCGTACAAGCCTGATGAATGCGTGTGTGAGGGTGGAGTAAGAGGTTAAGTGAGGTGCGGGCTCGCAAGCAGTCATTAGCAGGGCGATGAGTGAAATAACTGCGTCAAGGCCAGAAAGTCTCATTGAGGTATCATAACAGGGACCCCCATTGGCATGACTAAGTAATGTACCGATAGGCCCAGAAACTCAACTACTTAGATTGCCAATTGGGCACTTGGGGAAAGTTAGTTCAACTGGCGACGGTGACCAATTTAACTTTACAGACGGATCCGCGGATCCAGCCATGCATAAGCGACGTCGATCACGATGTTGGTCATGATAATCCATACGGCAACTATGGCAACCATGCTCTGTACCACGGGGAAGTCCCGCTGGTTCATTGCCCTCACTATATACACTCCTAGCCCAGGCAACTGGAAGATGGTCTCCATAATTACCGAGCCCCCGATGATCGCTGCTACGGATATTCCTATTACCGTTATCACGGGCAGAAGGGCGTTCTTCATAGCGTGCCGATATATCACGACGAAATGCCTCAGCCCTTTCGCATTGGCTGTCCTGATGTAGTCCTGACGCAGCACCTCCAGCATGGTAGAGCGCATCATTCTGGCCTTAGTCCCCATAGAGGAATAGCCACCAATGAGAGCTGGCCAGAAGAGAATGAAGACGTTGGCGAGTGGGTCCTCCCACACATGGGAGTACAATATTCTGGGAGACCAGCTAAAAATGTACACACCTGCCACAATCACTAGGGTGGCGATCCAGAAATTCGGCATCGACAGGCCGCCCAGTGAGAAGACTCTTCCAACATAATCCCTCCAGGAATCCTGCCTCAGGGCCATCACGATACCCAGTGGAATACCTAGGAAGACAGATAGCACTACAGTATAAAACCCCAGTTGCAGTGTAACGGGAGCCCTGTTGACGAACTCGTCCATGATGGGCTTGTTGGTGTAGAAAGAGATTCCCCAGTCTAGGGTAATTACGTCCACGAGCCAACTCAGGTACTGTACGTGCAAGGGCCTGTCCAGTCCTAAGAGCTTCTGGATCCGCTCAAGTGCTACTGGATCCACGTCTTCGGGGTTGAAGTCTTCTTCCCCCTGGCTTATAACCATCAAGGCCACGTCTCCCGGAGCTACCCTCATTAAAAGGAAGATCACTATGGATACCACTATGACAGCAAATAGTCCCTGCAAAAGACGGTTGATTATATACGTTGTCACGATTTCCTCTTTACTAATCGCGTGTGGGAGGCATTTCCTTATAAGGCTTATCGTAAATTTGGACGACCTTATCGCTTCCCCTGATATCTTTCCTAAACCGATTTAACTGGCTCGGCGCCTACCTACCAACTTGGGTGAGTTGCCACCTCGGTGGATCATCACAGCCCTATAGTACAAGGTACACCTAGGTCTCAAGTGCAATTCCATTCGGAACATAACATCTCCTTCGCATCGTATTACAACGCATTCGAGTGTATGTGACCTATATAGAGCTACGACGCTATCATTCGAATGCCAACCTTGTCAAGGTTGTTAACGTCCTCCCAAACTAGGACCTTCAATAGGAACACCATCTCTCCAAAGGCAATCCGAATCACCGGAACTTTCCGAAAGGCCAGAATCTGAAAGTTGAACAGTCGTGCGCCTCGGTGTCCACTAAGTATTGCAGACGTAGGGCTTGACTACGTTCAGCTTGCTCGGCATCATATTTCTATTATGGTTAATTGTGACCAATGTGGCAGGGCTATGGGCAATGTTCCGTATCAATCAGAGACAACTACTCAACAACGTTAATCGCTCGAAGAATCTCAGACTTGTCTGGAAAGCCCGATTTCCGCCAAGTTTCTTGACCATTGCCATCAGTGATGATGAACGTGGGAGTCGAGTAAACTCCAAATGCCCTTGCCATCGCAACTCCTATGTTTTCTCCTAGATTGAGGCGCACAACCGATGCTTTGCCAAGCAGTTCCATTTCTAGTCCATCCACGATGGGCTTTGCAGCGAGGCAAAGAGCTCAATAATCAGAGTAGAATTCTATGAATGTTGGAGAGCCATCTCCTAACGTAATAAGAACTGATGACTCGGTAACATGAGTACTCTCACCGCTAGCTAATGTGACGTAGGCAAGCAAGACAGTAATTCCTAAAGAGCCGATGACAATGCCCCTAAGCCACGGCCGCCCTATGCTTGACGCCACGACCACTCCAAATACCAAGACTGCCACCATCAATACCAGGAATGAATGGTGATTGAGCCATGTCATCATTGCTCAATGTCCTGCAGTCTAGGTTGTGACTTTTCCATCATCTGCTACCAAATATTATAGCGGAACTAAAGGAATCATACCCTAGATAAGCAATTCAATATTGCAAATGTCCCACAAAGTTAGATGTGCCAGAAGATAACATAGCAAGCTGAATTAAGCTAGGTTTTCGTAGTTGATCCAAGATGTGGATCTCTCAATTCAGCTTGCGAGATACCGACTACTGCAACGAGCACCGCACAAGCAACTGCACCACAGACTATGGCCAATGGCGCACCAAGCATTGTCGCTAGGCCTCCGCTGAGTGTGTAACCAAAAGGAGGGGCTCCTCCAGCCAGCATGCTACGGAATGCCTCAACTCTACCCCTTAGTGAGTCAGGGGAAATTGCCAGAATAACAGTGTTACGGGGGATCATCTGAACGGAATTCGCAGTACCAAGCAGTGCAGCAGCAACAAGCGTAAATGGAAACCACGGCGAAAGCCCCAAGAGTGCTAGCGCACCACAGTATGCCAGGACTCCAAAGATTGTATAGAGTCCCTTATATTTCATGTCGCCCAAAGATAGCATGATTCCAGCCCCAATTAGGCTACCGATTCCAGGTGCCGCGCTGAGCAACCCGTAGCCAGTCGCCCCTACCCCAAGTGACTCCGCGAAAATTGGCAATAGAGCGCGATAGCTACCTAGACCAGTTGCTCCAACGTCCAGGAGCAGAAGTGAAATGATCACTGGCTTGCTGCGCACAAAGACCATGCCCTGCTTGAAACTTGCCCAAGGACTCTCAGATGTCTCCCGCAATACAGGTGCCGACACTACCCCGATAATTACTACCATTGCGGCCATGTACAATAATCCGTTGAGCAAGTAGACAGTACCAAGGCCAACAGTAGCAATGGCCACTCCTGCAAGTGCAGGACCTATTATCTGAGACGTCTGTCCGATCGTCGCGTTCAGCGCCACAGCATTTACCAGATTTGCCTGTGGAACCAGGCTAGGAATGAGCGCGGTACGGGCAGGCTGTGTTACAGCAGTAAAGGCACTATTGAGGAATGTAATTAAGTAGAGATGCCAGACCTCCACAGCACCGATCATGGCCAATACTGCCAATATCAATATCAAGACAGCGTTCGCCACTTGGCCAGCCTGAATAAGACGCACCCGGTTCAGGCGGTCAGCAATGACACCACCAGCTAAAGATAGCACAATATGCGGAACTGCACGCACCAAGCCAGTAAGACCAAGGAGTAGCGCACTGCCCGTCAACTCGTAGACTTGCCACAGCATGGCAGTCTGGAGTAGTTGAACTCCCATAGACGTGAGCAACAGCGATGACGCGAATAGACGGAAGTCACCATATGCCAGAGCGCTAAACACGTTACCATTGCCTGATTGCTTTTCTGACATAGTACGCTATCGTTCTAAAGTAGATAGTCGTCTTTTTCACAGTTCCGAATGTAACCACGAAGTAGTTGAAGTGAAGGAGATTTTGTACTGGAACTCACATATGACAAAATCTATTCCTACTCGAGCCCTAGTCGCCGTTGCTAGATAGCTCTAAAGGATTCTCCCATCGGTCTGTGAATACCATATCGCTCAAGGGAAGTCGCTGCCTAGATGCAAGTTCGCGTTCTTTCAAATCATCGGGCAGAGCACTAACATCACCTGGATAACCGATTGCGACAGCGGTTACTGGCTCATAGTCCAACGGAATCTCAAACAGTTCCCTCGCCTTGTCCTGGGAGAACCCCCCCATTACATGACAGCACAGGTCGAGGTTGTACGCTTGAAGTAGAAGATTCTCGGTTGCCATCCCTAGGTCATGGTGGGCCAGTCGATTCGGTTTGTCATTCCTGACAATCTTAGTAACCGCTATTAACAGAACCGGAGCAAACTGAGCCCAACGATGATTACCCTCATTCAACGTGGATAGTACCTGCTCGTGACACGCATCAAAATTGACTCCCACTATGAACTGCCAGGGCTGGCTGTTCCCCGTAGATGGTGCCCACCTAGCAGCTTCAAAAAGGCTTGCCAAGGTCGAGACTCTGACTGGACGACCAGCGTCAAATGCTCTAGGACTCCAGCGCTTCTCAATTAAAGGAGATACCAATATAGATTTGTCCACTTTATTTATTCTCCATCTGCACTTCAGATTGCTAGTGATTTACCAATTTATTATAACATTTGAGTGCTTATAATGGAGCCATTGCAGATAGTATGCAACGCGGCACAGTGAACAGTGCTATAGATAGGAAAGTTCAATTGGATACGAGCCCGTCTATTTGAGTCATTTCTTCCTCTGTCAGCTTCCAGCTAGCCGCAGCAATATTAGCGGAGATCTGTTCGGGACTTGACGCTCCAGTAATGACCGCACTTACCCACGAATGCGAGAGCAACCAAGCTATGGCTAATTCTCCAATTGAATGAGAATGTTCCGCCGCAAATAATTGAAGCCGCTCAAGTATGTCGAAGTTGGCATCAGAGAGAACTGATTCATGCCCCAAATCTGACACTGGAAGTCCGGCATACAGACGTGCCCTAGTCATGATCTCTGAAGATGATGATGATTGCCGAGGTGTACCCAGGCGAGTTCCAGCCGGTGCAGGTTTTCCTCGCTGATATCTGCCAGTAAGAAATCCTCCAGCGAGCGGCCTCCAGGGTACCACGCCAATTCCATACGACTGACAGCAGATCGCCACTTCTGACTCAATGTGCCGATCAAGTAAGTTGTACTGCGACTCGACAACAACGAATGACTCCAAGTTGTTCACTCTGGAAGTCCACGCCGCTTCACAGATCTGCCAGGCTGTAAAATTGGAGCAACCGATGTAGCGCACTTTGCCAACTCGCACCAGATCATCTAATGTTCCCAATGTCTCTTCTATAGGAGTTGTTGGGTCAGGCCAGTGCATATAATATAGGTCAACATAATCAGTATCGAGACGCCTTAAGCTGGCTTCAATTGCCTGCATCACGTGATAGCGGGATCCGCCAAAATCATTTGCCTCCCCGCCTGTGGGGATCCCAAATTTAGTAGCAAGAATCACATTGGATCGTTTACTCTTCACGGCTCTACCGACTAGTTCCTCGGAATGTCCCGCATCATACACATCAGCAGTATCAATGTAATTAATACCCAGGTCTAAGGCGTGATCAATAACATCTATCGACTCTTGATCACTGCGTCCTCTTGTGGATCCGAAACCCAATGGCCCTAAGCTGATTTCAGATACTTCGAGGCCAGACATTCCTAGATTGCGATATTCCACTGCAACGCCCTTCCTAATTTCTTGAATGCGATCATATTATCACTTTGATTGCATGATTCATCAAGGCCATAATATATCGTCAAGTGCCTAGACGAGAGTGTGTCAAAGTCCCTATGTAGGATATGCAACTCTTTGTCCCATCCAGAGAACTCTGAGTTTCGGCTGTGATATCATAGGACGACTTTGAAGCAGAACGAGCGCGTTACATCCACGCCGCCGGGGCAGTGGCTAAAGTCCGGCAACCTCAATATGCACTACCTGGATTGGGGTGGAAACGGAGAACCTGTGGTGGTATTACACGGAGCGGCTTCATCGTGCCACTGGTATGACCTTGTAATCCCCCACATGAGTGACCGCTACAAGGTTATAGCCTTAGATCAGCGCGCTCACGGCAAGACTGACCAACCTGACTCCGGCTATGACTGGAGTACGCTGGCAGGCGATGTGGTTGGAGCTCTTGACCAGTTGGGCATACAAAAGGCGTCGGTGGTTGGGCACTCCTGGGGAGTCAGCACCGCCCTCAGTGTTGCCACCCTTCACCCCGACCGGGTGAACGCTCTGGTCATGATTGATGGAGGATTTGGAGGAAGGCCACGCCAGGACAGAACATGGGAGGAGTTTAAGAACAGACTGAGTCCACGTGACATTTACGGGCCTCGGGAGCGGTATCTGGGAGCCCTGAGCCAGCAGTTTGCTCACTGCTGGAGTGACCAACTTGAGTCCATTGTCATGAGTATGGTACGTGAGGAACCGGACGGCACGGTACACGAACGTCTGGACCTTCCAAACCAGCAGCAGATGCTATGGGCAATGTGGTCAGAGCCAACCAACGCCATGTTACACCAAGTCAGATGCCCCACACTAATCGTTGCAGCCGCTGGTCGTCAGCCGTCTGCAAACCCGGATTTTATGGAACGACGGAGAGCAAACGTGGAGGCAACCCGGGCTGTTATAACAGACGCCAGGGTGGAGTGGATGCCTGAGACCGGTCATGACATAGGCTATGAGAAGCCAAGTGAACTGGCCGATGTCCTCAATGGGTTCCTAGCTGGCATATAGAGCGTTTCAAGGGCTGGCGGCGACCGGCAAATGTCGAGCAACCTTGGCGCTGGCAAATATGTCTCACTCCACCTCAAGGTATACCTGAGCCTTGGCGTATTCTTTACTTTTGGGAGGACACAATATCGTGATTGAGGAAAACTTCATCTTCTTCCCCGAGAAGGAAATAACCGCGACGCCCGACGACTTCGGCCTAGGTTTCGAGAACGTATATTTTACTGCTATAGATGGTGTGAAGCTCCACGGCTGGTTCGTTCCTGGAGAAAGCAACATCACTTGGTTATGGTTTCACGGGAATGCAGGGAATATTAGCCATAGGTTGTCCAACCTCACTATCCTACGCGACAAGCTGGGCGTAAACGTCCTTATATTCGACTACCGTGGATATGGCCGCAGCGAAGGAGAGGTCTCAGAAGAAGGCACATACCTGGATGCCGAGGCCGCTTTAGCCTACCTGAGGTCGAGACTGGACGTGGGCCGCGGGAAAGTAGTGTTCTTTGGACGCTCCTTAGGCTGCGCGGTAGCGGTAGACCTGGCTTCTAGGCATCGCCCCTATGCCCTCATCCTGGAATCACCCTTCACGTCTATATCTGACATGGCCAAAAGAACCGTTCCGATGCTTCCCCACGACACCCTCATTAGCACCAAATTCGACTCCATATCCAAGATCAGCGGCATCTCGGTTCCCCTGCTAGTCCTTCACGGTGACAGAGATGAGGTTGTGCCAATTGAGTTGGGGCAGCAGCTATATGAAGAAGCCAACGAGCCCAAGGAGTTCTATACAATACATGGCGCCGGTCATAACGATGCCTACGTAGCGGGGGGAGAGGAGTACTTTTCTACGTTGTGCCAGTTCTTAACAAAGCTTGGTGAGAATGCGAATTAGCAAGTCAGACTTACCTGTAGTAGATATGGCGTAGCTTGCATTCACACACAGGTTAACTTGTACCTAGTGTTGCTTTGAGGTAAGATTGAAATGTAGGATGCGCAAAGCACCCTACAGGTGGGTATGTCATGAAAATTCAATGGATGAAAAATAGCTTCGTATATATCCTCATAATAGTGGCTGTGGTAGCCATCTTCTTCGCCTTTTTCCAGGCGCCTTCCGGCTCCCAAGAGATACCGATCAGTCAGGTTATCCAAATGGCCCAGGACAGGCAGCTAAGGACCATTGAGATAAACGAGAATTCCCTGAGGGTGATTGACACCGGAGGCACTTCCTATAACTCACTTAAAGAGGATGGCATCAGCTTTTTCGTACTCCTTGAGGACGCGGAAGTAGATACATCAATTATTGAGATAGAGGTCAAGGGAGCAAGCGGATTAGGCAGTCTTTTCGGCATACTCATAAATTTCCTGCCTCTGATTTTCTTCGGAGCCATCATCCTGTTTATGATGAGACAGGCTCAGGGCGGCAGCAATCAGACAATGAGCTTCGGACGGAGCAAGGCGCGAATGTTTGTGGGTAATAAACCCGGCGTTACCTTTGACGATGTCGCTGGTATAGAAGAGGCTAAGCTGGAACTTCACGAGGTGGTGGAATTCCTCAGGTTCCCTGAGCGGTTTGTATCACTGGGAGCAAGGATACCTAAAGGCGTTCTGCTGGTCGGCCCTCCCGGCACAGGAAAAACACTGTTGGGAAGGGCTGTCGCAGGAGAGGCTGGGGTGCCGTTTTTCAGCATCAGCGGTAGCGAATTTGTTGAGATGTTTGTGGGAGTGGGTGCATCAAGGGTGCGCGACCTCTTCGATCAGGCCAAACGCAACTCTCCATGTATCATATTCATCGACGAAATAGACGCTGTCGGACGACACCGTGGCGCAGGGCTTGGAGGAGGCCACGACGAAAGAGAGCAAACGCTCAACCAGATTCTGGTGGAGATGGACGGGTTCGACACAGGGGTTAACGTAATAGTCCTCGCGGCTACCAACCGACCCGATATTCTGGACCCAGCTCTATTAAGGCCTGGACGGTTTGACCGCCGCGTGGTTCTGGATTCTCCCGATATAAACGGTCGCAATGCCATCCTGAATGTCCATTCCAAGGGTAAGCCACTCGGCCCTGATGTCAGCCTGACCGCGGTGGCCCAGCAGACCCCAGGATTCAGCGGAGCAGACCTTGCTAACCTGATCAACGAAGCTGCGATACTAACGGCAAGGCGAGGCAAAAAAGAACTTGGTCCCGACGAGTTTGCAGAAGCTATAGACCGGGTAATAGCCGGTCCGGAACGTAAGAGCCGGGTTATCAGCGCCAAAGAGAAGAGAGTCACGGCATATCATGAGGCTGGACACGCTCTGGTAGCACATATGCTCCCTGATGCCGACCCTGTGCACAAAATCTCGATCATCGCCCGTGGCGGCATGGGTGGCTACACACGGCTCCTACCAACGGAGGAACGCTACCTAATGACCAAACCCCAGTTCACGGACATGATGGCAACATCCCTGGGAGGCAGGGTCGCAGAGGAGTTAATCTTCAACCTTGTCACCACTGGTGCCAGCAACGACTTGGAGCATGCCACCAACCTTGCTCGCCAGATGGTAACACGCTACGGCATGAGCAAGCGCTTGGGTCCGCGCACGTTCGGGAAAAAGGAAGAACTCGTCTTCTTGGGCAGAGAAATATCTGAACAGCGGGACTATAGTGATAAGACTGCCGAAGAGATTGATGACGAAGTCCACACTCTGATCCAAACTGCTTACGACGCCGCCACTGAGTTGCTGGACACTCACAAGGCAAAGCTGGCACAGATTGCAAACTATCTCATCACCAACGAGACGGTTGAAGGCCCGGAACTGGCAGAGTTATTCGCCTCCACGTCACCCGAGTTTGAGGAACTGACGGAGATTGCACCAACCCCTTAGCAGTCCTGTTTTATGCCTGTTCTTCCAGGGTGTCCAAAGGCCTTGACCTGTAGTACATACCCCACCGTTGCATTAACTCAGTTACCCTGGGATCTGCCATCTCCACGAGTTCCCTGAAAAATCCTGCAAGGGCATGTGCGTGAATGTGCTCAGGTTGGCATACCCAGCTAGCCTCTGCCGGCACAACATAAATCAAGCCATTCTGATGGTCGCATTGGATTTCCACCCGGGTATTTCCTATATCTTCTTTAACAGTTACTCCGTGGGGCATACGACCTCCCTTATTTAACTGACATCGCTCATTAATAGTCTGTAGATTGGTTTAAAAGGTACCTTTGCTTGCCATTCAAGACTCCCCCTCCACTCCAACACCCTCGGAATTATACCAGACCATGACGTTGACACATATGGCGCAGGACAATTAGAATGTAATGTACCGAATTTCGTGGAGGCAACAACCGTAATAATGCAATCATATCAAATGGTATTTTCGCAAGCGTTAACCCAGTACCTCTCGATAAAACATTTTCAGGCAGCACCCGACACATTACAGGAACTCAGCAAGTTTATCCGATGGTGCGGCAGAGAACGGAACGTTGTCGAATTGACTCCACAGGAAGCAGCTTCATACGGTCAACTGATGGCGGAAGCAGCCGGATGGCAGGACCCAACAGCGCGAGTGCAGGCCGTAAAGGACTTCCTGTCCTTTTGCTACAAGAGTAATTTCACCCAGACCTCTCTTGCCAAACACGTGAGGGTAAGAAAGACAGGCCGCAAGTCCGCTCTCAAAGAGAAGGCGCGAACCGCTATGGACATAACGCCTGAGGGTTATCAGAACCTCTTGAATGAACTGACGTCCCTGCGTGATGAGAGAGTGAGTGTGGCACAGGACATTAACCTGGCCGCGGCGGACAAGGATTTCCGAGAGAATGCTCCACTTGATGCCGCACGAGAGCGTCAGGGCATGCTAGAAGCCAAGATACGTGAACTGGAAGACGGACTGCAGCGCGCACGCTTGGTGAATCCAGAGAACCAGAACTCCACCAAGCAATTGGATCGTAAGATCAAGCTGGGCAGTAAAGTCAAGCTCCAAGATCCGTCCTCAAAGGAGGAGATGGAATATACCCTGGTCAATGCCGCTGAAGCCAGCCCCATGGACTTCAAGATGTCCGTCGTATCTCCGGTGGGTAAGGCCCTTATGAACCACGGAGTCGGGGAAGATGTGGAAGTGGTTACGCCAAGAGGAAACCTACGCTATCACATCAAGAAGGTAGACTGAACCCCGGCCAGGGACAGGTTCAAGCATAACCCCGGACCTTCTTGATGGTTAATAGTATGCGACCCGCTGTGTGGGTCTTTACAACTTTCCAACTACGCCATGAGTAAGATTACAGAACTGGATAATAGCAGATGCTATGTATGACTTCGGTCTGATAGATGCAGTTAAGGCAGAGGCATTGGGAGAGCCTGGCGAGAGGCGGTTTCGTCTGTTGCTAGATGGCCTTGGAGGGAGCGCTTCCCTATGGCTTGAGAAGAATCAGCTCTTTCAACTTTCCGTTGTCATCCAGCAGATGCTGGTAACCTCCTCCTTGCAGGGAACCCCGGAAGACCACCCTCACGCAGAGCTAGGGCCTTCAGGTCAGAAACCAGATTCCATGGAGTTCAACGTCGGAAACCTCAGCTTGGGACACGATCCTGATAAAGACCTGTTTCTCATTGAAGCCCATGATATAGAGGACGACGAGGAAGAACCATTATTGGGATTCTGGACATCTCGCACTCAGCTGGAAAACCTGGCTGATGAGGCCCAGACCGTATGCGCGGCAGGACGTCCGCTGTGTCCCTTATGCAGCGCTCCAATGGGCCCGAAAGAGCACATCTGTCCGCGGTCCAACGGTCATCATTCCCTATAAATCTCCTCTGCTCCCGTTAGCTGCCTACTTCACTAACGTTTCATGGGTGAGTCATGGAATCAAACGCCAATTCCCAGAGTTCCAAAGACAAACTGCGGAGAGTCCTCCTGGAAGGAGAAATTACATCTCCTGAACTAATGCCTGAAGGCTCCAACTACACATTCCTAGTGACGGTATCCGATAGTTCCCTTGAGTGCGGAGCAATATACAAGCCCCACAGAGGGGAGCAGCCGTTGCGGGATTTTCCTTCCGGCACGCTTTACAAACGAGAATACGCCGCTTACGTAGTGGCCCAACACCTCTCCTGGGACTTCATACCTTTTACAGTCATTAGAGACGGCCCTTACGGAGTCGGCTCACTGCAGGAATTCATTGACATTGACACGGAATCTAGCTACTTCACTCTGCGTGACGATTGCCCTGAGGAGTTAAAGCGTATTGCCCTCTTCGACTGCCTAACCAACAACGCGGATAGAAAGGCCAGCCACTGCTTTAAGGATGTACGAGGATCGATATGGTCCATCGACCACGGACTCACCTTTCACCAGGAACCAAAGCTGCGAACTGTGATCTGGGATTTTGCTCAGGAACCCATATCTGACTACTTGTTGAAGGACATCGCTGGTCTACTGGAGAGCCTTGGTTCCACACAAGGGGTAGCGCAGGAACTTACCTCTCTGCTAGCTCAAGATGAGTTGAAAGCCCTACGCACACGCCTGGCAAAGTTGCTCAAGTCAGGTCGTTTCCCAACCCAAGATCCCAACCGCAGGAACGTCCCCTGGCCTTGGTTTTAGCAAAGCGTTAAACCGTTCCTTCCCAAGCAATAGCTTGGCATATTCTAGACACCCTTGACTAATCCGCACACGTGTTCTATTATTACGCTCAGAACACCAATAGGAGGCTGACATGTCCGAATTGACTTCCGATGACAGTTATCAACTACGTAAGGCGCAGATGGATGCAGACAAGCGGGCACTAGAGGCAAGAAAGTCCCAGCAAGAGCTTGAGAGGCTAGTCCTGGAGATGGAACACAAATACGGTTTGATAGCCTATGGCAGGACCATTGATCCCAAGACCGCCACCATACAGGATACGACCCCTACACACAGGGGCAATGGAAAAGAGTCGCAGGAGGCGCTGGAGTCGACCATCCTCGCAACAGTTACCGCCTAATTCTTTTGCGAGGTTCCGAGGGGTGGAAGGGCAGTAGTATAAGAACTAGTGCCCTTCCTAACCCCCCAGTCTAAGGATCGAAGATCATAGATAATTCCACATAGAAGGACATGGCTACTCCATTCATGTTCACTATGTAGTTTTGTTCGGGTCAAAGTCGACGCTGAGGGGAATCACCGTCTCAACGGTGCCGTAGCCCTGATCACAGGCTATCTTCGGGTCAGAAGGCTTCCAGTTGAGCACCTAAACCATAATATTTGTGCCCTCATTCTCTAGACGATAGCGGCTGCAGGACACGCACGCGTTAGGCAGGCCGGATACCACGGACAGGTCATCTGCAGTGGGTTCTTTGAGGGAATCGGACGACACCGTTACATCAGATGTCTCGCTGTGTCCAACGACATCACGTACCTCCATGGTGTGCTACCCCAATGGCACGTTCTGAAAAACGTACTGAAGAGTCGGCCGAGTTTCTTGACCTCGTCAGTTGACCTGCAGACCCCAGTCGTTCCTACGCCGATACCTCCGTACAGACGCAGCAACCCAACCCACCAGAACATTTCACACCTGCCCACTCCTTGACTACCGTTGGTGTGGGCAGGTGTGAGTCCGTTGACGTGGGAGTTGGTGTCAAAGCTTGTTAACGCCGACGCCATTATCGAGATGAGAGGCAAGACAGTTATTGATATCGGTCACTTCTTCATGATCTTATTCACCTGCTACCTTAAGTGTGTGATGCGAAACTTGTTCTAAATACAAAGACATAGAGGCACAAGAAAAAGTTCCACCACTTGCTAAAATCTAAGATAAACCATCTAGCGCAAGACTCTTACGAGTGCTCTTTTTTCGGCCTCCCACCAAGGGCCATGACCCTGCGGGCTATTGACCACAGCGGCCGTCTCCTGACTTTGATACGCGAGGCCACGTATGCAACAATATCAGGAGCACCCACCAATAGAGGCTCCCCCCAACGTCTGAACGTCTGAGATAGGCCTTCATCTGGCTTTCTAGGCGTACCCATGAAGTCGTGGAATGGTAGCCACCGCCCTTTCTTCCACTCAAGGACCTCGCCTCCTGCCTCCCGTATGAGCCCAACCCCTGCGGCAACATCCCAGATGTGAGCGCCCGTGAAAAATGAGTATTGAAAGACTCCACTCGCCGCAAGAACCATCTCACAAGCGATGCTTCCCATAATCCGCACCTCTCCCAGGCTCCTATTACTCTCCCCTGCGGTTCGGACGCGTCTGCGAGAAAAGACTCTTCCGTAGCTGGCCGGGATTCCGGCCAGTGCTGACGGGTGTGGTAATGAGTTGGAGACAACCTTAAGCGGTTCCCCATCTACGAAGGCTCCCCCGCCGACTCTGGCGTGATACACGCCATCTCCGGCGAAGGTATTTGGCAAAAACAGACTGCCTGCTATTGGCATCCCTTTGTAAAGCAATCCAATCGACACTGCGTAGAGCGGTATGCCCGCAGCAAAGTTAGCAGTACCATCAAGTGGGTCCAGTGCCCACATGAAGTCGGCGTTATCAGTCCCTGCATCGGTACTCTCTTCCCCAACTATGCCGTGATCAGGAAATTCTCTGGAGATCTCTCCTCTAAGATACTCCTCAACCTTCAAATCAGCCTCGGTAACCGGGTCCGTTGACTCTTCCCCCTTGTATTCCACATGGGTTCTGCCGGAATAAAAACCCTGTAGAACCGCTCCTGCACCCCGGGCCATGCGAATGGAAGCGGCTTCAAGTTCCTTTAGAATCTGTTCCTCTGGTATGTTGGTGGTCATTATCCTTCTCGGTGCAGGTGGTTCATTGTATGGGTCGTTCCCGCACAAATCAACGAAACTGCAAAGCGATTGGCAAGGCACATTCTACGAGCCGTGCTGCAAAAGGAAATCCTTTTGACACTCAAATATGGCAATGCTATGATTGGCGAGAGCTGGTAGACGTTTAGTGTGGTCCTTGCGAGTAGCTCCTCCGATTGTACTCTTCCTTCTCCAAGCATATCTTGCCACGAAAAGCAGACCAAATCCAGTTTAGTTTATTAATAGACCAGGTTTGGGTAACTGCGTAGGGGTGCAGTAATGAATCAAGTCGAGACTCTATATCTTGCCCTTCTTATCCCGTGTTTGTTGCTATCTGCCTTTTTCTCCAGTTCCGAAGCCGCCTTCCTCTCTCTACGGAAGGTGAGAATCAGGCATCTGATGGAGACCAAGGCAGTAGGTGCCGCGAGGGTAGCCAAGATGGTGGAACAACCGGAGAAGGTGCTACCCACCATACTCCTTGGAAACAACCTAGTAAACACTGCCTTTGCCGCTCTGGCCACAGTAATAATGATATCTCTCCTTGGAGAGGGCAAGGGTGTCATTGTGGCCACAGTGGCCAGCACTGCCCTACTGCTTGTACTGGGAGAGACGTTGCCAAAAACAGTGGCCATCCGCTACGCAGAGCCCCTCTTCTTCTTTTCCGCCCGAATTCTGGAGCGGATTGAGCGCTTACTACTGCCCCTGGTTGCCCTGCTTCAGTGGGTCAGTCGTATGCTGGCAGTGCGATTGGGAAGTGATCCCCGTGCTCTGTTCACTGAAGAGGAGATTAAAATTGCCATATCCATAGGAATGGAGGCCGGAGCAGTGGAGGAGGAGGAGGCGGAGATGCTGGAGAAGGTCTTCCGTTTCGGAGACCGCCAGGTCAGAGAAGTGATGACTCCCCGTACTGAGGTTGTATGGATTGAGTCGGGGGCTACATTGAAGGAGTTTTTTGCCATATATCAGGGCCATTCGCACACTCGATTCCCAGTGTTTGAGGGTGATGCAGAAAATATAGCGGGGGCGCTGTCGGTGAAGGATGTGGTCGCAGCCGTAGCCAGAGGAGAGATCTCGGATGACAGCCAGATAACCAGTCTACTCCGCTCGGTGAATTTTGTCCCGGACACCAAGCCCGTTGGCACCCTGTTTCGTGATATGCAGAAGATAGGAAGCCAAATGGCCATGGCCGTCGATGAGTTTGGAGGCATTGCTGGTCTGGTTACTCTGAAACAGCTCATGGAGGAAGTGGTAGGCCCGGTGGGAGAGGAAGGGATGGAGCCTGAGATGGAATACGAAACCATAGATGAGAATACCTTCCACATAGATGGCGGCATGCAAATAGAAGAAGTTAACGAGGAGTTGGAACTTGACCTCCCGACTGGAGACTACGAGACGGTGGCTGGATTTATTCTGGAGGCTCTTGGTCACATACCTGACGAGGGGGAGTACTTCCGTCACAGTGGCCTGCGTCTGGAGATAACCCAGATGAGGGGCATGAGAATAGAAAAGATAATAGTAACCAGGGGCCACATCACACTTGGGAGCTGATTACCTTGAACCTTATCCTAATACGCCACGGGGAAACACAGCACAACCTGGAAAGGAAAGCCATCGGCATCAACCCTGTAGGGCTAGATCCCAGGGGTCGTCTTCAGGCTACGCGCGCCGCAGAATCACTCGTTGCTCTTGCTCCGGACGCTCTATACACCAGCCCTCTTCCCAGGGCACTTGAGACCGCTACGACAATCTCTCAGAGGCTCGGACTAGAGTTGGTCGTCCATGACGGATTGAAGGAGGCCAACATAGGACTGTTGGACGGCCTCACACAAGACGAGATGTACCAAAGATACCCAGATTTTATGGAAACCTGGTCCAATGATCCGTCCACAACCGTCATGCCGGGCGGAGAATCCATCCTGCAAGTACAGGAACGAGCCTGGAATACCATCGAGGAGATCAAAGGTCTTCACCCTGGAGAGAGCGTGGTAGTTGTTAGTCACAGCTTCACCATACTTGGGCTTGTGTGCAAACTCCTGGGTATGCCTTTAGCTAACTTTCGTAAACTACGATTGGGTCTTGGAAGCATAACACGCGTGGAAATACACCAGGAAATAACCACATTGATCAGCTATAACGATCAGTGTCACCTGGAGAATCTACCCTGAAGGTCTGCTACAAAATGGGGAGAGGGACTGAGGATGGACAAGCTCTGGAACGCAGGCTCCTTAAGCGGGTAACGCACCTGCTAAAGGAATTGGGGCGTGCCAGGTGCAGTCAACCACTGATTGTTGCCGTCTCGGGTGGATCGGACTCCATGGCCCTCCTGTTGCTTCTATCGGAACTGAGGAAATCCCTCGGGCTGAATCTTCATGTGGCACACCTTGACCACGGCCTACGCGGCAGGGAATCCCAGGAGGACGCTCAGTTTGTTAAGGGGGTGGCAAACCGGTTGAGTATCCCTGTTACCCTGGGACAGGAATACGTAGAGTCCTACAGAACGACCCGTCGCCTATCGCTGGAGGAGGCGGCAAGAGAGGTACGTTACTCATTTTTATCCAGGGTGGCAGCGGCCCAGCGAGCCGATACCATAGTCCTTGGCCACACCGCCGATGATCAGGCGGAGACCATACTCATGCATCTCCTACGTGGCAGTGGCCTAGCCGGACTAGCAGGCATGTCGTCTCTAGCCCGTTGGCCCTCCTCTCACAATGAACAGTCTGTATCTCTAATGCGACCTCTACTCGCAGTTAGGCGAGTGGAAACCGTAACATACTGTCTGTGGAAGGAAATCACTCCTAGAGAAGATTCGACAAACCTCTCCCTTCAGTTCACGCGAAACCGGTTGAGGACTGACCTCATACCACAGTTAGAATCCTACAACCCGAAGTTCCAGGAGGCCCTGCTGAGACTGAGTCGCTCTGCTAGCCAGGACCAAGCTTACATTCTGGAAGAGGCCGTCCAAGCCAGGAACAGACTAGCGTCAGATTCTGGCGACGGCATCATCATAGAGCGAAATGGGTTTGCAGCCCTGGCCGAAACCCTAAAACGACATCTATTGAGACTTGTCTATGAGGAAATCAAAGGCTCATCTCATGGACTGGAACACCGGCATCTGGAGGAAATGGTAAGACTGGCCATAACAAGCACAGGCAAGGAATTTGACCTGCCGAACCGCCTTGTGTACTCGGTGGGGCATGAATTTATAAGACTGGGATTCGGCAAAAGCAAGCCGCCAGATGCACCAATTATTGTTGGTACATATCCGCTGACGGTGCCTGGTGACGTCCGAATCCCTGGATGGACCGTGAGAGCGCGACTATATGCTGAAGAGAGTGAAATCTCGACAGTGGGTGCGTATTCCGTTAGATTGAACGAGGGGAGCGTGGGTCGTAACCTCCTGTTGAGGGGAAGGAAACCGGGAGATCGGTTTCAGCCCATTGGCATGACGGGATCCAAGACGCTTCAGAATTTTATGGTGGATGAGAAGGTGCCACAGGAGATGCGGGACAGGGTGCCTCTGGTGCTATCAGGGGCAAAAATTGCTTGGGTTGTCGGTCACCGCATTGCCGACTGGGCAAGGCTGACGGAAGACACGACTGAGGTAGTGTCCCTAGAGTTCTCTCCTGCTACATAATCTCCACTAGCCTGAGGTTCTGCGTTGATCCAGGTATGCAGCCGCGTCTGGCAATGGGCTTGCCATCTACCTCGTGAATATCGGCGTTGAACTCATGTGGTGCGGCAGCACTAATACAGCGTCCCACTTCGAAAGCGCTTACGGGAGCACCGGCGTCTAAAAACTCCCTGATACGCTGTCCATTCAAATTCCCGCGGACGAATATCTCCACCTGAGAGTAGCCCGCCAGGTTCAGACGCGCACGTACCTCTTTCACCATATTCGGTCTTATGCCGTCCTGTGTCTGAGATTCGTCTAAGATAACTCCCCTCAAGCGCTGTCGGAGAGCTTTTGCGAGACTCACGGACTCCTCAATTTCGTCTTTAATAACGTTTACAGGCGACACCCGTGAGACTTCATGTGGGATGTGTTTGTCAAAGGCCTGCATTGCCCGCACCGTGTCCCCCATGATTAAGGAAATATTGGGCGAGATTGTGCCCGCTGGGGTAGTCCCAGTCAGCTTGGCACCCAAGGTGGTGGAGCAGGATACACACCCTCCAACCATAGAAGCATAGTCCATTATGCCTGCAACGCTCGGGTGGACATAACGTGCTCCGGCAGATATGACCGGAATCCCCGCCGCCGCCGATACGCACTCCTTGCTGGCCGTTGCCCAGCCGGTAGAGTGAGAGAGCGTGCCACACAGGGCAGTCTCGTACAGGCCAAAAGAGACATACGGTGCCGTGATCCTGAGGGCAACCTCCCCTGAAGAAACCGTTGCCCCTTCTTCCAGCGCCCACACCTCACGGTTACTCTCCGGAAGCACTTTGCTAAGCAATGTCTTCACCTCACGGATACCGCAAAAAACCCCGCCTTCGACGGGAGAGAACTCCATGGTTACCACGGGGTTAATTCCCTCATTGCGGAGAATAGTTATTCCACGGTGAAAACTCACGTCTGCTGTATCACCCACCATGACTGAAGGTCTCACCTCGAAATCTGATTCTGCCATAACTCTCCCCTTGGAATCTCAAAATATGGAAGGATTGTCGTCGTACACGTGTCTGGATAGTGTTCTTATATGTTCAGTGAATTTGAACGGGTAGCGTACTCATAAACTCTGGCTAACCGGCTACAATGGGCTGGGCAGTTACCAGCTTGGCACCCAAAATGCTCTCCATATGCTGCAGTGCCCACACGTGTGCATCTGGGTCAAAGGTTGCTACTGCGTCGTATGGTACTTCCACCAAGTAGTCCCTATTCCTAGCATCGGCGGTGGTATGAAGCACGCAGATATCTGTGCATACTCCGCACACGGTTATTTTCTCAGGGGCCAGCTGCCTCAATCGCTCGTCTAGTTTCGTGTTGTGGAAACCACTGTAACGCTGTTTGTCAATTCGTTCGCCGACATATGCGCTCAGTTCCGGGATTATCTCAGACTCCGAGGTTCCTTCCACGCAATGGATAGGGAACATCTGGAACTCCAGGTCGTCCGGTTGATGAGTATCGCAGATGTAGAATACCCTGGAGCCAATGGCAAGTTCTCTCTGGAGCAATGCCTGTACGCTGGGAATAATCTTCCTGGCATCGTCACCACAGTACAGGTTATTACCCTCCTCCAGAAACCCACGTAGCATATCCACCACTAGAACAACATTGGGCATGAGATAATCTCCAGACAGTTTCCTAGATTCTCCAAAATGCATGGTACATATTACTCAAGGAGTCAAGTAACTGCAAGCGGAGCATCCATGGAAAATCGCGTTCTAGTCCTAGCCACGCCCTAGAATGGGCAGGCCACTGGGCCGGCTGAGGTGAATTCTACCTGTTGTGGGTCGTAATTGGCCTCATGAAATAGAAGAGGGCAACACTCAAGTAAAGCGGGTAGGATACGATTTCCAGCAACGATGGGTTGCCATTGTAGCCAAAGATGCCCTTCAGAAAAGCTCCCAGTGTGCTCTTCTCATCGATAAACGAGTTCATGTCCCAGACATGCTCAACAAATATTGGGAGATATCCAGCCTCTTGGAACTCGTGAATACCGTGAGCGAGGAGTCCAGCTGCGAAGGCTATTAGAAATAATCCTGTGATTCTGAAGAATATGCGTAGATTTATTGTGTAAGTCCCCCGGTATAGGATCCAACCCAACGTGATGGCCATTGCCAGGCCCAGAAAGCCGCCAATAGTGGTATCCGCAGGAGTTGACGTCTTGGAGGCACTGAAAAGGAAAAGAGCCGTCTCAAGGCCTTCTCTTCCCACGGCTAGGAATGGGATAGCGACAATCGCAAATCCAGAGCCGCCAATCAATGCCTGCTCCATCTGTGTTTCCAATTGTCCCCGGATGAGACGGGCCTGGGACTTCATCCAGACGATCATCCAGGTCAAGACGGCCATTGCAAGCAGCATCGCCGTGCCTTCAAAGACCTGTTCTGCCTTGCCCTCCAGCTCCTTGCCAAGGCCGAACAGTATGGCTCCACCTAAAATGCTGACCGCGGTAGCAAGAGCAACTCCCTGCCAAACACGATTGATCAAACGGGTGTGCCCTGTACGCTTGAGATATGCCAATACTATTACTACTATGAGGGCCATCTCCAGCCCTTCCCTCAGTGTAATCAAATACGCTTGCGCCATCTACACTTCTCCGTAAGCTAAAATGCCAGCGAGATGCATGCCTTGTACCTATCGGCTACCCAGAACCCCGTGTATGGTAGATAAGGACTGGGATTCCGCGCTCCATACTTTCTATTTCTATTCTTGCACGCACTGAAAAGTATTAATGTTCATAAACAGACATAAACTACTCTCATACATTGTATAATAGTTCGTACATACTTACTATATTAGTAATATCATATGATATGCGCATTGTCAATGGCAGCATATACTAATTCAGCCACATTTGGTGCTGTACATGCACGGAACAGTACGCATCCTTGACGCGGGCCCGGGCGGGAGCTATTTTAGATAGTAGGTACCATATAAATCATGGCTAGAAGCACCAGAGCAACTGAGAAAAACCTGCCTTCAGAGACAGCTACCCTTGATCGTCTGTCTCCTGTGGCCGAGAACTATCTGTTATCACTGTACGTGTTGGGAGAAGAGGGGCTGCGAGCCACCGCTGTTCAGCTTGCAGAGCACTTAAAAAGTCTCCCAGCCGGGGAGGGTCTGGGCACCACTCTGCCATCTGTTCTTGGCATGTTGCGGAGAATGGCAAAGGAAGGATTGCTGGAACTGACACCGTACAAAGAGGTGAAGTTGACTCCCTACGGTGTAGTGCAGGCCGAGGGTATGGTGCGGCGACACAGGCTGGCAGAGAGAATGGTTGTGGACCTGCTGGGACTTGAGCTTCACAAAGCCCATGTAGAAGCCCATAGACTTGAGCACGCCATATCGCCCGACCTAGAAGTCCTCATCAAGGAAAGGCTCGGCAATCCGACCACATGCCCCTTTGGAGCACCTATACCAGGCAGCGGGTATACCCCTCCACTAGGCTTGAAGCTAGCGCTTGATCAGATCCGGCCAGGAGTCGGTTACTGTGTCGATAGAGTTCCGGAGGAAGACGCTGAGTTGCTGCGATTCCTGGTTGAGCAGGGCATACTGCCCGGGCAGACAATCACTGTGGTGGAGGCCAGTCCACACCGAGGGATAATCACCGTCAAGACCAAACAGGGAGAAGGCGCCCTCGGCTACAGTGTTGCTGCCCGTATCTGGGTCCGCCAGTGTGAGTAGCGCATGACTCCCACCAACTACCCTGTTATCCTCCTGGCGGGACGTAGCCGCTAGCCTCGAAAATAGCGCCGCCAGGCATGTCGACCAAGTTAGCAGGCGTACTCGACGGATTGTTCTCAAGGTATGCACGGACTATCCTGTAGCCTATGGCGTATCCCGTCCACTGAGGAATCCGGTCGTTATCACCAAAGAGAATGCGGCGAATTTCCGATGGGTCGCTGACCGCCAGTCGCCTGTGTACTTTAGGCCATACTCCTGTCTCCAAAGACGAGTCGAGTTCTTTGGTCCACGGTGGTCTCATATCTGGGTACTGGTCACTGGCAAAGGCATCGCCTACACCTTCGGCAATCATGGCGTCCAGAAGAGTTTCGGGTTCCTGAGTCTTCACATATATCAGTCTGCCTCCGGCAGGTGTTCTGGGAAAAAGGTGGTTCCGTACCAGGTGCGCATACTCATGTGCCACGGTATATGACAGCCACTCCTGCCACCCGTCTGCTGGCCATAGGAAAAGAACCATCACCTGTGACCCAAAGCTCACGCCAAGTACACCCTTCATCTGTTGAACAAGGACACGACTCTCCCCGTCGCCCGGCAAAAGAAGAATGCGGGCGTTCAGATCGTGGCGAGGCAGGGATGCTGTGCTCAGGGAAAGGGCCTCTTCCACCAGATATCTTGGGTCACTCTCCTCTAAGGCATCCAGTGCTTTAATGAGAGCCTCTATCTCAGGGTCACCCAGTTGTGCAACCGCCGACCTCTCTCCCAACTCCGGCAGGACGGCTTGCAGCGAGGAAAGCTGTTGGTGTACGTAAGCCCTCAGGTTTCGTTCAAGGTAGTCTACGGCATCTTCAGATGGCAGACCCCGTGCCTCTCTGGCAAACTTGGCAACAACTCTATAGGCTGGCGTAACGGTAAGCCCCACCGGTATACCTCGTTTTCTAGCAACGCGATCCACTCCAGTGAGCTACGCACAGCCGGTAATGGGTGGCACTATTTTCTGAACAGGATCATGTAGTGCTGGCCGTTCAAGTCACGTTCGCTCACAAATCGAAGTCCGGCCTTCTCTCCCAGTGCCCTCGCTTCCTCTTCGCTCACCCTGTCTTCAATGGAAGGGCCTCCCTCCATTTCTTGCTTGTACCATTCTAGAATAGCAATCCAGCCGCCTTTTTGGAGAGACCTCTCAGCCTCCGCCACAAAGCCAGCTTTATCCTTGACCTCGTTGAGTACAAACGCCAGAAAAGCTCCATCTAGACTGCCGCTATCAAGAGGCATCTTCTTTGGGCCGCTGTGAATCACATCCGCATTATTAAGGTGCACCTCAGATAGACGATGCCGGCATGCCACCAGCATCTCCTCCTTGGTGTCAAGTGCGTAGAGTTTTCCCTGGCTAACATACTTTGCCAACGGAATGGTAAAATAGCCGGGCCCACAGCCAATATCTGCAACAATATGGTATGGCCGTATGGGTATCATAGAGATGATGCGGTCCTGGTCCAGCATTTCGCGGCGCTTCGGAGCCAGCAGTGTATCCTTCGTGGCAACATCGAGTGTTTTTGGCATGGCCAACTCCTTCTGAGTTATTGGTAAACCTTGAAAACCTTCCCTATGCTACCCGTAGTTATACCTAGGAGCAATTCCGATTAGGGAAAGAAACAGCCTATTGTTAAAAATACACTACAGGAGTGGAAAAGCTGCACCCATATTGTACACCTTTTTGTCCTTGGCAGATACCGAGGTTCTCAATAAATTATGGGGTTGACTCCCATGTTATTGGGAGTTATAATGACTTACTGCCAATCTATGTTGCAGCATATTTTCGTATTTTCTTTAATTTCCTCTTTACAGAGCAACTTTTAAGTTGCATGTTCTGCGCGTCTAGTAAATGTTATCCTTATTCGCCTAGGAGCGTGATTCACCATGGATTCTTTAGCTGTGCGTCCTCTTCATAGTACCCCCGCAACACTTGATCAGAAATCCTATGCCAAGATACCGCAGGTATTGGATGTGCCGAACCTGATACGGCTGCAAATAGATTCCTTTAAATGGTTCATAGGCGATTGCCTGAGTTCCCTTTTTCAGGAAGTATCACCAATTCAGGACTTCACCGGAAGTAGATTTGAACTGTCGTTCCTTGAACACGAGTTCCAGGCACCCAAATACACCGAGGAAGAGTGTCGGGCTAGGGAGGTAACCTACGCCGCTCCCCTTTACATTACGACACGCCTTCTGATTAAAGAGACAGGTGAGATGAAGGAGCAGCGGCTCTTCATGGGAGAGATACCCATGATGACATCGCAGGGTACATTTGTGATAAACGGTGCTGAGAGAGTGGTAGTTAGTCAGCTGGTCAGGTCACCTGGGGTCTATTTGACAGTGGAAAGAGATGTTGCTAGCGATAGAAATCTGTGCGCAGGCAAATTGATTCCCTATAGGGGCGCATGGCTGGAGTTCGAGACCAGCAACAAGGATGTTCTGTCGGTTAAAGTGGACCGCAAGAGAAAGGCACCTCTCACCACCCTCCTACGTGCTTTGGGATTGGTGGACGATAATGAGCTGCTAACTCTGTTCCAGGATGTCGATACCGACCCCCAGCATCAATATATAAAAGCCACGCTGGAAAGGGATACCAACGTTCAGAGTCAGGATGAGGCACTCCTTGAGTTCTACCGTCGCCTCAGGCCTGGCGAACCACCAAACGTGGAGAATGCCCGTAACCTGATGGATAACCTGTTCTTCAACCCACGCCGCTATGACCTGGGTGGAGTTGGACGGTACAAGCTAAACCGCCGGCTTGGCATAGACATAGGTCCCAAAGAGCAGAACCTTACCAAAGAAGACCTGATAGCAGTAGTCAGAAAGATGATTCTGGTGAACAACGGCCAAGAGCCCCCTGACGACATCGATCACCTGGGGAATCGCAGGATACGGGCCGTTGGCGAACTCCTTCAAAATCAGCTCAGAGTAGGGTTCCTCCGCATGGAACGAGTTACCAGAGAAAGAATGACAACTCAACCTGACCCCTCCGCGGTTACACCCGCAGCGCTAATAAATGTCCGCCCAGTTGTGGCAGCTGTACGGGAGTTCTTCGGAGGTTCCCAGCTCTCACAGTTCATGGACCAGACCAACCCCCTGGCAGAATTGACACACAAACGGCGCCTCTCTGCTCTTGGACCAGGCGGCCTCTCACGGGAACGGGCCGGGTTTGACGTCAGGGACGTCCATCACTCTCACTATGGTCGCATCTGCCCCATTGAGACTCCTGAGGGCCCTAATATCGGCCTCTTGGGTTCTCTGGCCACCTATGCGAGGACAAACGAGTTCGGCTTTATTGAAACGCCCTACCGCAAGGTACGGTGGGAGCTACCCAACAACTCTACAGATATCCAGGGCCGCACCATCACCAAGGCCGTTCTGAACGACCAGGGTAAGGTAGTTGCCAAGAAAGGACAGACGATCACAGGGCCCCTCGCGAAGCGTCTTGCCGCCCTTACACCATGCACGATCAAGGTAAGTCCGTTTGCCTCCATAGCGCCTGATGACATTATCTACATGGCTGCCGACGACGAAGAACGGTACCCTATCGCCCAAGCTAACTCTCCGTTGGACAGTAAAAACCAGTTTACTACCGAGAGGGTGGAGATAAGGCGAGGTGAGATATTCTCGCTGGAGCCGCCAGAGAACGTATCCTACATGGATATATCTCCAATACAAATCGTAAGCGTATCCGCTGCCCTGATTCCTTTCTTGGAGCACGACGATGCCAACAGGGCTCTCATGGGGTCAAACATGCAACGACAGGCAGTACCCCTGCTCCGTACCGAAGCGCCGCTAGTCGGCACCGGCATGGAGGGAAGGGTGGCCATGGACAGTGGACAAGTGGTCATATCGCTCACTGCAGGTGTGGTCAGCACTGTCTCTGGTGATACCATAGAGGTTACAGACGTGGACGGCGTTCCACACAAATATACCCTAATCAAGTTCTTGAGAAGCAATCAGGGCACCTGTATCAGCCAGCGCGCCATAGTCACAAAGGGGGAGGTGGTTAAGGAAGGGCAGCCACTGGCTGACAGCTCATCCACAGATCACGGAGAACTGGCACTGGGTCAGAATCTCCTAGTGGCCTTCATGAGTTGGGAAGGGTACAACTTTGAAGATGCCATCATCATAAATGAAGAACTACTGAGGCAGGACAAGTTCACCTCTATCCACATCGAGAAGTTTGAGGTTGAAGCCCGAGACACCAAGCTGGGTGCCGAAGAAATCACCAGAGATATCTCCAACGTAGGAGAGGACGGCCTTAGGAATCTTGACGATTATGGTGTAATTTATCCCGGCGCCGAGGTAGGCCCCGGGGACATCCTGGTGGGTAAGATTACACCAAAGGGCGAGACGGAGCTTACCGCCGAGGAGAAGTTGCTTAGGGCCATTTTTGGAGAGAAGGCCAGGGACGTGAAAGATACTTCCCTGAGAGTGCCTCACGGTGAAAGAGGCAAGATAATAGACGTGAAAATCCTCTCAAGGGAACAGAAGGACGAGCTTCCTCCCGGAGTAAACACTCTGGTCAGGGTATGGATTGCTCAGACCAGAAAAATTTCGGCAGGGGATAAGATGGCTGGCCGCCACGGCAACAAGGGTGTCATCTCACGGGTGCTGCCCGCGGCTGATATGCCATACCTTGCTGATGGAACGCCAATGGATATTATCCTCAACCCAATAGGTGTGCCTTCCAGGATGAACCTGGGACAGTTGCTGGAAACACACCTTGGCATGGCTGCCCATAGCATGGGCATGCGAGTAATGACCCCAGTCTTTGACGGAGCGGAAGACAGAGCCATTGAGGACGGACTGGCCAGAGCATGGATGTTTAGACAATCTGGTGCCATAGACCCCCACTTGGTAGATGGCGACTCACATCCTGACATTGATATTGTGAAGGAGTGGTTGATAAAGAGAGGATACGACCCAGACAAAGTCTTGAGCGATGATCATCAGGGCGAAGCCAGAAGTGCATCTCTAAGGATTTGGCTTGCAGAAGAAGCGGGAGTCGATAGCGAGAATATGTCCGATGAGGATATGTTCGCCGAGGCCATGCGCCTAAGCAAGGAATCCGGCAAGTCTGCACCAACCTTGGGCAAGAGCATTCTGTATGACGGGCTGACCGGCGAGCCCTTTTATCAGCCTGTCACGGTGGGATACATCTACATGCTGAAGCTCATTCACTTGGTGGAGGATAAGATACACGCCAGGTCCACCGGCCCCTACTCCCTGATAACCCAACAGCCATTGGGAGGCAAGGCCCAGTTCGGAGGACAGCGATTCGGTGAAATGGAGGTGTGGGCACTGGAATCCTACAGCGCTGCATATAACCTCCAGGAAATGCTCACAGTTAAGTCCGACGACGTAATAGGACGTGTCAAGACCTACGAGGCCATCGTCAAGGGAGAGGACGTGGTTCAGCCGGGAGTTCCAGAATCCTTCCACGTGCTGGTGAAGGAGCTTCAGAGCCTCGGAATATCGGTGGAGTTGCTCCATGAAGAAGACGAACAGCCTATGCTTCAGGATGCTACGGAGCCGGTTACCGTGGAAGGTGAAGTCATAGACGAGCTTGCCGGAGTGAATTGGCTGAATGAAGTTGATGAGCCAAATGGAGTAAATGAAGAAGAGGCAAGCGAAGACAAAATAGATACCATAGGTAAAGTAGACGGAATAAACGACACAGAGGAGGTGGAGAATGGCCCCGAACATGGAATTTAACGCTATCCGCATCTCCATTGCTGCCCCGGAGCAAGTTAAGAGTTGGTCTTACGGAGAGGTAACCAAGCCTGAGACCATCAACTACCGTACACTCAGGCCTGAGAAGGACGGGCTTTTCTGCGAGCGTATCTTTGGCCCCACAAAAGACTGGGAGTGCTTCTGTGGGAAGTACAAGAAGATTCGCTACAAGGGCGTGATCTGCGACAGGTGCGGCGTGGAAGTGGCTCGCTCTAAGGTCAGGCGGGAAAGAATGGCTCACATTCAGCTCGCTGCTCCCGTAGCCCATGTCTGGTTCTCAAAGGGTATACCCAGTCGATTGGGACTTCTCTTAGACCTTTCCCCACGGAACCTGGAAAGGGTACTGTACTTTGCCAAGTACGTTATCACGCATATAGATGAGGACAAGCGCACCAGGTCCATTGAGTCCCTCAAGGAATCTCTGGTTCAAGAGAATCAAACTGAGCCCCTGTCTGTAGAGGAATCAGCAAAGGTTTCTCAGGACGACCACCCAGATACTGAAAAAGGCGTGGTGCTGGCAAATGCCAGCGTTGAGGAAGATACCGCCAAGAGCGAAGAAGAAGTCCAGGCTCTGATAGACGAGTTGGAAGGTTTGCGAACCATGCAGCTCCTGACGGAGGCCAACTACCGTGACCTGAGAGACAAATTTGCAGACATCTTTACGGCCACTATGGGTGCAGAGGGCATTCTGTCCATACTAAAACAGTTGGACCTTGAGTCCCTCAAATTGCATCTGCACGAAGAGATCGTCACAACATCAGGACAGCGCCGCAAGAAGGCAATAAAGCGCCTGCGCATTGTGGAATCTTTCATAAAGAGCGGCAACCAGCCTCAGTGGATGATCCTCTCCGTGCTGCCCGTGCTGCCTCCTGACCTGAGACCAATGGTGCAGTTGGACGGAGGTCGGTTTGCCACCAGCGACCTTAATGACCTCTACAGGCGAGTCATCAACCGCAACAACAGACTGAAACGTCTGCTGGATTTGGGAGCGCCTGAGATCATTGTCCGCAATGAGAAGAGGATGCTTCAGGAAGCGGTGGATGCTCTCATAGATAACGGACGGGTTGGGAAAGCCATATCCGGAAGCCACAACCACAAGCTCAAATCTCTGGCAGACCTCCTTAGGGGCAAGCAGGGAAGGTTCCGCCAGAACCTGCTCGGTAAGAGGGTGGATTACAGTGGGCGTTCCGTCATCGTGGCAGGTCCAGAGTTGAGCCTCCACCAGTGCGGCCTTCCCAAAAAGATGGCGCTGGAACTGTTCAAACCTTTTGTAATGAACCGCCTAATATTGGACGGCCACGTACACAACATCAAAAGTGCCAAGCGCATGGTGGAGCGAGTGAGGCCTGAGGTATGGGACATCTTGGAGGAAGTTATATCCAAGAGACCCGTCCTTCTAAATCGTGCCCCCACACTGCACCGCTTGGGCATTCAAGCCTTTGAGCCAGTGCTGGTGGAAGGCAGTGCCATCAAGATTCACCCACTAGTGTGTACGGCCTTTAACGCCGACTTTGACGGGGACCAGATGGCAGTACACGTGCCCCTATCCAAGGAAGCGGTGCAGGAAGCCAGGAAGCTCATGCTCAGCACCCAGAACATGCTCTCGCCAAGCTCGGGAGAGCCGATTGTCGCCCCAACCTTAGACATGGTGTTCGGCTGCTATTATCTAACCACAGAGGTTAGCGGTGCCAAGGGAAATGGCTCCAAGCATAACGACTTCGACGAAGCCAGGGCGGCGTACGAGCACGGCGTGGTGGACCTTCGGGCGCCAGTCCTGATAAGGGAATCCGATAATGTCTCGGCCACCGCATGGTTCCCGACCACCGTGGGTCGGATTATCTTCAATGAGGTCTTACCAGAAGGCATAAGCTTCCGCAACCAGATAATGGATAAGAACCTTTTGAAGGACCTGACCGCTGACTGCTATCGCTCTCATGGAAACCAGGCAACTGCGGAAATGTTGGACAAGATCAAGCGATTGGGCTTCCACTATGCTGGCCAATCTGGTACAACCATAGCCATTAACGACATAGAGGTGCCTGCTCAGAAGGCCGCGCTAATTGAGACTGCAACCGGCAAGATAGATGGTCTTGAAGAGCAGTTCCAAAGAGGTCTCATTACTGAGGATGAGAGGTACACCACCGCTGTACAAATCTGGACTGATACCAGTGACCTGATGACCAAAGTTATTCAGGAACAACTGCCCACATACGGCGGCGTATATCTCATGGCTATCTCTGGGGCCAAGGGTAACATTGCACAGATAAAGCAGATGGCTGGTATGCGGGGCTTGATGAGCAATCCCAGGGGTCGCATTATTGAGCTACCTATCAAATCCAGCTTCCGAGAGGGACTTAGCGTTCTGGAGTACTTCATCTCCACACATGGAGCACGCAAAGGACTGGCTGATACGGCGCTTCGTACGGCAGACAGTGGCTATCTCACCCGTCGCCTAATAGACGTTTCACAGGAAGTCATTATCCTGGAACACGATTGCGGCACTACTTTGGGCATTACCATCCAGACCAATAACGATAAGCCTTTAGAAGCCCCATTTGCCACTCGCCTGGTGGGACGTACCGTCGCAAGCTCAGTGGCAGACCCGGCCACTGGAGAAATCATAGTTGAACGCAATGAAGAGATAAACGAAGAATTCGCAGACAAGATTGCCGAATTGTGTGTTGAGGAAGTGCATGTACGGTCTGCGCTGAACTGTGAGTCTCGTAGTGGAATGTGCAGTCTGTGCTACGGTCGGAATCCCGCAACTGGCAAACAGGCAATACTAGGTGAGGCGGTAGGCGTGATGGCCGCTCAGAGCATTGGAGAGCCCGGAACACAGTTGACGATGAGAACGTTCCACACCGGTGGCGTAGCTGGTATAGACATCACCAGCGGTCTCCCAAGGGTGGAGGAGCTTTTCGAGGCTAGATCTCCTAAGGGACAGGCTTTCCTTGTGGAAATTGATGGCGCAGTCGAGAGGATCGATGACGGAGAAGAGCGGCGGATTAGAATCAGCAGCACCGAGGAATACAGGGAAGAGTATACGCTGCCAGTCGGATACGTACCTTTGGTAACTGACCGTGAATGGGTGGAGGTCGGTACCACTCTGGCTCGTCTGGAAGAGAAGGCTCAGAGTATCAACGAAACTATTCCTCAGCCCCTTCCTTTGACGGCCCGTATTGCCGGACGGATAGAGATTACAGACGACATCATTACCCTTGTATGGGAGGAGAAGGAAGAGCGGGAATACCTAATACCTCCAGCCTCTCACCTTGCAGTGGAAGACGGTGCTACGATAAACGCGGGAGACCCTATTACTGTTGGCCCTCTCAACCCCCAGGATATCCTACGAATACTAGGACGTGAGGCAGTCCAACAATACCTGCTCGATGAGGTGCAGAAAGTCTATCGCTCTCAAGGCGTAAATATCAATAACAAGCACATAGAAGTAATAGTTAGGCAGATGCTCAAAAAGGTTAGAGTGGACTCTCCTGGTGATACCGACATGCTTCCGGGCGAACTGGCAGACCGGGTAACCTATGAGGACGCCAATGCCAAGGTGCTGGCCGAAGGGGGAGAGCCTGCAATGGCATCGCCAGCTCTCCTAGGTGTGACTAGAGCCTCTCTCAGCACGGACAGCTTCCTAGCCGCAGCTTCCTTCCAAGAGACCGCTCGTGTCCTCACGGAAAGCAGCATGAACGGCAGCGTGGATTACCTGAACGGACTGAAGGAGAACGTAATAATCGGTCGCCTTATACCTGCCAACCTGCACTCCTCTCCAGAGGGTCGTGAACGTCTTGGCCTAACCACCATGGACGCGCATGGCGTGGCCTCCAAGGGTGCTTCTAAACTGACACTGGAATCCGAGACCATCTCCCACGTTCTGGAGGCAGCACCTGGCGAAGTGGAATTCTAGAAAAAGGCTGAACGGGTGGATACATTCCCGTTTTGACTATATGTAGGGGATATTGATAGAATTGTCCCTGTAGGGGCGGTTAGCTCAGCTGGTTAGAGTGCTGCCTTGACATGGCAGAGGTCAGTGGTTCGAGTCCACTACCGCCCACCACTGCGTCTGCATGGGAAACTTTTTCTGTGTGCTCCACTGTCACGTGTTATCTGGATTATCTGATATGTAGGGAAAGCTTCAGAGGAGTGATGTATATGACTAAGCAGGATATTATGGAGGCGATCGAGCGCGAATGGAATGCCTTTGCAAGCTTAGCAGAGAGTTTCCCTGAGAGAGATCGTCTTCGGACGGGAGCAGTAGGATACTGGAACGTTCATGAAGCTCTTCTGCATGTTGCAGCCTGGGATAACGAACTGATAATACTTGTTAAGAGATTCGAAGAGATCGGAGAGAAACCTGAATGGCTTGATTTGTCTGGGGATGCGATTGATGAACTGAATGAACGTCAGGTTTCTGAAAGGCGGGATTTGGAGCCGGCATCAATTTGGGAGCATTTCAAGAAGACGCATAAAGCACTTGTAGAATTCCTTTCCGCCTGTGATGAACACGTATTTTCTGTTGATTCCTTCACAGGAGATTCGATCAACGCAGAAACATGGCAGCACTACCAAGGGCATGGACAGGATTTGACCCGTTTCAAAGAGTCTCTGTAGCGATTTTTGGCCGAACCTTGGTAAGGCAAGCTTTGTGAAACAACATCCCGCATGACTGATTATAATGTGGAAAGAGTTCAAGG
>Ga0114996_10000241_pt1 | contig 76332 bp, 73 predicted proteins | sample ArcticOcean_MG_C_4_FD_87039 | JGI IMG/M metagenome (GOLD analysis project Ga0114996, IMG submission 87039) | Marine microbial communities from western Arctic Ocean - ArcticOcean_MG_CB4_134 | ecosystem: Environmental > Aquatic > Marine > Oceanic | place: Arctic Ocean: Canada Basin | collected...
GCCTTAGATATATATAAAATGCACTTTTTATAGAGGGAAAATGAATGAGATAGAAAAAGATAATCCTGATCTATATGACGCTAATATCATCAAAACACAGCCATTACCAACTCCAATAGATCTAATCAAAGAATATCCTTTATCAAATGAATTAAGCACTTTTATAAGAAATGGAAGAAATCAATTACACGATATTCTTTCTGGTGAAGATGATCGATTCGTTATAATTGTTGGGCCATGCTCTATACATGATACTAAAGCAGGGTTAGATTATGCAAAAAGGCTTAAACCTTTAGCAGAAAAATATAGCGACAAACTTATAGTTTTAATGAGAGTTTATTTTGAAAAACCAAGGACTACAGTCGGTTGGAAAGGTTTAGTTTATGATCCAGATTTAAATGGCACCTTTGATATGATTAGTGGATTAAAAAAAGCTAGGAAATTTTTACTAGATATTGCCGAAATTGGTTTATTATCCGGTACGGAATTTTTAGATCCAATAACTCCACAATATTTTGGAGATCTTATATCATGGGGAGCTATTGGAGCAAGAACATCAGAAAGTCAAACTCATCGTCAATTAGCAAGTGGATTAAGTATGCCCATAGGATTTAAAAATGGTACAGGAGGAAGTATTCAATTAGCTGTAGACGGTATTATTTCTTCTAATTCTAAACACGGTTTTCTAGGAGTTGATCGATCAGGTAAAGCTTCTATAATTACCACAAGTGGAAATAAAGATGCACACCTCATTCTTAGAGGTGGTAGTGACAAACCAAATTATGATAAACAATCAGTTTCTGACGCAGTTACAAAACTTCGAGATTCAGGAGCAAATACAAGTATAATTATTGATTGTTCACATGCAAATTCTTTTAAAGATCATACCAAACAACCAAGTGTATTTAATGAAATTATAAATCAACGTATTAGCGGAAATAAAAATATAATCGGCCTGATGTTAGAAAGTAATATCTATCCAGGAAATCAAAAACTAGACGAATCAAACCCAAAAAACTTAGAATACGGTATATCAATTACTGATGCTTGTATTGAATGGGAAGAAACAGAAAAATTACTAGAAGAAGCATACACGAATATCAAGTAAAGGATAAAAATAACAACGTGTATCATTTGGTGCTATGGACAAATTAAGAACTGAATTAGACTCTTACAAAATCCAAAAGAACACAATTTTTTCTATTGGAATGTTCGATGGTATTCATTTGGGCCACCAACATCTGCTTAAAAAATTATGCGATGTAGCGATGAGTAAATCCTATAAGTCAGGTATTATAACATTCACTGATCACCCTAGAAAACTTTTTGATCCCTCTACCCTAATTCCTTTAATTACAACTATAGATGATAAAAAGTCCTTTATCCAAAATTTAGGTATCGATTATGTCGTACCAATAATATTCGACAAATCTATATCTGAATTAACATTTGAACAATTTATAAAAACCATCAAAGATTGTGCTAATTTAAAGGGTCTAGTTTTAGGGCCAGATACGGCAATTGGACACAAAAGACAAGGTACTCCAGAAAAATTGATTGAGTTAGGTAATAAATTAGACTATAAAGTTTACAATGTTGACCAATTAGATTTTGATAACAAACGTATAAGCAGTAGCTTAGTAAGAGAAGCAATTTCAGAGGGAAATATGGATCTTACAAGTAAATATTTAGGGCGAGATTATTCAATTTCGGGAACAGTAGTTAAAGGCAAAGGAATTGGCAATTCTGTATTAGGGTACCCAACTGCAAATATTGATATATCTTCTATAAACACAATTCTTCCTGCTAATGGTATCTATGCTACAAAAATTAATGTAGATAGTGATGAATTTTATGGAGCGACAAGTATTGGTTTCAATCCGACATTTAACAATGTGCAAATATCTATCGAATCCTATTTAATAGATTTTAATGGGGATTTATATGGTAAAGAGATTGATATCTCTTTTATAAAATGGATAAGAGCAGAAGAGTCATTTGCAAATACAGTTGAATTACAAAAACAAATGTCCGATGATATTAATCAAATTATAATACTTTTCAATAAAAGTAAGGAAGCAAATTGAGCTTAATCGACAAAAAAATAATAGACAGTATTACAAAAAGAGGTGTTGAAGAAATAATAATAGAGGCAGAATTTGTTAAGCTTCTAGAATTAAACAAACCCCTTCGATTAAAAATGGGTTTTGATCCAAGTAGTTCAGACATTCATATAGGGCATGCTGTAGGTTTGAAAAAAATGCGCCAATTACAAAACTTAGGTCATAAGTGTGTTTTAATTATAGGAGATTGGACTGCAAGAATAGGTGATCCTACAGGAGTTTCAGCTACTAGAAAAATGCTTTCACAATCTGAAGTCGAAAGTAATGCAAAAACTTATTTAGAGCAGTTTTTCAAAATTGTTGATATTGACCAAACAGAGGTAGTTTATCAAAGTGAATGGTACGGTGACTTTAGGCTAGAAAATATAATAGAACTTACAAGTAAGTTTACAGTGGCCCAATTTCTAGCTCGAGAAGATTTTAATAATCGATACAAACAGGGTAAACCTATAGCAATAACAGAATTCCTCTATCCTTTATTACAAGCTTATGATTCTGTTGCTATAAATTCTGATGTGGAATTTGGTGGAATTGATCAGAAATTTAATTTATTAATTGGAAGACAACTACAATCAATGAATGGGATGAAACCACAACAATGTCTTATGGTTCCATTACTAGTAGGAACTGACGGATCAAATAAAATGAGTAAAAGCCTTAATAACTACATAGGAATAGCTGAAAAACCAGAAGATATCTACGGAAAAATTATGTCAATTCCAGATAATTTAATAATCAATTATTTAGAATTACTTAGCGAATTTAGCACTGATGAAATTAATCAAATGACACAAGCTATGAACTTAGGAAATGAAAATCCTATGAACTTTAAAAAAGAACTCGCAAAAGATATCGTATCTCAATTCCATACAAAGCAAGATGCTATAAATTCAGAAGCAAATTTTCAACTGGTTATACAAAATAATGAAATTCCGGAAAATCTAGAAAGTCATAATTTAGCGGATATTATCAACAATAAACTAAGTACAATACTCGTTCAAACTTCTATGGCAAAAAGTAACAGTGAAGCCAAGCGTTTAATTAATCAAGGTGCTATAGAAATAAATGGGGTAAAAATAACCAAAGATACCCAAATGAATTCATTGAAACAAGGTGATATTTTTAAAATTGGCAAACAAAAATACTTTCAAGTATGTCAGAAAACGTAGTATATATAATTACGTTTCGTTAATTATTAGTCTAAAATGTATTTAGTTTACTTTTAGAAATTGATATAATGTGAATTAATTCACAAATTAACAAGGAGAAAAAATTGGATTCTAATCTTCGAACTCCCGGACCCACGCCTGTTCCTCATGATATTTTAAAGGCATCGGCTGCTCAAATGATTAACCATCGTGGCCCTGAGTTTAAGGCACTAATCGAAAGTATAACATCAAAAATTCAAGATGTTTTTCAAACAACTAATGATTTATATATTCTTACATCATCTGGTACTGGAGCTTTAGAATCGGCTGTTGTTAATACAGTTTCTCCAGATGACTCAGTACTATGTATCAGTGTCGGTGTATTCGGAGACCGCTTTTCACAGATAGCACATATGTACGGTGCTAAAGTCACTGACCTCAAAGTAGAAGCTGGAAAAGCAGTAGATCCAGAACAAATAAGAAAAGAACTAAATTCAGACCCGGCTATAAAAACTGTTATTGTTACCCACAACGAAACTTCCACTGGAATAACAAATGATCTAGAAAGTATTGCTAAAGTAGTTAAAGGAGAATTTAACAAGCTTCTTTTGGTAGATAGTGTAAGTGGTATGGGATCTATCCCGTGCCCAGTTGATAGCTGGGATTTAGATGTAGTAGCAAGTGGTTCACAAAAAGGCTGGATGGCTCCACCAGGACTTGCATTTATAAGTGTCAGTAAAGAAGCATGGGTCGCTCAATCAAGCGCAACAACTCCTCGTTTTTATTTTGATTGGGAAAAAGCAGAACAATACTTACAAAGAGGTCAAAACCCTTGGACTCCGGCAATTTCTGTAATGTATGCTATGGAAAAGTCATTATCAATGATTCTTTCTGAAGGATTAGGAGCTGTTTATGAACGACATCAGACAATTGCAACCAAAACTCGTGAATCTATCAAATCCATTGGTTTAGAACTTTTTGCTGATGAAAAATATGCCTCTAATACTGTAACAGCTGTAAAATCTCCAGAAGGAGTTAATTGTGCTGAATTACTTTCTAACCTACGTACTAAATACAACATTGTACTTGCAGGCGGACAAGCTTACTTAGAAGGTACAATGTTTAGAATTGGACACTTAGGATTTGTTCATGAAAAAGAAATAGATGAAGTAATTGAAGCACTAAAAAAAGAACTTAATCGATAAATTCCGGTAGTAAAATGAAACCTAAAATTCTAATAGCTGATCGTATTAATGATAAAGGTATTGAAATACTTAATAAAGTTAGTCGTACTGATGTTATTACGGGTTTGAAAGAAGCGGACCTTGTTAATAAAATACCTGAATATGAAGCATTAATTGTTAGAAGCGAAACCAAAGTCACGAAAGCTATAATCGAATCAGGGATAAACCTAAAAGTTATTGGACGAGCTGGAGTTGGTGTAGATAACATTGATATAGAAGCAGCCACTAGCAAAGGTATAGCTGTTGTGAATTCCCCTACCGGTAATACTATTGCTGCAGCAGAACATGCATTTGCCTTAATGCTCAGCCTTTCAAGAAGAATCCCTGAAGCAAATCAGACAATGAAAGAAGGTAAGTGGAATCGTAGCTCGTTTATGGGAACTCAAATTCAAGATAAAACTCTAGGAATTATCGGATTAGGAAAAGTTGGAGTGGAGGTAGTAAAAAGAGCAAATGCTTTTGGTATGAAAATATTGGGATATGACCCATATATATCTAATGAACTTGCTAATAGCCTATCAGTAAACCTTGTAGAGTTAGATGTAATATATAAAGAATCAGACTTCATCACTTTACATATCCCCTTACTTGAATCTACAAAAGGGTTGATCAGTCACAAAGAACTAAAAATGATGAAACCAACAACACAAATAATTAATGCTGCACGTGGTGGTTTAATTGATGAAGATGCCTTATACGAAGCATTAAGTAATAATTTAATTTCTGGTGCTGCAGTAGATGTTTTTGTAGATGAACCCACAAAAAATCAAAAATTAATAAATCTTCCAAATTTAGTTTCAACACCCCACTTAGGAGCTTCTACTAGTGAAGCTCAAGTTGAAGTTGCTTTAGAAGTTGTTCAAGAAGTTTTAGATGTGCTTAATGGTAAATTTGCAAAATCTACTGTCAACTTACCTTTTTTACCTGCTGAAGCTCAAAAAGTATTAACACCATATTTTAATACAGCAGAAATTCTAGGACAAATTATAACTCAATTATCAGAAGGTCAGTTCAAATCATTAAAGATTATATATAACGGAGAGTTATCAAAATATGATACTAATACAATAAAATCTTCAGTATTAGTAGGTGTATTAAATGCATCTTCTGATGAAAAAGTAAATATTATCAGTGCTCCATTTATAGCACAAAATCGTGGGCTCCATATTATTGAAGAAAAAAATCCTGCTTCTGATTTATTTAGTTCAGTATTAACCCTCGAACTCACAACAGAAACTGGGAATTTTACTGTTAGTGGTGTAAATATTGAAAACGAAACCCATATTGTAAAAGTAAACGAACGATCTCTCGACTTTACTCCCTATACACCCTACTTACTCTTTATTGAAAACCTTGATAGACCTGGAACAATTGGTAAAGTTGGCACAGTTGCTGGAGAATATGACATAAATATTGCATTTATGACTGTTGGTAGAAATGCACCAAGAGATACAGCAATTATGATAGTTGGAATAGATGATGCACCTAACCTTGAGTTCATAAATGCAATGAGAGAAATAAAAAATATAGTGAGTATTAAAGGTGTTAGTTTAAATATTTCTTAAATATTTTCACTGAGGGAATTATATACAAAACCTGTAGGAACTTTTGGATGAAAATAGGTTGACTTAGGTGGAAGTTTTAACCCCAAATCCACTATTTCTTCAAACAAATCTAAAGGAAAGGGTTTTACTAAAAACAATACTTGTATTTTATCGTTTTCCCAAGCCTCGGTAATATCATGGAAGTAAACAACCTTTTGTTCTATGTGATTAGAAAAGCAGCTTTTGAAAACACCTTCATATAACACCCATCCTTCACATCGAACAAACAAATTGGGATCTAAATCTGTTTCCACATTCGCTAAATCAATATTCTGTCTAACTTTAAATAGTTTAATATTATTATTAACTCTGTTGATATACACCATTGAGGGAAAATCGTATTGAGAGACTAATCGCTCAAATTGATAAGGATCATTTTCTTCTATCAAAGATTGAGGTAAAGGAATTTCTTGAAAATATTCAGCAAGGCTCTTTTCTAATGTGTTAACATCTTCAACCGTTAATGATTGCAAACCACGATGGTAGGGTAAAAGACAAAGCCCAGGATCTTGAATATCTATACAATTTACCATTATAAATTTATTTCCATTTTCATTCTCGTCTATATGTTGATCTCTATATGTTAAAGCAGTTTCATACCGATGATGGCCATCAGCGATGAGTAAGGGTAATTTACCTATTCCTTTAGTGATTTGCTGAATTATATCCTCATCCTCTATGACCCACATATAAACTTTTTCCTGTGAACTTATTTCAGCCATTATGGTCTCAGTAGTTTGAGCAATATTATTTATAATATTACTCACTTCATATTCCTGGTCTCTATATAACATCATTATTGGGCTGAGATTTACCTTTGTTGATTCCATTAATTTCAAACGATCAATTTTAGGGCCAGATCTGGTTTCTTCATGAGGTAAAACAATTCCAGAGTTTAATGATTCCAATTCGAGGACTGCATAAATAGCGAGCCTTGAAATAATTTTATTGTTAACTGGAAATTCATGTTTGGTAAGATATAAACAGGATTTTTGATCTTGAGCTATTACCCCTTTATTTATCCATCCTAAAAATAAATCATTAGCTCGTGTATAATCATCCTCTTCAACACCAGGGAGTTCTAATCGTACAGCATTATAATCACTTCTGTTTTCTAATTGATACTTCTCTTCTGGGGTAATAACATCATAAGGAGGACAAACAAGAAGTGTTAAATCTTTTTCCTCAAGATTATATCTAAGACCTTTAAAGGGAAGTATGTTTGGCATATGACTCCTGTAAATTAATTATTATAGTTAGACTTCAATGATATAATGAGCTTAAACAATTTTCTATATTAAATACTAATAATTATAATAAATAAATGAAGGGAATTGAAATTGAGAATTGGATTTCTAGGAGGGACAGGTCCAGAAGGTAAAGGCCTAGCATTGAGATTCGCTATGGCAGGTCATAAAATTTATATTGGATCAAGAGATATAAACAAAAGCCAAGAAGCATCGTCACAAATACTAAAAGAATTAAAACCTCTTATGCCAATTTTGCCCGTAATTCGGGGTGAATCTAATGAAAACACTTGTCGCTATTCTGAAGTATTATTTATCACTGTTCCTTTTAATGCACAAAGTGAATTAGTAGAAGGATTAAAATACTTACTTGCTAATCAAATAATTGTTAGTACTGTGGTGCCAATGATTTTTAAAAATGGCAAACCATCAACCATAGCTGTAGAGGAAGGATCTGCAGCAGAACAGATTCAAAAAATAATTCCAACTAAAAAAATTATTTCTGCTTTCCATAGTGTCAGTGCAGTTGAACTTTTAAATCCGCATTCTATAATTGAAGGTGATGTTGTAATTTGCGGAGATGATCAAAAAGCAAAAGATGTAATAATAGAGCTTACTAAGAACATTAAAGACCTTAGAGCAATTGACGGAGGAGATTTGGATAGTTCTTCAATTATTGAAAATATTACTGTATTATTATTAACTATAAATAAAAAATACAAAACGCGAACTAATATTCAAATTAAAGGAATAGATAATGGCTAATCAAACTCAAAACAAAGTATATGAATGTACTAAATGTAACCATACAGACTATCGAACAGAAGAAATTAGAGCAACGGGTTCGGGTTTTAGTCGATTTTTGAATATACAAAATAAACGATTTACTGGGGTGATATGTGCCCAATGTGGATATACCGAATTTTACTCTTCTGGCAGAAGTGGTTTAGGCGCAAACATTCTTGACATGTTCACCGGATAAATACAAGAAAGAATACTGAATATTATGTACCTAATAGCTCTTTCAATGATATTTTCCACCCTTTTAATAACAGCAAATATCACTGCGGTGAAAATAATTGAATTTGGGCCTGGCGGAATAGATGCAGGTATAGTTGCATATCCTTTAACTTTCCTTATATCTGATGTTATTTCTGAAGTTTATGGGAAAAAGACAGCAACAAAAATAATCTGGTTAGGATTCTTAACAAGTATATTAATGACTTCAATGATATATATTGCTGGACAAATACCACCTGCCAGCTTTTGGGAAGATCAATCATCATATGACACAATATTAGGTGCAGTTCCAAGAATAGTTATTGCTTCAATGATTGCATATCTAATAAGCCAACATCATGACGTTTTTGCTTTTGACATGTGGAAAAAATATACTAATGGAAAATACCTTTGGTTGAGAAATAATGCCTCTACTATAATTTCTCAAGCAATGGATACAATAATATTTGTTACAATAGCATTCATAGGTGTATACAATAATAGCGAACTATGGGATATGATTTGGATGACATATATTATAAAATTAGGCGTGGCCATAATTGACACTCCATTACTTTACTTAATCATATGGAAAATAAAACAAAACAAAATATAATTTAAGGAGTTAGCATTGAAAACCGGACTACAAGGAAAAACTGTTTTTATCTCAGGAGCAAGCAGAAACATAGGTAAAGAGACTGCTATTCTTATGGCAGAAGAAGGAGCTAATCTAGTTTTAAGCACCCAAAGAAGCCTTGAACCTTTAAAGGAAACTGCAAAACAACTTGAACAATTAGGAGCAAATGTAATTGCTGAACTTTGTGATGTTACTAATCAAGAACAAGTTAACAAACTTGTTGAAAAGGCAGTAGATAAATTTGGCTCAGTTGATGTATTGATAAACAATGCAGTTTTTCGTTCTCAGCACGCAGTATTGGAAACAATTGATGAAGAATGGGATAGAAATATAGAAGTTAATCTTACTGGTCCTTTTAAAACAACAAGAGCTGTGCTTCCACATATGATAAAAAATAATTGGGGGCGTATTATTAACTACTCAGGTATAGCACCGTTTCTAGGAGCTGGGGCAGCTAAAGCAATGGTTAAACTTGGAATAGTAGGATATACAAGAGGGCTTGCTAAAGAAGTTGGGAAAAATAATATTACTGCTAACTGTATCGGTCCAGGCTCAATTGATGTAGAAAGAGATTCTGGATTAGGAGATGTTGGAACAAGAATACACGAAACTCTTGGCATCCCTGTTGGACGACAAGGAACACCAGAAGAAATTGCCTCCCTTGCTGTATACCTATCTAGTGAAATGGCTGGCTATATTACCGGTCAATGTTATCTTGCAAACGGTGGGGCATATTTTCAATAAAATGCTTATCCATATTCAACAATCGGTTGAGCTATCATCCACAAACTAAGCATTGTATACAATACCATGAGTACCATCATTGGATATTGACTTAATAAGGCTATTTTATAATCTTTGAATTTTTGTGCTGCAGCGACATGAGATAAATATGCTGCTGAAATATGCCCTATCACAATAAACACTATTGATGCATACCAAGCAAATCGGGCATCAATAATACCAATATTAGGTTTATAATTTGCTGTTCCAAAAATATCCCATCCTAGGCCTGCCGGGTCTGAAATAAGTGGAATTATCATTTGGCCTTGGATCAATAAAAATCCTAAATAATGAGCTAAGTGATAAGCAATTGATATGGGAACTAATGACAATATGAAAGTTTTAGCTAATTCTGAAATTGTAGTAGTCTTACCTGTAATAGTATGAATGCAAAACATTACAATCATATACACTAACAAAAAAAATAAAGGGAACGTCCCTAGTAACAAACTTTTTATTACTAAAACAGCATTAGACCCTAATCCTTCAACTAATGGGTATACGTTAACTAATAATTCCCCCCATATAGGTGTCGCAGAAAAGCCATCAAATGCTATAACAGAAAGAATTGATAAATGAGTCATTACTAACGACATTCTTACTTCACGATTATCTTTTAATCCCATTCCAAAAAATCTCAGGACAATGGTTTTACGATCAGGAAGAAAAACAACAGAACTAAATCGATTAAATAAATCAAATACAACATTAAATATCTCACCATACTTCAACCATACCGTCCTACCAAACGCCAACATACCTATTATTGTAATAATTGAATATACAATCAAAATGCGAGATAAAGCAGAAGGTAAGGCTGCATAAGGATACACTAATTCTATCCATGCTAAAATCCACATAAAGATTGCTGCTGGCCACCAACCCCACGATTTTGGATATTCAAACCAAGGGTTCACCTTAGACTTTGTAAATAATATTGCAGAATTTTCATATATCAAATAAATATTGTTCCACGGATTAACGATATTATGAATATTGAAAATTAAAGCAGAAATATAAGCAATGCCCACCCACCATATAATCCAAAAAAATGTTGGGAAAATATTATTAGAAGGTTGTTGATCTCCATAAAACCCGGAAAAAATACAAATGATAAAAACTAGTATGGAAAGTACCCGCACTAATGTAACAAATAGAAATGATAACTTAGTTGAAAAATAAGTACTGACATGAATTTCAGAATATTCAAAACTGCTATCTATTTTCTTGAGTATAAAAGAAATAAAAAAAATAGAAATTGCAACTGTCAAACCACCACCTAGAACGTAAAGATACAAAGGAATTGGTAAGTCGTATCTTTCTCCAAATCCATGAGCAAAGGCTGCAGTCGGACTTATTACCCATACCACTAGTACAAATAATGTTAAAAGATTATGTCTGTTGAGCACTAAATCTCCTAAGGGTATACTTTCAAAGAACCAATAATATTTTCACCACCATCTCCCTGACCATCATGAGAGTGTTCATCATCTACTGAATGTAATGCCATATCAAACTTTCCTGTAGCATTTGCTTCAAAAGATAATACTTTGTTATTATTACCTTTTTGTAATTCAACCTCAAGATCATACCCATGTAAATGCAAAACGTATGAACTATCACTTTTAATATTAAGGGTAATTCTATCCCCTTTATTTGCTTCAAACTTTTGCTTATCATCTAATTTTCCATGTTGTATATCCAAATCAAATGATAGATCCTTCACCTCTCCTCCACCACATCCTATTATCATTATCAAAATGAATGAAGTGATGATCAATTTCATATTCACCCTCCTCTATAAATAGATCGAATCCAAATTATGGACATAGGTAATACCAAAAGTATAATTGTTAAAATGCCAGCAATCAAACCCCAATTAATGACCATACTTACTATTTCTACTTGAGTATTCACAGTTGTTTTACCCAAAGGACCATCAATTATTATATTCAATTTCCAAATCCCAATTTGATCTAATAAAATATCAGAATCGTATGAAATACGATCATCTTGTATACCTAAGGTCGATGTCGGGTCTTCAATGTATCCCATTACTGGACTTAAACTTTGTCCATTAGGTGATACTGCTGTGTAAATGACATTTAAATTATCAAGGTTTTCATTTTTTGTAGTTTCAGAAACATAAATACTAAAATGAGCTGAGCCTTTAGGTAATTTTTTTGCATAGCTTTTGACCTCAACTTTATATGGGCCTGATACACCATCAACTAAGACAGCACCTAAACTACCATTAGCATAAGCTACAAAAGTAGAACCAAAAATATGAAAAAACAATACAATTAGTAGTAGTACTTTTTTAATTCTATTTGTAATCATTCAGTATCAATGTCAGATTTATCTTGCTGTTGACTATACATTTTTATTTGTTCTTGAATAAATCCATCTAACCATCTTCTGAAATCATGCAACGCAGGTGGACTAACATGTATAACTTCAATGTCTTCTGAAAATTCAATGTTGTGATTTTCACTCATAAGTAATAAACCTATTTCATCTGATTTTAGCTTAGAATCAATTGAATTTTTTATAGTAGAAAATCTTTTTTCAGCAACTTCAGAATACCAGTTTTCTATTTTTGTCCGAACACCTTCAGATGAAAATGGAATATTGGATATTCGTTGTAAATCAATCATTTCAGTTAATGATTCAGCATTTTCTGTAACTTCTATCTCCGCACCAGATTCCCATTGTCCTAGAACAAACGGATACGTTTTAGAATTCATGCTTTTTAATTGCTCTAAACCTTCGTGTCCACCTACTGAAAGAGTTTCATGGAAAATATGTTTAATAGTACCAAGAGATTGAGTCAAACTATTTATTTGATTTCTCACCTGATTCCAATATTTTGTTATAAGGATTTCTGCATCCTTATTTGTTTCAAAAGGAGTAAAAATAATTGGAACTAAAAATAATTTTCTCTTATTTTTATAATCTTCTGTATTTGCTTTATCTATTTTACCTAATTCTTGAGACATTTTAATTTCCTATAAAAAATATTCTATATTATATACGACTTATAGGTACATTATACAGGTTTAGAGTCCCGTTGACATGCGGAACAGGACCCAACTTAAAACCTATATATTTATCACATAAGTAGATTTGGCGTTGGTAGTGATAAAAACGCAAGCGTGATTATGCTCGCACGAGAGGGAAGGTTGTAAACGCTGTTATAATATATATGATAGCCTCTATATTTATGCCAAATTTGAAAGGAATCTATCTGTTTCTTTCTGGTCGGATTCTGGTCGATGTAGTGGCTATTCTTATTATGACAGTCAGAGCATGATATATTATTTCCATTGTATCTAAATTAATAGGAGTTTCTAATAAGTAGAAAACCTAATTCGGATTATGATACATTTGTTAAAGATATTCAGGAATCTAAAATTACAGCAATGATAGCAAGATTATTAAACTGTATATTGTATGCCTTTATAGGCTTTTTATTTGCCCATGCAATTGACAAAATGTTTTTTATACCCGAAATCAATGTAATAAGTCTTATAACTTCGCCACTCTTTGGATATTTGGGTTTCCGTATATACACCTATTGGAAAACACCAGCAGGGAAAGCATTCTATATAGGTATCCCATTTATCACTTTATGGGTACATAGCATCTATGTGTCTATGGATGCTGTATTATTATTTCTTTTTGGATAGTTGGGTGGCTACAACCCAGTTAAATCTTCACCCTCTGCAGGTTTATAGCAAAGAGTTTTCCCACCTGAAACATTTTTAAAATCATTGTTAATAGAAGGTGTAAAGATATTAGGGCAATGAAAACCACCTGATAACTTTGATGAAACATGAAAATGAATATGTGTTGAATCACTTTTAGCATCAGGTTTATAGAGCTTTGCGATCACATCACCTTTTTTAACACTTTGACCTTTTACTACAAAAATATACTGCTTGTAATAATCTTTATCATCTTGACACAAATAACCACCAAATGGCTCTAAACTTAAACTTAAACTCACTTTACTTCCTTCATGTGTAGCAAAAGCTAAAACCATTCCATACTTGTCATTACCATTTCCTAAATCATAACAATTTTGGATATTTGAAATCGTTCCATCAGCCGGGGCATAAATATTCACAAGATAAGGGGTGCTCTCTGTTGAGAAATTCAAGTGAGCCCCTGCATGAGCACTAGGCTCGTTACCTCCAATAAATGGGGAAGCTCTTGAAACCTTTGTTAGTCCATCTGAATCAATAATAAACTGGTCGCTTGGATTAGATATAATTTCAGCAAGTTCTACAGGAGCAAAAAGAACTGAATCAAAAGTAACAGAACCAGTTGGACTGAATGTTATAGGTGTAGACGTGGGTTCAGGAGTAGCTGTAGCAGTTGGGGTTGGTATAGGAGCAGCTGTAGCTTCTGGCTTTTCTTTTAAATCTTTTGTTATTCCAGCATCAATTGTTGCCTGCACGTCAATAGTAACTTCAGGTGATTCATCAGTAGAACCACCACAAGCAGCTAATGTTAATACAGCTATTAATAATATTATCACCTTATACATTTGGGGCGATTATAGCATATCCACTCGAGGCCTAAATCTTATGCTAAACTACCAGTAGTTATAGTGGTTCTGAAATTTGGTCGCAACCTAACCCTCTAAAAGACCCATGATTTGAACCTAAAACAGGGAGAAACACGACTACTATATAAACAAAATATTTAATATAAACTGGAGCTATCATATGGACAATTCAAATTTATGGGATTTCATAAATTCAAATGCTCTCATAGTATATAGTATACTCCTTACATTAACCTTTATTTTTACTATAAATAGATATAATAAACTCAAATCAAAAATTACCAATTTAGATAGTAATTTACGAAGTAACGCAGTAAGACAAGGATTAACCTTAGAACAATGGATCCCTATGTCAGAGAATTATCCATGGGATCACAGAAACTTTAGATTTTTAGGAGATCCAATTGATGGAATACAATTTGAAGACGAAAAAATACTCTTAGTAGAATTCAAATCAGGTAATAGCAGGATGTCTAATAAACAAAAAGCTATTCAACAGTTAGTTGAAAATGGAAAAGTGGAATTTGTTGAGATTAAAACCAATTAAATTCTACCAAGTATTATTTTCAACTTTAGATAGAAATTCATCAATCAACTGATTAAATAATGAAGGTTCCTCTAAATTTACTGTGTGCCCAGTTTTAGGTACAAAAACAAGGCCAGCATTCTTCATTTTATTTTTTAAAAATATACCTGGGTTTATACAAGGTTCATCTTCATCGCCTACTATTATGAGTGAAGGTATATCAATTTTTTCTATTTCCTTTTCTAATTCATATATAGTTTTTCGTTTACCTTGTACATTTTTAAAAGTACTAGCCGATCCAAGTGGAGAATGTTCAATAAGTGCATCTCTAAATATATTCCATCCTTTTAGATCTTTAGATTTATATTGTAGTCGTTGTGGTCCATTTGCATATGAATCTGCCCAAGATGTAAATTCCTTTTCCATCAAATATGCCTGATTATTAACCGACTCTTTCCAATTATCTGAATTATCTGATCCGCTGCCAGCTCCAGCAATAATAAGTGCTTTAGCAATTTCTGGATATTTAATACCAAAACTTACAGCTAAGCCTCCACCCATTGATAAACCAGCTATATATGCTTGTTCTATGTCTAAATATTTCAATAATCCATATAAATCTTCTAAAGATTTTTCTTGTGAATAATTATCATCTCCTTCTGGTACTGATGATGGAGGGTATCCTCGGTCATTATATGTAATTACCTTATACTTTCTAGAAAAATAATTTACCTGAGGCATCCAGCTTTGAGAATCTCCAGCAAATTCATGCGAAAAAATAATTGGGAATCCTTCACCATATATTTCATAATATATATTTACTCCGTTTATTGACGCTATACTCATCCTAATCTCCTACTAATAAAATTTAACGATCAATTATTATTCTACTTCTATAACTCTATCTGGGTCAGGTATTATCACAACTTCTTCTTCTAAATTATCATTATTATAAAAAAGAACCTCAGTTTTATTAATCATAGTAGTGAAAATTCTAAGTTTTCTTAGATTCATACTAGAAAATGATTTGGTATGTTTCTGTGCAAAGAATCTTGCTTTTTCTTCGTTTAATGTCCAACTTAATCCACTAGGGCTACCTCCACGATAAATTCTCATTAATAAGTTATCATCTGGCAATTCACGTTTGTATAACTCATTAGGTTTTCTCAAACCCAACATTATTAACCAGCTTTGAAAATCTTCTCGAATTGTCTCAACACTTTTCCAGGTATTTAGAATTAATTCCCACACTTCTTCATCATTTAAACTAAGATTTTTGAGGTATTTCTCCTCTATCAAATAGTCTTCAAAAGCTAAATATGCAAAACCATCTTTATTTGGCGATCTTAACCACATATGTAAATTATCAATAAATCTAGAATTGCCTCTATCCAGCCAAGTATCGAACTGATTTCTTAGCCCCTGATTCATTTCAGCATCTAAAAAGAAAAACAAAACTTCAGGTCTCATTTGACTTGGAAGTGAAAGGAGAATTTTTTGCAACTCATTTTTCGAATACGACATTATGGAATAATTTCAAGTGCCTTTTCTTCACCACCAGCTATAAATAAATCAAACTCATCAATCAAATCATCAGAGGATTGATTAAAGTGTTTTTTAAATGAGCCCTCAAATCCTAATGAATTAAGATCTTGATAAAAATCCACCCTTACTGTTTCTTCTCCAAATTGATGTACCAAATAAGCAATAAACCATGTTCCTACATTAGGTGCACTAATTGAATCATTGTAAGATAATTCTTTAAGATTTTTACCAGAAGACAAATATTCATTAATTGAATAATAATTGCGTCGCATTGAATCTTTAACGTAGTTTGGATTTACATTTGGTTGTCGTAAATATAATAGTTGTGCCATATATTCAGCTGTTCCTTCCGCAAACCAAGGTTTTCCCTCTCCACCTTGCTTAGCCCTTCTGACGGATTGATCATCTCCAATTTGTATATCTTCTATATGGGCATGTTGGTACACATGAAAATATTCATGTAAAACCGTTTTCTTATAATCTTCTTCATCAGGAAAAGGATATTTTGATGCCATAATCAACATCATAAAATGATAATCGATATAGTCTCTTCTAAAATCACTGACCGCTGCTCCACCTTCTTCAACATAATTTGTAAAAATTTTATATCGATCATTTGCGCAATCCCAGTCGCTCCATCGAGAATCTAATTTCTTATGTCTATCGCAAAAATCATCTTCAAGAGTTTTTGCAGCCTGCTCATTTGTGCCTATTATATAAAGTTCCACTGGACCATAATTCCCCCAAGCATCAACTGCAATGTTATACCATTTATTATTGAGGTCTATTAAACTCTGATCTACATCAGAGGTAGCAAATACTTGTGGTTGATCGGAGATAATTTTCCCCCAAGTAGAAGGTTTTGACTCAAAGGTCTTCTCTGGTTCAGCAGTGGAATCACCATCGCCACAGGAAACTGATACTATTCCTGCAATTATAAAAAGTATTGTTAAAAGAATTGTTTTTTTATAATACATATTTTGCTCATTTCAGATCAAGAAAAATGAAATCAAAAAGTTTGTTGATTTAGAAATATATTTCTTGAATTTAGTTTATATTGGTGGAGCTGAGGAGGCTCGAACTCCTGACCTCTTCAATGCCATTGAAGCGCTCTCCCAGCTGAGCTACAGCCCCATTGCAAAATACAATAATTCATATTTATATCGAATGCAACTAAACATGTTTTTCAAAGACTATAACTACCTGAAAGAATTGACCAACAATTATGTTAACAATTGGGTATAATTGCCTCTGTTACCAATATATGTATAATTACTGGAGTCGTACTATATGTTATTGAATTTGGGATTAGTTTTGATCCCAACAGAGATTTCATCTATTGAATTTATAATACTTTGTTTGATTAGTTTTTTTGCATCCGCGCTTTCTGCCTCTATAGGTTTAGGGGGTGGAATAATGACTATTACAGCATTTGTATATTTAATAAACCCACTAGCAATAATACCTGTACATGCAGTCACACAAGCAAATTCTAATTTCTTCCGAGCTCTCATCATGAGGAAAGATATAAGTTTTACCTGGATTAAACCTTTTGTAATTGGGTCTATATTAGGTGTAACAATTGGAGGGCAACTTGCATTTAACATGCCCAAACATTTACTTGAAGGAATTATTGGTATATTTGTAATCTATTCATTATGGGGTCCAAAATCGATTAATATTACTAAGCCAACAAATTTAATATCTCTATATACAGGTCTAATCACATCTTTTGCTACTATGTTTGTTGGCGGCACAGGTCCCTTAGTTGCACCTTTTGTCAAATCTACTACAAATGATCGAAAATCCACAGTAGCAACTCAAGGTGCCTACATGTCTATTCAACACGGTCTAAAGATTTTAATGTTCGGGATATTAGGCTTTAATTTTGGCCCATACATAATCTTAATAATTTCTATTGTTATATTTGGAATATTAGGAACATGGTTTGGTAAATACCTCCTTAATCTTATGCCAGAACGATTATTTACTATAGGATTTAATTCAATTATTACTGGTCTAGCAATAAAATTGATCTATTCTCCAATTAAAGAGTGGTTTTTCTAAGTAAACTTACATTATGAAAGGATACCCCAAAATGGGTTTTTCACTAGAGTTTTTAAAAAACCCAATTCAAATAGGCTCTCCTTTTCCTTCATCTCAATCTTTTGCAAAACTAATGGTAGATTCTGCTAAATTAGATAGTAAATCCACAATAATAGAACCTAGGCGTGGAACGGGAAGTTTAATTAGTGAAATAATAGAACAATTACCTTCAAATGTTCTTTTGATACAATTTAAATCAATGGAATACTTTACAAGTAGTTTTAATAAAATTATCCCGAAACTATTTATTACCAGGGTTCAGCTGGTGAAGTAAAAAATTACCTAATTGAGTGAAATCATCAATACAATGAGCAACTATATCAAACATTTCGCAAGAACAATTATTATCAGAGATATATGAGGTGTTAAGGCAGGTGAGATATTTCTTACTATTCCACTATTCATAGGAACGTTTTGCACTCAAAGTAAACGATTAAAAGAATTGGATGAGAAATTTAAATCAGTTAATAAAACTCCTGTAATTTGGAAGAACTTTCCAGCAGACGCTACCCAATTTAAAAAAAAATAAATTTTATTTCAATAAAAATTGAGAAATATCTTCAAAACTTTCTACAACAATATCAAATCTAGATAAATCTCCAAAATCTTCACGTATCCCTGTTCCAAATTCATTTGGTCTATTGACATAACATGTTCTCATACCTGCACTGCTAGCACCGTCCAAATCATGCGCATGTGATGCTACCATCAGAGATTCTTGAGGCTGTACTTCTAACAACTTGATTGCACCTAAATAAACTTTAGGGTCAGGTTTGTATGTGCCAAAAAACTCCGTAGATAAAATAGAATCCCAAGGAATTTTAGAATTTTTAGACAATTTGACCAACATAGATAAATTACCGTTAGAAAGAGCAGAAATTGTGAAATCATGCTTTAATTCAATCAACCCTGATATAGAATCCTTCCAAGGAGCTAACCTATGCCAAGCTTGGTTAAGATCAATTAATTGATCTTTATTTATATGCTTTATATCGAGATCATTCAATAGTTCGGTAAGAACTTCCATATGAATAGCATCCATAGATAAATAATCTCTCTCTCCAGTAACAACTTTTGATTGTAGAAATCTAAATCCAGCCCTCCATTTGTTAGTAAAAATCGACTCATCAAAGGATAATTTATATTGTTTGGCAAAAGTTTCCGTTTCTAAATATATCGATTTATGCCAATCAAAAGTAGTTCCAAAAACATCGAAAAAAATAGCTTTTACTCCTTGAATTGTTTTCATGATTTATGGCTCTTAAAATTACAAACCTAAACGATTTGATTCTTCATGTACTTTGTCTAAATATTGCTTTGCCCCAGATATTAATAATCGATTGACAGAACTATGAAAATATCTAACACCAAATTCTAACCACATAGTAGTTTGATCTTCTGGACAACTGCATCCAGCCCATTTACCTGCATCAAGTACCTTGCCCAGAGCTTTTTTACCCGCTTCAACGACCTTTGTATGAGTCATTTGGCCTGGATAGCCCATAGAAGTAGACAAATCACCATGTCCAACAAAAACAACATCAACGCCTTCGACCTTTGCTATTTCTTCTGCGTTCCCAATACCTTGTGGTGTTTCAATCATAATACAGACTAAAGTTTCTTCATTACCATGATTGAGATAATCTGGTGCAGACATTCCTAGGCCAAACTTATTATTTCTATTTGCAACAAAATAGCCTCTTTTACCTTTAGGTGGGTATTTAACAGCATCAACAATAATTTTTGCCTCTTCAGCAGTCTGGACTTGAGGTGCTTGGATACCATGTGCTCCTAAATCTAGAAAAGGTCGTATAATTTCAGGGGTATTCCCTATAGGTCTTACAATCGGTGTGATGTTAGACGATTCGCAACTTTGAACGCATTGAGGAAATACCTGTGTTGTTATATGGCCATGCTCATTATCAAGTAGAAGCCAATCAAATCCCAAATGACCAAAAATTTCTAGTGCGCTAATAGAATAATCATAAACCATTGCACCCCAAACAGCTTGACCATTTTTTAACTTTTCTTTGGTTGTATTTTTGAACATTGCAGAACCTCACTAATTTCAATTATTATTAATTGTAATTATTATATATGAAGTTGTGTAATTGAAAATCATTAAACTACTTTGTATACTGCAAATACTTTAATATAAAGCAATTTATATTTTTATATTTTAAAATCTAGAAAGTTTTTTTATGGCTATAGCCAAAAGATCAGTACAATTTAGTTTTAATCCGAGCCAGTTAGATCGAAAATGGCAAGATAAATGGGCTGTAGATAAACTCTATCATGTAAATGACACGGATGAAAAACAAAACTGGTTTGAAATGACCATGTATCCTTACCCTTCCGGTGATACACACATCGGTCATTGGTATGCTATGGCTCCCTCTGATGCTCATGCACGTTTTCGTAGAATGCAAGGATATAATGTTTTACACCCTATGGGTTTTGATGCATTTGGTTTACCCGCTGAAAATGCCGCTATTAAAAGAGGTATCCATCCATATAAGTGGACTATGGATAATATTGCTAATATGAAAAAACAATTTTATTCAATGGGAACAATTTATGACTGGGAAAGAGAAGTAATCACATGCCAACCAGACTACTACAAATGGAATCAATGGTTCTTTTTAAAACTTTATGAAAACGGTTTAGCATATAAGGCAAATGCACCTGTGAACTGGTGTAATCAATGTCAAACTGTTCTTGCTAATGAACAAGTAATAAATGGAAAGTGTGATCGCTGTGAAAGTGTGGTAATTCATAGAGACTTAGAACAGTGGTTTTTCAAAATCACAGACTATGCAGAAGAGCTTTTGAAGTTTGATAAAGTTATTGATTGGCCTGAAAAAATAAAAACTCTCCAAGAAAACTGGATAGGTAAAAGTTTTGGTGTACAGGTAAAGTTTGACTTATCCGATTTGCAAATTTCTACCAATGAAATAGAAACTTTTACTACTCGGATTGACACTCTTTTTGGAGTAACATTTATTGTGTTAGCTCCAGAACATAATCTAGTATCTGAACTAACAACACCTGATCAAAAACAAAAAGTGCAAGAATATATCAAATCTGCCAGAGAGTATTCTGAAATAGAAAGATTATCCACAGAAAGAGATAAAACGGGGGTTTTTACAGGCTCATATGCAATTAACACGATAAACGGAAATAAAGTTCCGGTTTTTATTGCTGATTATGTCTTGGTGCAATATGGAACAGGAGCTGTCATGGGTGTACCTGCTCATGACCAAAGAGATTTTGAATTTGCAAAAAAATATAATTTAGATATAACCAGAGTTATTGCAAAAAATATAAATGATACCAGTACACTTCAAGAAGCCTACACTGAATCCGGTATTCTAACCAACTCAGGTGACTTTAATAATATTAACAATGAAGAAGCTAAAATAAAAATAGCGGAGCATCTTGAAAAAAACGCCCTAGGTTTGCGTACAATTACTTATAGACTAAGAGATTGGCTTATTTCAAGACAACGTTATTGGGGAACTCCAATACCAATAATTTATTGTGTGGATTGTGGCACTTTACCTGTACCAGAAAAAGATTTACCTGTAATACTACCACCAGATGCAGAATTCAAACCTACGGGGGAATCTCCTTTAAAATATCATCCCGAATTCATTAACTGTAAATGTCCAAATTGTGGTAAAGACGCCGAACGAGAAACAGATACTATGGATACTTTTGTTGACTCATCTTGGTATTTTCTTCGTTATCCAAATCCTAATTACGATAATGCTCCTTTTGATTTGGACAAACTAAAACTATGGAATCCAGTAGACCAATATACAGGAGGTGCTGAACATGCCGTATTACATCTTATGTACTCCCGATTTTTTGTAAAAGCGCTTAGGGACATTGGGCTATTTAAATTCGATGAACCATTTTTAAGGTTATATAACCAAGGAATGATAATCGCGAACCATCAAAAAATGAGTAAATCAAGAGGGAATGTTATAGCTCCTGACAACTACGTTCTGGAATTTGGAGCTGATGTCGTAAGAATTTACTTAATGTTTCTTGGACCTTGGGATCAAGGAGGAGACTGGAGTGATAGTGGAATTAATGGTATGGCAAGATGGGTAAATAGAGTATGGAATATAAGTATAGTTGATACTAAGAAATTCACACAAACCACTGAAAACCTTGATCTTACTAGAGCAATACACAAACTAATTAAAAATGTTACTGAAGATATTGATCGTTTTAAATTCAATACTGCATTAGCATTTATGATGGAATTCACAAATTATTTAAACCAAATTTCTGGAAGTAATAATACCACACATGAACAATGGGATTTTGCCATCAAAAGTTTATTACTTTTATTAGCTCCAATTGCCCCCCATATTACTGAAGAGTTATGGGAATTAACTGGTAATCAATATAGCATTCACAATCAATCAATTCCTTCTTTTGATCCTATCCTTATTGAAGATAAAACAACAACGTTAGTCATACAAGTAAATGGCAAAGTTCGTGATACTATTGAAATATCTGTAGAAACTAAAAAAGAAAAGGCCGAAAAAATCGCTCTTTCAAGCGAAAAAATTCAGCCATATCTTTTAGATCAAACTATAATCAAAATCATCTATGTACCAGATAAATTAATAAATATAGTAATTAAGTAAACTAACTTATGCTGACAGTACCTAATAAATCACGGATTTTTGAACTACCATCTGCATTCCACCATGAGTCAATCGCACTACCAATTCGTTCTTTTGGCAAAGTTAATATAGCACAGTTATAAAACTTCTCTTTAAATTCTTCCTCAGATAATGGGTCAGCTTGTGTACCATGCATCACATGCCTATTAGTATCTTCCTGCAATAAAGTACCATCCTTCAATTTTATCCTTACAGGGTTTGAAACCATAATACCGTCTCTGCTGGTGTCCCATTCTGATCTTATTTTAATATCAATTTTATCTATAGCTTCTCGGTATTCTGATCGTTCCAAATTTTCATCTTTAAAACTATCCATATCGATTTTCTTATCAACCAAAGCTGTAGCTACGTTATAGTGGATACTAAATTTTCCTTGAAATCCGTAAGTTGGTTTTGGATACAAAAGTACATGACTTATTGATGAAAAGTTATCTACCTCTACTTCGTCTATATCAGATAAGCCTAATTCATTTGAATTTAACAAACTTAACAGAGAATCTAGTGAACTGTGATTAGATCCACAACATGGGTACTTTTTAATCACGATAGATGTAGGACACAACCATGTTTTTCCTAAATCATTTACCATAGCCTGTGGGTCGAAATTACCCGCCCCTAAATAAGCAGAGGCCCAACCAACTTTACTTTCAAGGAAGTCATCAGTAGCTTTCCATCCATCTTTTGCTAAGTATCCTGCCATTATTCCATTACGAGAAGTCATACCTGCATGAAGAGGTTTCGTATAAGTGCCAAAATTTTGCAATATACCACTTGGCATTGATCCTGCCATACCTAATGCAGTCAAAGTTTGTTCTTTATCTAATCCTAACAAACGAGCTGCAACTGCTGCTGCTCCCATTGTTCCAAATATTGCAGTAGAGTGAAATCCAGTCGTACCTTGAGGGGAACTAGATCCTCTAGACAAATGTGCTGCAGTCTCAAAACCTATAATATACGCTGTAAGTAAATCATTAACTGTTAGGTCCAAATCCTCAGCTATAGCTAAAGCAGGAGGAAGTAAAGCAACACTCGGATGACCAAACCCTCCCATATCATCATAATCCAATGCATGCCCAAGTGTTCCATTACCTAAAGCTGCCATATATTGGGAAGTTCTTGTTGTAGAACCAACTATAGTACAGGGTCCAGATCCTCCTTGGTCTGAAACAAATTTTTGAATCATCTTACCTAATGGTTGATCAGCCCCGGCAAGCATAACGCCTATACAGTCAAATATAGCTTCGCGAGCAGCGCGATATGCTTCAGCTGGTATATTCTCTGATTTAGTATCAACTATAAAATCTGCTAATTTTTCTTCTGAAATCCCCATTTATTGCCTCCTTTTATTTATCAAGATAAATGACACCAAGGTCATTTGCGTTAACAATTTTAGTATCAAACTCTAAATTCATCTCAGTGATACGATCAATTATATCTTCAGCTACTTCTCCATGTACCGGAACGGGCCTTCCTTGAATACCTCTGCTCCGAACGTTAAATATTGAAACGTTCTGACTACTAGTAGTTACTGGATGTACGATTATCTTAACACATTCTTTTTTCCCCACTGTAGAGAAACATAAGTACTTCCATACACTTTGTGATTATATTTATCAGAAAACAATCCAATATTAAACCTTTTTACATGCTCTAAATTAAAGAATTTAATCATTGACACTGTATATAGGCAATGATAAAGTTTTAATACACATTTAATTAACTTAGCAGGAGTAAACATGTCTTTTAATATCGTAGTATTAGCAAAACAAGTTATCGACCCTGAAGCTCCAAGTGCAAGCTATAGAATTGATGGGGGCGCAGGCAAACTAGAAGTTGATTCCTCACAAAAAATTGCTCCCGTTATTAATGGTTTTTGTGAAAATGCTATTGAAGCAGCACTTCAAATCAAAGAAGCAGTTGGAGACGCAACTGTAAACGTAATTTCGGCAGGTTCAGATTTTGTAATGGATGTTATGAAAAAAGCACTCTCTATGGGATCAGACGAAATGTATCTTCTACAAGATGAAAAATTTAGTAATCTTAATGATAGTTCCATTACAGCAAAGCTTTTAGCAACTGCAATAAAGAAAATTGGAGAATATGATCTCATTATCGCTGGAATGCAAGCTTCAGACTGGGATCAAGCTCAAGTTCCTTTAGGTATAGCAGAAATTCTGGGTGTGCCTTGTGTGCCTATTGCTAGAAAAATTGAAATTAAAGACGGGAGAGCAATTTGTGAAAGAGCAACTGACTCTGGTTATGAAAAAGTTTCAGCTCCACTTCCATCTGTTATCACAGTAAATAATGAGTTTGGGCAACCACGATATCCAACCTTGCGTAATATAATGGCTGCTGCGCGTAAAACTCCAATTACTTGGGATGCAGCTGAACTTGGTTTATCCGACGATGATCTTTCTCCTAGAATCAAAATTGTAGATCTTTTCATACCTCAGAAACAATCCCAATGTGAAATTATTGAAGGTGAAGATGAAGCAGAAATGGGAAGAAATTTAGCAATGAAAATGCGTGAAGCAAAATTAATATAGGAGTTTAAACAATGTCAGAAATATTAGTTGTAGGTGAGGTAAATAATGAAAATTTGGCCGATTCAACTGCCGAATTACTAGCTCATGGAAAACCTGTAGCAGAATCTTTAGGTGCATCAATTTCAGTTGCTATACTAGATCAAAATACTACCTCTGCTGCTCAAGATGCTATTACTAAGGGAGCAGATAAGATATATAATATTAAAGATCCTTTGCTTGCCTCATATCAAACAGACGCATATTTAGCAAGTTTAGCTAAATTAATTCAAGAAATAAATCCAATTGCGGTACTGATTTCTAAAACAGAAATTGGTGCAGACATAGGAGCTAGGCTAGCCTTTAGAGTTGATACAGGCATTGTACAAGATTGTATAGAAATATCAGCTAATGCAGACAATAAAATCCAAGCAAATCGTCCTTGCTTTGGTGGTAACTGTATAGCAACCGTAGTCTGCGAATCAAATCCAATGATGGCACTAATTCGTCCTAAAACAAAAGAGCCGTTAGAACTAGATTCTGCGCGATCTGGTGAAATTGTTGATTTTAATCCAGGTCTTGATGAGTCAGTAATAAAAAATCAGGTTGTTGAAAAAGTTGAAGAAGTTCAAGAAGGTATTCGTTTAGAAGATGCCACCAGAATAGTTGGTGGAGGTCGAGGATTGAATGGCCCAGAACCTTTTGATAACGAACTGAAGGATCTTGCAGATACGATGGGTGCAGCAATAGGCGCAAGTAGAGCAGCTGTGGATATAGGATGGGTTCCATATTCATACCAAATTGGATTGACCGGCAAAAAAGTAGCTCCTGATCTATATCTAATGGTCGGTATATCTGGAGCCAGCCAACATATGGCCGGTTGCAGTGGATCAAAAAACATTGTAGCAATAAACAAAGATCCTGATGCAAATATATTTAAAGATGCAAGGTTTGGCGTAGTTGGAGACTGGGAAAAAGTACTTCCTGCCCTCACACAACAACTAAAAGAATTGATGTAATTTCAAAGAAATTAAATAAACAAAACCTCTGAAAATTCAGGGGTTTTGTCTTGTTTGGGGTAGGCTCGGTAAAAACTTTATGAATAATATGTTCTTGTCATTCAAATATTCTGCTTTTCGGTATTTATGGTTAGGCCAAGTAACTCATGCTGCAGGAATGTGGATAGATATGGTGACTTTGCCACTAATGGTAATAAGTTTATTTGATACCCTAGAAGAAGCTGCAATAAATGTTGGATTAGTCATGTTCGTAAGAACTATGCCTCATTTTACTTTAGGACTTTTCGCTGGTGTATTTGCAGATAACTTCAATCGTAAAACACTTTTAGTAACAACAAAGACTTTAGTGGTGTTTATCCAAATTATTTTTGTACTGATTGTGTTTATGGACTATTTATCAATGTTATGGATACTTTTATATTGTTTTTGCCGTGGTTCTACTATGGCATTTGATCAACCAGCAAGAAGAGCTATGATAACTAATGTTGTTCCGGCAGAACTTTATACAAATGCAATGGCTCTAAGTATGGGAACAGTACAAGCTACGAGAATACTTGCAGCAGCAGCAGCAGGTTGGATTATCGCATGGACAAGTGGTTCAGGCAGATTAACAGAAATTGATTATGGCTTTCAATTCCCTGTGTCTATAATTTTGATACTCTATATATTTGCTACTATCTTTTCCTACCTAATCAGTTATTCACATGAGGTAGCTAATAATAAAGGGAAAAATAAAAAAACGATATCATATGTTATATCTGAGTTAATGGAAGGTTTACGTTTTTCATGGTCGCGTAAGGATATTCGTTCAATAGTAATTATGGCTGCTTGTTTCTTCTTGTTTGGTATGGTATTCATGCATGTATTTGCTCCATTATTTGCTGTGCTCCTTGGTATCGGTGAAAGAGGATTAGGGACACTTTTATCACTTAGTGGTGTTGGTGGAGCTACAGGAGCTGTATTTTTAGCTTATATAAATCCAAACACAAAACGAGGGATTTGGATTTTAGTTTCTCAAATTGCTCTAGGTATATCCTTAGTATTATTTGCTATGTCTATATCAATGAATAACATGGTTATAGTTTATATAATGGCCATTTTAATTGGATTAACTCAATCTATTATTTTTCCTCTCATAAACTCAGTTCTTATGAGTCTTACACCTGATCACCTAAGAGGTAGGGCAATGGGACTCTTAAGTCTAGATAGAGCTTTCGTATCATTTGGAGCAGCAATTGCAGGCCCTACTGCTGCATACATAGGAGTTCCTGATGCACAAATGGTTTTTGGTATAGGATGTATAATAAGTGGTATTTTGCTTTGGTTATTTGGTAGTACTCTCAGAAAATTAGATTAAATAGTATAGTTATCACATAGATAACAATCCTTAGATAAAAGCAAATACTGGAACAATGATTTCCTTAAATAAACGCGTTTTAAAATCAATTTTATTAGTAGTATTAATATCCTGCTTGGTGTTAATACCAATTAACTTTTCTGGTGGACAAACAGTAAGCCATGTAATATCACATGAAAAACATAGTTTATTGTTATGGGAATTAAAATTTTTACCAAAAAAAATCTTGTATTCAATATCTGAAATAATCTTTCCGTTTGATAATAAAAATATACAAATAAAAAAATCTATTGAAATCATAAATGACTATATTGAAATTAATGAGCAAGTTAGAAAATATAATAGAGAATACGAATATACTATTATAAGTAATATTAATGTTGAAACAAATGACGATAGAAAAGAAAAAATCCAAGTTTATATTAATCAATTAGAACAAAAACAATTAGTTACTGAAAATGCATTAGAAGAAATAGTAAGTAAAGCTATTAAGAAACACGATATTTCTATATTTCCCAAAATACTATTCCCCCCGGTACTCATAAGTTTAGAACAACCACCTTCACTTCTGATATTATCGCCTAGAAATGAAATAAAATTAGATAAAACAATACTACTGAAATCAAATAACTCTATACCAGATAAATACGAAATAGAAGAAACAATTGAAGATATTGAAAATAAGTCAGCCCTTATTACTGACATTGGTGGATTATCTACTTTTCCTGCAATTGTTAAGGTAAAAAACTTAGAATCCACACTGAATACAACAGCTCATGAATGGTTCCATAATTACATGATATTCAAACCTCTTGGAAGAAGTTATTTTATAAATGATAAATTAAAAACAATAAATGAAACTGCAGCTAGTATTTTTGGCAATGAAATAGCTAAATATATATTAGCTATTAAACAGGATAAAAACACAGAGAATTCAGATCTTTCAGAACCGTGTTCAAAACCTGATTTTTGTTTTGGATTTGAAATGAATGAGACTAGAACCACAGCAGAAAATTATCTAAATAATGGAAAAATTTCTGCTGCGGAAAACTATATGAAAGAACGACAAAAATTATTTCTCAAAAAAGGATATGTTATACGTAAGCTTAACCAAGCCTACTTTGCTTTTCATGGAATATATGCGGACAGCCCATCATCCAAAAGTACCGTATTTGAAGAACTGACAAATATCAGAAACCAGTCTGAATCTTTATCAGATTTCATAAAGAAAATAGAAAACATAAGCACTGAAAATGATTATGAGAAACTTATTTAATGATTGATTTTAGAAATCATTCCCCAACCAAGGTTAATCACCCAAAGTGTATAAACTATATCGCAAATACCATCAATCATAGCCATTGTAGTTGATTGATTAGTCGCCAATAATGAAACTTGGGCAATAATCACTACAACTACTGCTACTGCTACTGCTGAAAAAGCTGCTATATTTGCAAATGTAGAGTTAAGATCATCTCTGGTCGAAGCGCCTAAAGCAATAAAGAATCCACTTACCCCAAATAAAAAAGTACATAAGCCACCTAAAGTATAGCCAATAGTTGCTAGTTCACGATCTCATGATAAAGTTATCGTTGCAACTCCAGCACCTAAACCAGGACCAATAGTCCAACCAACTACTGCTATAAATACCATCGGCAATCCAAATCTTGCCAAGGCATAGCCATTGCCACCTTCAAGACTTTTTACAAAATACATAAGACCAGAAAGCATTGTAATGAGAGCAACCGGTATAAACATTGAAGTAAGGATTCCGTTGGTTTGCAAGTCACCAGTCCAAAGTTTAATCACTGCTTCGGGGCCTGTTGGATCAGATTGTCCTCCAATACCTAATACGTCTCCTGGTTGAATAAAATAAATTAACACAGCCACGATTGGGCCTATTATTAGGCAATATCCAGTCATCTTATTAACAAAAATCGTGCCCATTTTATTTCCTCCTTATTAAATATATAAGTTAGGCTCTTATTAATAAAAAATTAAGCAGATTTATAAATAAATTTTATTGACTTGTAATGGATATATGAATATACTCACCCTAATTTACTAGCTCTTCTCTTGATGTATTTGTTTACAAATTGAGAATTATATTTTGTTATAGGAGGTTTATAATGGGCGCAACCGAAAAATTAGCAAGATTTGTTATTGAGACACCTTCGGAAAAGATTAGTGATGAAGCCATTGAACGAGCCACAGCTGGCTTGATGGATGCAGTAGGAACTGCTCTTGTTGCTAATACAAATGAAATAGGTAGGATAATAACAGAATTTACAGAAGAATTAGGAGGTAATCCTGTTTCTCGAGTAATTGGTACAAATATTAAAACATCTTCTCCAAATGCAGCTTTAGCTAATGGAACACTTGGTCATGCTGATGACTATGATGATGTTGGTGGTTTCGGTCACCCTGCAGTCATATTGATGCCTACGGTTTTAGCTTTAGGAGAACAACTTGGTAAAACCGGACGCGAGATTTTAGACGCGTATGTCCTTGGATTTGATGTAGGAGCACGATTAGCACAAGGTATTGGTGTAGATCACTATGAGAGAGGTTGGCATTCAACTGTAACTCTCGGAACCTTAGCATCTGCTGCTGCCGCTTCAAGACTCATGGGACTAACAGTTGATCAAACTCGACACGCTTTAGGTATTGCCGCATCTCATGCCGCAGGTATGCAAGCAAATTTTGGTACTATGACCAAACCATTGCATCCTGGAAATGGAGCAAGAAGTGGTATAACTGCAGCTATCTTAGCTTCTAAGGGATATACAGCAAACCAAAATATAATTGAAGCACCTTTAGGGTATGTGGCTGTATTTGGCGATAAACAAGCCAATATAAATGCAATGACACATCAATTAGGTGATTCACAATGGCAAATAGTTAACCCAGGATTCAAAATAAAAGAATGGCCTTGTTGCTATGGAAACCATGGTGCTGTTCCAATGTTAATAGATTTAGTACACAAATATGAAATTCAACCAGAACAAGTTGAAAGTGTTGAATTTATTGGTGGTATGGGAGCTGCTGGTTTCTTAAATAGACCTGATACTGATACTTATTTTGGTGGCAAATTCAGTTTACAGTTCAACATTGCTGCTGCAGTAGTTGATGGAGCTATGTCTTATGACACATTTACTGATGAAAAAGTAAACAGCCCTGAGATACGTGACATGATGTCAAGAGTAGTTCTTAAAGACGACATTATGACTAAGGACTTACCAGACCGTATTCACAGCCAACATAAAGATCAGACTGTCGTCATCAATATGAAAGATGGACGAAGTGTGAGTGATAGTATCGAGACAGCTACAAACACACTTGTGGGCCATGAAATTGATGTTAAGTTTGAAGCAAATGCTAGCAAAGTCCTTTCTTCAGAAAAAGTAGAACGTGCCCTATCCCTTTTGAAAGATCTTAAAAATGTTAAAGATATAAGTGAAGTTTTAGACGCGGTTACTATTTAACGATAAAGAAAGAATAAAAAAGAGGGGTTGAATTCAACCCCTCTTTTTTTATAATAGTAAAATGAATAAATTACCACTATCGGGTATAAAAGTTATTGAAATAGCTCATATTGTTGCTGGACCAACTGCTGGTCTTATTTTAGGAGATCTAGGAGCAGAAGTAATTAAAGTTGAGCCTCCTAATGCTCTTGATGCAAGCCGTATTGGATCAAGCAGAAATGGTAGTTTCTTTTTCGTTAACAGGAATAAAAGCAGTATAGTTATAGATCTTAAAAGTACAAAAGGCCTAGAAGTACTTCATAAAATTTTAGAGGATACTGATGTTTTAATAGAAAATATGGCCCCAGGAACAATGAGTAGGCTTGGAATTGGTTATAATCAATTAAGTTCAAAATACCCAGAATTAATTTATTTGAGTGTGAAAGGATTCTTAAGTGGACCTTATAGTAATCAAACTTCTCTTGATGAATTAGCACAAATGGGTTCTGGTCTTGCGTATATGACTGGGCGTGCAGGAGATCCAATTCGTGCTGGAGCTAGTATTGTAGATATGGGAGCAGCCATGCATGGAGTAATTGGGGTGCTCTCTGCTTTATATACAAGATACAATACAAAAATGGGTCAAGAAATAACCTCAGGGTTATTTGAAACTGCCTTATTTTTTGTAGGACAACATATGGCATTCAATCAACACACTGGCAATACAAATGTTCCCTTACCTGAGCGCCATCACGGTTGGGGCGTTTATGACAAGTTTGAATGCAATGATGGCAAACTAGTATTTATTGGAGTAACTAGTAATAATCAATGGAATTCCTTTTGTAAAATTTTAAAATTAAACAACTTAGCAAATAACGAAGAATTAAAAGATAACCCTGGAAGAATAGCTAATAGACCGTTAATCTTAAAAACAGTAACTCCGATAATAGAAAGTATGGCTAGTAATCAAATTCTTGATTTACTAAGGGAAAATGGTATTTCTGCAACTCTCGTACATACTCCAGACACAGTAATAAATGATCCACATGTAAATTCTGATAAGCGTTTATTTAAATTCAATTCGGACGGTAAAGATTTTGCTCTACCAAAATTACCTTATGAAAGTAGTCAATATAACTTTGATAAATTATTACCTGCCCCTGATAAACCTGGATTACAAACAAATTTAATATTAACAAATTTGGGATATACGGACTCTGAGATCAGTAAGTTTTTTGAAGATAATATTGTACAATAAAGTTATGGATACCATAATTATTGATGTTAATATTTTGGATGATTTTGTTGAGAAAATCTCAGCTGATTTTATAGAAAAGATATCAAAAAACACTATGACTTTCGGCCTAATTTCATTGGAAACTAATTCTATGCACGAATATAAATCTTTAGGTGTAACCATTGCAGATGATATAACAATTCAAGAACTTAATTGTGTTTATAGAGGACTTGATGAAATAACTGATGTATTGGCTTTCTCTACTAACTATCCAGGGGAATATTATGGTAATACACAAAACGTATTGTCATCAACAGAACATTTCCCAAATGAGACTGGATATGCAGGAGAAATCGTTTTATCATATCCCCAATGCGAAAGGCAATCTAAGGAAAATAACATTCCTATCGATAAAGAATTAGCTACTTTGATTTCCCATGGAATACTTCACTTAATCGGTTATGATCATACAAATGAATCTGAAATGAACATTATGAAAAAAATTCAGTCTGATTCTATAAAACACTTAGTGGATGGTTAATTTAATATGAATAACTACGTTTTGTATAGAAAATGGAGACCACAAAGTTTTTCGGAATTAGTTGGGCAAACAGCTATCAAAAAAACCCTAGTTAATGCTATATCCCAAAATCGTATTGCACATGCATACTTGTTTAGTGGTCCAAGAGGTACAGGTAAAACTAGTACTGCAAGAATTCTAGCGAAAGCTATTAACTGTAAAACTGAAAATATTGAAGATAGGCTAAATTGTAATTCTTGTGAAAACTGTGTAGATATTAATTCTTCTAATTCTTTAGATCTTATTGAAATTGATGCTGCAAGTAACCGTGGGATAGATGAAATAAGGAGTATTCGGGATAAAAGTAATTACTCACCAACCAAAAGTTTATATAAGGTTTACGTATTAGATGAAGCACATATGCTAACTAAAGATGCATCTAATGCATTACTTAAAACACTAGAAGAACCTCCCCCTCATGTGGTTTTCATTTTAGCTACTACTGAATCTGATAAAATGGAATCTACTATCCTTTCAAGATGCCAAAGATTTGATTTTAAACGAATAGATAATAACGATATTGTTTTGCGGTTAATACAAATATCAAATGATGAAAATATAAATATCGCAGAATCGGCTATTCTACGTATTGCTGAGATTTCTGAAGGAAGCTTGAGGGATGCGGAAAGCTTTTTAGAGCAAGTCATATTATCGAATGAACAAGAATATATAAATACAGATGAAATAAATAAAATTCTAGGAATAACTGATAGCAGCCAAGTGGGATTTCTCCAAGAATCAATTTTATTAGGGAATATTAATGAAACTTTGAAAATAATTAATGATTGTGTTTTAAATAACTCTAGTATAAAACAATTACACAACAGTTTAATTATATCTATGCGACAATCATTAATTAATGAATCAAAACTAACAAATTACAATAAGGATATTATTCTTCATATAGCAAAATGCCTTAAAATATTAGTTAATTTAGATTTTTCAAAATCGTTAAATCACGCATCTAGCTTTGAAATAGCTGCAATTGAAGCATCTATAGTAAATGAAAATACCAATTATAAACCAGTACAACAAACTAATAAAATAGATGTTGAAAATAATAAACAAGAAATACAGCCAATCATTCCAATTGTAAAAAACAATATAAATAAGGAAGAAGATATAATAAATCCTACATCTATAGATGGGCCAAACATTCAAAAGGGAGTCGTCTCAGCTGAAATTTCAATGGATAAAAATACTGATGACGCTAATAACAATACAATACAATCAGAATCATGGCAGGTAATTCTTGAAAAATTTGCCAAAATTAAAGGAGAACGGTTTTCTATTGGAGCATTGTTGAGAGATTGCAAACCTCCATCAATATCTGGAAATAATTTATATTTAAGTTTCAAAAGTAATTCAAACCAAGATCGTTTCACCGGGGAAATAGAACATGGTAGTATTAAAATAGATTTACTAGAATCTATATCAGAAATTTTACAAATACCTACTCTTGGTGAAATTATTTATGATGAGAACGAAAGGAAAAATAATTCACATGATAATGGGGTAAATTTATCAGTTATGAAAGCCCTGAACTGGGGTGGTCAAATTATTGAAGAAGAGGTCCAAAACAATGAATAAAAATATGCTAAAACAAGCACAACAGCTTCAACAAAAATTATTAGAAGAACAACAAAAACTTGAATCTGAATCTGTTATAGGAACATCAGGAGGTGGTGCAATTCAAATAACCGTTAATGGTAAATATCAAGTGACAGAAGTGAAAATCGATCCTGAAGCAATAGATGCTGAAAATGTTGAAATGCTGGAAGATTTAATTACTGCAGGTTTTAATGAAGCGATTGAAAAAATACAACAATTAAGTTCTTCTAGACTCTCCTCCTTAACAGGTGGGTTTAAACTACCTGGGATTTCTTAATAAATTTAATTGCGAAAGTATTCTATAATGCAAATTCCTGAACAGCATCATACCGTTAATATAATATCTAAACTTATAAATGAATTATCGAAACTTCCTGGGATTGGATCAAAAAGTGCTCAAAGACTCGTCTATCATTTCGTGAAATTACCTAAATCCGAAGTTTTGGAATTATCTACAGCATTGGTAGAGCTTAAAGAAAAAATTATTTATTGTGACATTTGCCAAAACCTTACTGATGAAAACCCATGCTTTATTTGTTCAAATAATCAACGCGACCAGAAACTTATCTGTGTTATTGAAGAACCATTAGATATTCTTGCATTTGAGAGAACAAGGTATTATAACGGTCTCTATCATGTACTACATGGGGTTATATCACCTATAAACGGAGTTGGTCCTAATAATCTTAAAATTAAGGAATTATTAAATCGATTAAAATTTAATGAAGTTGAAGAAATTATCTTAGCTACAAACCCTAGTATCGAAGGAGAAAGTACTGCAATGTATCTTCAAGAAATTCTTCGAGATTTAGTCCCTAAGGTTACTAGACTTGCGAGAGGGCTGCCAGTTGGCGGAGATATAGAATATGCAGATCAAATGACTATAATGCGAGCCCTACAAGGACGGCAAGAGATATAAACTCTTTTTTCTAATAGAATCTCTCTCGGTTAATTAGTGAAAATGAGGATTTAAGTGGTAAGTAGAGAACATAGTTATAAAACTGAAGCAATTGTTTTAAATTCAAAAAGTTTTGGCGAATCAGGTCATATATATACTATTTTTACCCCAAATCTTGGGAAGCTTAGTATAAATGCCAATGGAACAAAAAAACCTAAGAGTAAATTGGCAGGACATTTACAAATCACAAATCGTTGCAATCTTATAATTAGTAAGGGTCGAAATATTGACACTATTACGGGTGCAGAAACCACTGAATTATTTCCCAAAATAAGGGGGGATTTTGCATTAATAAATAATGTTTTTTATATTATAGAATTATTTGATGTGTTTAACCCTATTAACGAATCTAATATAAATTCTTATGAACTTTTACTACAATCTTTACGTGATTTAAACGATGATAATAATAATACAAGTCTTTTAATCTTATATATAAGAATTAATATTTTGAAAATTAGTGGTTGGGGTTTAAATTTTTCCGTATGTAATATATGCTTTGCTGAATCCAAAGAAAATTTAAGCGCAATAAATACATTGTATGGTGGAGCACTTTGTAACAAATGTGCAGTAACAACAACAAACTCACTTTCAATTGATTCGCAATCTATAAAAATAATGAACTATATTTCAATTGCCCCTCAAGAAAAGATATTATCTCTAGAGCTAGATATACCTGTATTAAAAAGATGTTTAGCTGTTAGTGAATATCTTATCAATGATAACTTAGGATTTAATTTAAAAACTAAACTATTATTATAAAAATTGTTTAAAGAAGAACTTAAACAGCATTTTGTTAACAGAAAATATCTTCAGTTTGTAATAGAATACTAACCGATTATGAATAATACTATTAAACCATTTAAGAAAATACTTATAGCAAATCGTGGCGAAATTGCGTGCAGAGTGATTAATACCTGTAAAAAAATCGGTATTGAAACAGTTGCTATTTATTCTGAAGCTGATAAAGAATCCCTTCACGTTAAATTAGCTGACCAATCGAACCCCCTTGGTGGATTAACGCCTGCTGAAAGTTACCTCAATATAGAAAAGATTATTGAAATTGCCATTAGTACTAATTCAGAAGCTATTCATCCAGGGTATGGCTTCTTGTCAGAAAATATAGATTTCGCTAAAGCTTGCCTTGTAAACAATATTATATTTATAGGGCCATCAATTGAATCAATTGAAAAAATGGGAGATAAAGTCACAGCCATACAAACTGCTATAAAAGCCGGTGTACCTTGTTTACCAGGAACATACGCTCCGGTTACTTATAACAAGGCAAAAAGCATTTGTGAGGAAATTGGGTACCCTGTTATGGTTAAAGCCTCTGCTGGCGGTGGTGGTATAGGTATAAGAAAAGTAGATTCACCTGAAGACTTGGAAGAATCTTTTCAACAAGCTAAATCTCTTGCTGAAAGTTCATTTGGAAATTCAAAGTTATATGTTGAGAAATATATGTCTAATGCATCTCATGTGGAAGTGCAAATTTTAGCTGATTTGCATGGGAATGCAATTCATCTTTATGAACGAGATTGCTCTATTCAAAGAAGAAATCAAAAGATAATAGAAGAAACCCCTTGTGTGAAACTTAGTAAAAACAAAAGAAAAGAACTTTGGGATTCTGCACTTGATTTAGTTAAGCATATTAATTATACCAATGCAGGTACAGTAGAATTTTTAGTAGATGAAGACTCGAATTTTTATTTTTTAGAAATGAATACTAGGCTACAAGTTGAACATCCAGTAACCGAAATGACTACCAAATTAGATATAGTTGATTTACAAATCAGAATAGCAGCAGGTGAAAAGTTAACAATATCCCAAAATGATGTGCAACAATTTGGCCATTCAATTGAAGCACGAATTTATCCAGAAAATCCCAAAACTTTTTTACCAACAATAGGTACAATTACAACTCTAAAATTGCCTGTGAAAGAAAATATTCGAATTGATGCATCTATTTTTGAAGGCTATGAAGTCTCACCGTATTATGAACCTATGCTTGGGAAATTTATCGCATGGGGGAAAAATAGAAAAGAGTGTATATTAAATTTTATAAAGTATTTAGAATCAATAGAAATTAATGGGATTATTCATAATATTCCCTTAATAATTGAAATTCTAAAATCTGATGAATTTCAAAAGTCTAAATTTTCTACAAATTTTTTAAGTGACGTTTTTAACCAAACTAATTTGGATACAAGTGACGAAGAAATAGTTGCAGCAATCACCATCGCTTTAAATGAAATATTTGGTTCCAAAACTTCATCTCCAAGTAAAAATAATTGGAGAGTACAGGGAAGAATATCACAAATGAACCAAAATAGCTTTGGTGGATATCAATGGTAAAAAAACAAATAACTGTACTAGTTAATGGAAAATCACATATAGTTGAAATTGAAAACACGAATTCTTACCCATTTGAAATGTATGTAGACGGTAAAAAAATGAGTGTTTCTATTGAGCACACACCAATTAATAAATCAATCAACCCTATTAATAACCCGGGGTTATTTGAAGTAACTAATGGACTTAAAGGCCTAACCCAAAATGGGGAAAAACTTATCCGAGCACCAATGCCTGGAAAAGTAATTTCAGTACCTATAAAAGTCTGGGATATTCTTGAAGAAGGGTCACCAATTTGTGTTATAGAATCTATGAAGATGCAACAAAATTTATTGTCAGGTAAATCAGGAATAGTACGAGCAGTTTTTATAAAAGATGGCGACTCGGTGAATACCGGAGATGCCATCATACAAATACAGTAAATTGTTATAGTCTATTTTGAATATTGGCCCAAATAGCGTCATGGATTCCATCTATTGATTGACCACCATCAAAAGTTAACCAAGTATTATCATTACTCATGTTAATATAACCTTGGTACACTCGTTTATGAAAATTGATTGATTCGAGTTCGAAACGCCTACTACCTTCTTGATCTAATCTTGGATAATCTTTTGCCTCAGTATTTGTAATCCCGTCCAATAATGATAATTGTGAATTAACTCTTTTTAATGCATTATGAGGCTCGATATTTAATAAAATTGTCAAATCTGGTTTAATGCCATGTGTGCTAAAGTTAATTATATTTTTTACTATATCTAAATCTATTTGGCGTCCATAGCCTTGGTAAGCAATTGTGGATGCAATAAAACGATCACAAATAATAATTGTGTCTTTATCCAGATTAGGTATAATAACTTTCTCAATTAACTCACTTCTAGCAGAAGAGAAAAGAAAAAGTTCAGTTAGAGAATTCATTGTAGCATTTTTTTTATGTGCCGATTTCTTTTTGCCTGAACCGCGTTCTGCTAATAAAATCCGGCGCACTTCTTCACCGACAAACGTGCCGCCCGGTTCATGTAATAATAAGGCTGATAAACCACTAGCAATTATTCGCTCGTAAAGTAGTTTTGATTGTGTTGATTTACCACAACCTTCACCACCTTCAAATGCTATAAATAGTCCCATTACCAACCTTTTTCTGTTTTTTTAAAAACTTTAATATATCGATCAGGTTCTTTACCATAGCTTATAGAAACTAAAGAGCTGCTATTTAATAGTTGGTGTTGTAATTTGCGAGTATATGCATCTTGTGGTTCTAATTGCACGCCTGAAGAACCATTGTTGATCTGTAGAATTGCATTTTCAGCATCTTCTAATGCTTGTTGAATAGAGGATTTTACTTTTTTATATGAATCTATATTCTTAATAAATTCAGAAATTTGCGAAACAGTATTTTTTCTTAAAATATGCACTGGAATACCATCTAATTCTGCAATTGTTATAATTTTAGGGGTCCGGCGATATTGGCTTTTGGTAGTAACTATTATCTGTGCATCTTTAACATTCTCTACAATTTTCATATTGGTCTTATAAAAATCAGCCAATTGCCGAATAGTACTTTTACTTATACCAAAAGGTAAGATTGCCGTGAATTCTCTATCATCATCATATTCAAGGTCGCCATTCGTTTTAATCGGATATTTTTGATAACTATTATCACTAGAGTCATCTTCTAATTGATTTATTACAGGTAAGTCTAAATGTTTGCCAAGTTCAGGCAATGAAAACTCTTTTTGCTTTAGTAGTTCTCCCGAGTTATCTAGCCATCTGATTTCCGGATTAGGTTTAATTGATTTTAAAATATTATCAACTACTCTACCAACCTCTTCATGAACTGCCATTTTTTCTCTGTTTCTAATTTCTAAAACAATTTCAAATGTCGGAGGAAGCTTTCTTTCAGTTACAGTTTTCTGACTAGCTCTTTTTCTCGCTTCTTCGTCTCCTAATATAACTGTTTGAACTCCGCCAACTAAATCAGAAAGAGTCGGATTCATTAATAAACTTTCTAAGTCATTCCCATGAGCTGTAGCAATTAATTGAACACCTCTTTCTGCAATAGTTCTTGCGGCTTTTGCCTCAAGTTCAGTACCCATTTCATCAATAATAATGACTTCAGGCATGTGATTCTCCACAGCTTCAATCATAATATCGTGCTGTAATTCAGGGCGCGCAACTTGCATTCTACGAGCTTTTCCTATACCTGGATGTGGTATAAACCCATCCCCTCCAATTTCATTGGAAGTGTCCACAATAATAACCCTTTTAGCTAAGTCGACAGACAAAACTCTTGCTAATTCCCTCAATATAGTAGTTTTACCAACGCCAGGCTTGCCTAATAACAACATACTTTTATCTTCATTTACCAAGTCAGCTATGGCTTTTGTCGTGCCTTTAACAGATCGTCCAACTCTACATGTAACACCTATAACAGTTCTATCGCGAGCCCTTATGGCTGAAAAACGGTGCAATGTTTTCTCTACTCCTGCTCTATTATCGTTTCCAAAACTACCTATTCTTTCGGTTAATTCATCGAGTTCATCAAATGTAATGATATCCAAATCCATTTCTTCATCACGGTCAAAAAATCTAAATTGAGGTTTACGGCCCAAATCTAAAATAACTTCAATTAAAGATTGAAGATTATTGTTTTGTATTAAATGTTCACGAATTTTAGACGGTAAAACGTCTAAAAAGCTATTAAGATCATCGATTCTGGTATCTGGTAACATTCAATTCCCCTTTTTAAAATTAGATACTATCTTCAAGCTTCGATAGCTACACTTATACTAGAAGTCTTCTTACTAAAAATTTTAGTTTGAGATTGGTAAACTAGTGTATAGAAAGAAACTTGGTTTATCAAACCTATAGATTGAAGATTATCCAACAAGTCTTTATCTTCAGTTCTTACTATCCAATAAAGTTGTTTTCTTTTAGCAATTTGATAAATATGAAATATAAATTCTGGAAGTTTATTAATATATTTGCTTAATATATTAATGCTCACTGAGCAGGTTTTACGATAATCGATCTTAGATAAAGAACCAAGTAAGTTGTCTCCTTCAAGATATATCCACTCCTTAGCTAAAACATCTACCATACTACATAATTGTACTAACTCCTCATCGTAATAGGTCAAATTTTTCTTAACAAAAAAATCAAATGTATTTTCGTGAAGTTGAAATAAATCCGATTTATATTTTGAATTATTTACTTTTAATAAATAAGAAGAAGAAGGTTTATATATAGAATATTGCCCTCCAAGGGTTAAGATAATATTTTGTGTAGCAATCTTAAATTCAGCACTTATAGCACTATTAATCAATTGCCAGTTATTTGGGATTTTTAACAATATACCATAGAATCTTTGTTGTGCTATATATAAAGTAGCACTATCGAAAATTTGTTTTAATAAATTAAAATCTAATTTGTCTAACAATAAATGATTAATATGCCAATATTTTGTGTTATTGATTCTATACAAAGAAATAAAACCATTTATTGAATTATTATTTTTTGAAATAAACGTAATTAGTCCAGAATTATATCTAAATAAATTCAAAAATATTAACAATCTATCCATAAATTTAAGTGGTTTACCAATATGATCAGGTCTTGTAACAGAAAAATCCGGCATATCACTCTTTAACACAGAAAATATGTCAAAAAAACCAAGTTTTTTTATCATCTAATACCTAACTATAAACTAAATCAATAAAATATTTATGAAATCTATTATCCGGAGTTAATTCTGGATGAAAAGAAGTACCAATACTTTTCCCTTCTCTTACTCCTACCACTTCACCATTATCTAAAGTACTAATTACCTCTACATTTTGCCCGATGGTAACAATTTTAGGTGCTCTGATAAACACACCAGGAAAAGGATGATTTTGATCAAACGAAAAATTAATGGAATCCTTAAAACTATCAACTTGGCGCCCGTATGCATTGCGACTTACTTTAATATCAATAAGATCTAGCGGGCAAGGAATATCCTCTAGAAGTGTATTTGCCATCAATATTAGACCAGCACAAGTACCCCAGATAGGTAAATTAGATGAAGCAGAATCCTGTATTGCTGATCTTATATTATATAAGTCCATTAAATAAGAAATCGTGGTGCTTTCTCCGCCTGGTATAACCAAACCATCCAAATCTGAAATTTGGCTAGCTTTTCTTATCTCATGTGAAGGTGTTCCTAAAAGAGAAAACATTTTTATGTGTTCTCTATAATCACCTTGTAGTGCCAAAACTCCAATTCCAGGCAATCTCTACCATCCTCTTGTGGCTAATTGTTCCTCTTCTGGCATTGTACGAACATCTAACCCTCTCATCGCATCACCCAAACCTGAAGAAACTTCAGCAATAATATCAGGGTCATTAAAATGAGTAGTAGCTTTAACAATAGCTTTCGCCATTGCAGAAGGATTTGAAGATTTAAATATGCCAGATCCTACAAAAACGCCTTCAACACCTAGTTGCATCATAAGTGCAGCGTCAGCAGGGGTTGCTATTCCTCCCGCTGCAAAATTTACGACGGGCAATTTACCTGTCTCATGAATACCTAATACCAATTCATACGGAGCTTGTAAATCTCTCGCTGTAGACATTAATTCAGTTGGGTCTAAATTTGTTATTCTAGTAATTTCTCCAAGTACAGATCGTGCATGCCTAACAGCTTCTACCACATTTCCGGTACCTGCTTCACCTTTTGTTCTAATCATAGCTGCGCCTTCTCCGATTCTTCTTAGTGCCTCACCTAAATTTCTACAACCACACACAAATGGAACCTTAAAGTCATGCTTACTTATATGATTATTTTCATCAGCTGGAGTTAAAACTTCTGATTCATCAATATAATCAACTCCTAATGCTTGAAGTACTTGTGCTTCGACCAAATGACCTATTCTAGCTTTAGCCATAACTGGTATGGTAACTGCTTTAATAATCCCTGTAATCATATCAGGATCTGACATTCTAGCAACACCACCAGCAGTTCTAATATCTGAAGGAACTCTTTCTAAAGCCATCACCGCACAAGCGCCCGCATCTTCTGCAATTTTTGCCTGTTCGGGCGTAACTACATCCATTATTACTCCACCTTTTAGCATTTGAGCAAGTCCGGTTTTTAAATCCCATGTATTTTTCTCTACCATAAAGCAATCTCCTAGCAGCTTAATTTAGCTTATAGCTGATTTACATATAAAGGTTATCTGAAGTATACTCCTTTAACTATATACTATGCAATTTAAATAATTGTACTAGTAAATCTTTGAGATACATTCCCTAACTTTGAGAATTAATTCGCATGGAACCATTAAGTAATTTAAACCACCAGTAACGATGAACTAATAAAGGATTTTCATGGTCAAGAAAAAAATCTACCGTGGCTGGTATGTTATAACTGCAATATTTTTTGCTAATTGGATGGGCGGAGGAATTGGTGTTCCAATTTATGGATTATTTTACGTACCGATAAGAAACTCATTGTCTCTATCTAACTTAATGTTATCTCTACCCCCAGTTATTAGAAATTTATCTTCACACTTTCTTGGGCCTATTGTAGGCCCTTTAGTGGATAAATATGGGCCTCGTTATCTAATGACAATAGGTGCATTAATTGCAGGAATAAGTACATATCTTATGAGTTCAGTTGATAGCTTTTGGGAAATAATTTTATATTTTTCAATTATAGGGGCAACAGGACATGCTTGTTTAAGTCATATTGTTACTAATACTACCCTTGCAAGATGGTTTATAAAAAAACGAGGTAGGGCAACTGGAATCGCAACAACAGGTATAAATGTTGGCGAGGCAATTATGGCCCCATTGATTCAACTATTAATTACCTATGTAGGCTGGAGACAAACATGGCAATTTATGGCTTTGATTCCATGGTTAATTGTTGCTCCTACAAGTTATTTATTCATGAGAAGAGCTCCTGAAGATTTAGGGCTAAATCCTGATGGAGAAGAAAATGAAGAAGAAAATGAGTCGACATCAAAAAAATTACCTCATAATGCTGAAGAAATATGGACCCCTAAGGACGCATTCAAAACTGTATCATTATGGGCTTTAGTATTTTCGACAAACCTTGCATCTATTGCAGTAATCGGTGTCGTTTTACACCAAATACCATTTATGCAAGATCAAGGATTATCTCCAGGAATAGCTGCATTAAGCCTTACAACTTATGCAATATTCGCAATCCCATCAAAGTTAGTGTGGGGATTTCTATCCGAAAAAGTGGCAATCAAATATTTAACTGCTGCATCGCTTTTAGGGTCCGCAGTTGGTTTATTAATCCTCATACAAGCTAACACTATTAAAGGCGTTTTATTATTTGGTATGGTTTATGGCCTAACAAGAGGAGCATGGGCAGTTGTGCAATCATTAATTTGGGCAGATTACTTTGGTCGAGCTTTTCTTGGTTCAATAAGAGGATTTGTTTCTCCAATTCAAGGCCTATCTGCAATATTTGGCCCTTTATTTGCAGGTTGGTTAAGAGATGTTACAAATAGTTACCAAATACCTTTTTATACATTTGTTTGCTTATACATTGTAAGTGCTATTATTATCCTGATTATTCCCAAACCTACTTTGAAAAATAAAATTGTGATAAAAACATAATTAATAATTAATGGTAAAATAGTAAAAAAATGTAGGATTTACAATGGAACCACAAAATATTGTTGTTAAAGGTGCTCGCCAACATAATTTAAAAAACGTATCAGTAGATATACCTCGAAACAAATTTGTAGTTATAACTGGCGTATCTGGATCAGGAAAATCAACTCTCGCGTTTGATACTATTTATGCTGAGGGACAAAGACGTTATGTTGAATCTTTGTCATCTTATGCACGCCAATTTTTAGGGCGAATGGACAAACCAGATGTTGACTATATAGAAGGATTAAGTCCATCAATTTCAATTGATCAAAAAAACTCTTCTCAAAACCCTCGTTCAACTGTTGGAACAACAACAGAAATTTATGATTATCTAAGGTTGTTGTTTGCAAGAGTTGGTGTTCCACACTGCTACAAATGTGGGAATATAGTTAAAAAACAAACTATTCCACAAATTATTGATACCATTCAAAATCTCGATAAAAATGCAAGAATCATGGTTCTTGCTCCTAAAGTTATTCATAAAAAAGGAGAACATAAACAAATATTTGAACAAGTCAAAAAAGATGGTTTTGTACGTGTTAGGGTGAATAATGAAGTACGTGAATTAAGCGAAAATATTGAACTTAATAAACATAAATGGCATACGATAGAACTTATTGTAGACAGACTAACATCAGGTTATTCTACAGATGTTAGCCGTATTCACAATTCAGTTGAAACAGCATTAAATCAGGGCAATGGAAGAATGACAATATTAAACGTTGAGAACAATGAGGAAACAACAATTTCGGAGGATCTTGCATGTGTACAATGTGGTATAAATTTTATAGAAATTGAACCAAGAACTTTTAGTTTTAATTCACCCCACGGTGCTTGTACAAGATGTTCAGGAATTGGGTATCATCTAGAAGTAGATCCTGACTTAGTTATCCCTGACTATAAACTATCAATGGGCAATGGTGGCATTTTACCATGGTCGTCATCAGGACGCTTATCACAATGGGGTCGTAGTATTCTAGGCTCATTAGCAGAAAAATATAATTTCACAATTAATGAACCTTTAATTAATCTTTCTGATGAAATAATAGATATTCTTCTTTATGGAGATAAGGGCCATATAAATATAACTCATGTTACCAAAAGAGGAATGAGATACCAATGGAATCGTAAATTTGAAGGTCTTATACCCAACCTTGAAAGAAGATACCGAAATACTGAATCTGATTATTCAAAAAAAGAAATTGAAAAGTACATGTCAAAGGTTGAGTGTCCTGAATGCAATGGAAATAGATTAAAACCCACATCATTAGCTGTAAAAATTGGCAAACAAAATATTATATCTCTAACGAATATGTCAATAAAACAAACTTGGGAGTGGGCATCAATACAATTGGGGTTTACAAAAACAAAATCTGTCATTTCCAAAAGAGATTTTCCTATAGCTGAACCTATTATTAAAGAAATAAAAAGTAGGCTCGAATTCCTCATAGATATCGGTCTCGATTATATAAGTTTAGATAGACCAACATCAACGTTATCAGGTGGTGAATCACAAAGAATTCGTCTTGCAACACAAATCGGATCTGGTTTAGTTGGAGTATTATATGTTTGTGATGAACCCTCAATTGGATTACACCCAGCAGATGGTAGCATGTTAATAGCAACTCTTAAAAAATTAAGGGATTTAGGAAATTCATTACTAGTTGTTGAACATGATGAAGCAGTAATGGAATCGGCAGATCACATAATAGATCTCGGACCTGGTGCTGGAGAAGACGGAGGATACATAATTGCTGAAGGCCCTTTAAAAAAGATCATGGCAACACCTGAATCTTTAACTGGTTCATATCTTAGCGGTCGAAATGTTATTCCTGTACCATATGTACGTAGGAAAAATAACGGCAATATAATAACAATTACTGGAGCAAGGGAAAATAATCTGAAAAATATCACTGTGGAAATACCTCTTGGGAATTTAGTCTGTATAACAGGTGTTTCTGGGTCTGGTAAATCTACACTTATTAATGAGGTACTCTATAAAAAATTAAACCAGACTCTAAATAAAGCTCGGTCCAAAGCTGGTGATTGTGACTCAATTGAGGGATTTGAAAATATAACAAAAATTATTAATATTGATCAATCTGCTATTGGTAGAACCCCTAGAAGTAACCCTGCAACATATTGCGGGGTATTTACGCCAATTCGTGAATTATTTTCAATGCTTCCTGAAGCTAAAGTTAGAGGATACGCTCCAGGCAGATTCTCTTTCAATGTTAAAGGAGGAAGATGTGAATCTTGTTCTGGTGAAGGTTCTATTGAAATTGAAATGCAATTTCTAGCTAACGTAACAATACCATGTGAAATTTGTGAAGGAGCCCGATACAATTCTGAAGCGCTAACAGTTCTTTATAATAACCACTCTATATCAGATATATTAAAATCAACCGTGGACCAGGCAATTAATTTATTTTCTAATATACCCAAGATAGTAAACAAATTAATAGTTATGAAAGAAGTAGGGCTAGGGTATATAAAACTAGGTCAACCAGCAACAACATTGTCTGGGGGGGAAGCACAAAGAGTCAAGCTCGCAACTGAACTTTCTAAGAGAACTTTAGGTCATACTTTATATATTTTAGATGAACCTACAACAGGATTATCGCTATATGATTGTGAATACTTGCTCCAAGTGTTACAAAAGTTAGTAGATAAAAATAATACAGTTATACTGATTGAACATCACCTAGATTTAATTAAAAATGCTGACTGGATAATAGATCTTGGGCCTAGAGCAGGTGAAAATGGAGGTTATATTATAGCTACAGGTACTCCTGAGTTTATATCTAAACAAGATGAATCAATAACTGGTAAATATCTTATTTCGAAATTAAAAAAAGAAGAATATAATATTCTACAACCATCAATTAAAAAATAAAAAGTTATATTATTATGAAGCAAGATGAAGAATTACTCCCACAAAACTTTTCAGAAATGTTCGGATTTCAAATAGTTCATAAAGATGAAACAAAATGCATCGTTAAAATGGAAATCGAGCAAAGGCATCTTCAAGGCGCAGGATTTGTTCAAGGAGGAATAATTGCTACAATTGCTGATGCTGCAATATCGATGGCATTGGGTGTTATCAAATCTGATGATACCACACTGTTTACTGTTGAAATGAAAATTAACTACATATCACCCGCATCAATAAAATCAAAATACTTACTTGCTGATGGTAAAATATCACATAAAGGCAACCTGCTTTCACTTGGGGAATGTATAGTATACGATGGAGATGAGAAAAAAATAGCTCAAGTTTTAGGAACATGGATTACCGTTAAAAATAATAACTAACAAAACTATGAAACCAATAATTACCTCAGAGGAAGCGGTTAGTGAAATTAAAGATGGATCCTCTATTATGATTGGAGGATTTGGTGGCCCTGCAGATATGCCGACCAATCTTATACTTGCTCTTAGCAATACAAATGCGTCTAATCTAACAATTATTAGTAACACAGGTGGGTTACCTGGGTTTGGGTTATCCCAAAATGAAGCACCTCCTATAAATCACGATATTTTAATTAAGAACAGGCAAGTTAGTAAAATTATTTCATCTTTTCCTGTATCGCCATCGCCCTCAATAAAAAACACATTAGAAGAAATATATAATGAAGAAAATATCAAAATCGAACTTATACCTCAAGGAACATTAGCAGAAAGAATTAGATCTGGTGGTGCAGGTATTAGAGCTTTTTATACGCCAACAGGTGCCAATAGTTTTCCAAGTGAGAATAAAGAAGTTCGCCTTTTTGATAATAATAACTATCTATTAGAGGAGTGGTTAAAAGCAGACTTCTCATTTATTAGAGCTCAAATATCTGATACATTAGGGAACTTAATACATAAGGGTACCTCAAAAAATTTTAACCCAATAATGGCTGCTGCAAGTAGGGTTACTATTGTTGAGTCAGACGAAATAGTTCCTCCATACGAGTTAGAATCAGAGCTTATTACCACTCCAGGTATATATGTTGATAAATTAATACACAGGAAATAAAGAATATGAAGGAAAAACTAAGCAGAGAAACAATTGCTATGAGGATTTCAAAGGAAATTCCAAATAATTCTTATGTGAATTTAGGGATAGGAATACCAACACTTGTTTCACAATTTACCGATTTTGATCAAAATATTATTTATCATAGTGAAAATGGGGTTTTGAATTATGGGGGGTTGGCTAATATAGATGAAGAAAATCCAAATTTAATAAATGCCGGTGGGCAGTTTCTAAAATCTACAATTGGAATGTCATTTTTCAACTCTGCTGATGCATTTGCTATGATAAGAGGTGGCCATATAGACATCTCAGTTTTAGGAGCTCTCCAAGTCTCTGAAAGAGGAGATTTAGCCAACTGGATGATACCTGAAAGAGGTGTTGGAAATATCGGAGGAGCTATGGATCTAGCTACAGGTGCCAAAAAGTTAATAGTAGCTATGGAACACACCGACAAAAATAATAATCCTAAAATAGTAACAAAATGTTCATATCCATTAACTGTCTCCGAATGTGTAAACTTGATAGTTACAGATTTATGTGTGATAAGTGTAAAAAGCCAAGGATTATTTGTTAGGGAAATTGCTCCAGGATGGGGTCAAGAAGAAATTCAAAATTTAACTGAAGCAAAATTATTTTTTGACAATAACATAACCGAAATATCTCTATAAGAGAAAGTAAAGACTAAAAACTTACTATTTTACACTTGCTAATACTAACAAAAAGAGTAATACTTTGTAATAATTTGAAATCTGAGAAAATTAATTAGGGAGGTTATCTTGTCTAATGAAAATGCAATAAAAACAGGTGAATATTTATTATCAAGACTTACTTCTTGGTTTGGAAATAGACCCGATTATTTCAGTTCTTTTATGGACCGTAATGTTGGTGCATATGGGTGGTTACCTGCTGAAGCATATTATGCTTTGTCGGGACCTGTATCATCTTTAAGTGTAGATATAACAGCTGTAAGAGGTAATTCGCAAGGTGAAGGTGGATTCAGCCCAGATATAGAAATTAATATAGACAATGAAGCTCATCAAGTAGCTGTTGTTCCAGCTTTAGTTACTCCAGATAAAAACCTTACAACTTTAGTAGGCGAAGGTCTTGGAGGAGCTTTAGAATGGGCAAGTGGAATCATGAAAGACAGAGCAATTGTATACTTATTAGCTTTCCCCTCAGGAATTGAAACTGAAGACTGGACAAGCGCTCTATCAAAATCTGAAGAAAAGTATCAATTAAAAGCTTTAGATTCTATGCAGTTTGTAATTCCTCGGCCACCAAGAGAAATGTCTAGAGGTGCTGCAACTGTTCTTATACATTCATCTCGATTGTAAAAATAATCAAAACCAATTTAACGGAGCAACACTTTAGGGTTGCTTCGTTAGTTTAATTCAAAAAATGATCCTGCTTCTGTCTTTGTTACCTCAATCCTAACAGGAAAAGCTTCTTTTATTTCTTCAATATGAGTTATTACAACAACTCTTTCAAAATCAGATGAAATTTGGTTAATTACTTGAATGATTCTTTCCCTACCAACAGTATCTTGCGTTCCAAATCCTTCATCAATAAATATTGTTGGAAGCGGACAACCTGCTCTTCTAGCCAAAAGTTTAGACAATGCAATCCTTAGAGCTAAGTTGATTCGGAAAGACTCACCTCCGCTAAATGTCTCGTAACTTCTCATGCCTTGATTATCAGAAACATTAATTTCTAAAGTTTCTGCTGTATCACCTTTCTGAGTTTGACGTTGAGTTTCCAAATTGACAAACATTTCACCATTTGTCATTTTTTCTAATAAATCATTTGTGTCTTTTTCTATCTCAGGAATTGCAGCTTCTATTAACAATGCTTGTACACCTGTTCGACCTAAATAAATTGAAAGTTCTTCATGTCGACTGATTTCATTGTTTATTTCAAGTAATTTTGCCTTATGTTTTTCTAATTCACCCTTTTGGTTAGAATATATTTCAAATTGCCTTTCAATAAAAATCTTCCGTGCATTTTTATCCATTTTTTCATTCAACAAATCATCAAAATCTTTTTGTATTTTTTCTAACTCTGATTTAATTTGAGGCCCTCTAATTTTCTTTTCTGCTAGGTCCTTTAGTTCGAATTCGATTGAATTCAGGTTCGAATCACGAGATTCAATCAGTTTTTCAATCTCGTTTATATTATTTTGCGTGCTAAATCTTTCTCTTTCGGCTGTGTTTAATTGCTTATATAGATCTTCGTAAGGTAACAGCTCTTGTAACGAATCTTCCAACAATTTAGCTTCTTCTGGATCAAATGCAAGTTCTTTAATATTATTTTCAATTTCAGCAAGTTGAATATGAGAACTTTCAAGAGTTGTTTTTTCCTGGGTATTTGCAGCTATTTGGCTTCTAATTTTAATGAATTCATTGTTTGTATTGTTATCAGTTTTAGTTATAAGATCTAAAATAATGTTTTTTTTCAACTCTAGGTTGAGTATAATCTCATTATTACTAAGAAAAGCATCCTTGAGAGCACGGCCATTATTTTCAAATTCTTGTTTTACATGTAATCGACGATCCTCTTTTAATTCGGTACCGCATAGAGGGCAATTGTGGTCACTATCATCTAACAATAATATTTTTTCTTTCAAATCATTCATTTGAATTTTTAAATTAGTATTATTAGTGGTTTTGTCTTGTATTTGTAATTGTAAGGAATTTGATTCCTTTTTTTTATTGTTTAAATCGTCTAACAATTCTTGGGTTGAAATTAAATCGTGCTCTAATTGAGAAATTTGTAATATTAAATCATTTAATCTACCTAATCCATGAATAAGAACTTTTTTTCTCTCAATTAGACTTGTGTATGGGGCTATAAGTTTATTATTGTTTTGTAATTTATTTTTGATACGACCAATCTCTATAGCATTCCATTCAATATTTGATCTATCCTCCAAAATACTGTTGATAGTAGATAAATTATTGTTCATATTAAGTAACTGGTTATTCATATAATTTAAATCATCTATTATTGACTTTTTATCTATCAATAATTTAAATGTTTTAATTTCAACTTCTTCAATAACCAAAAATTCTTGTTTTCGCTTATTTAAATCAGGTTGTATTTGATCTATATTATTATCAAGTTGAACCAAATCAGATATTAGTCTACTCAACTCTAATTCCTCTTCTGAATAATGTGAAAGCTGATCTTGTATCGCATTAGTTTTAATTCCCAACTCACTTTTGCTAAATTTTAATTCTCGTACTTTTTCTCGAGATAAATCATGTAACTTATCATAATAATCTAATTGTAATATTTCTCCCAAAGTACGCTGGCGAAGAGCTGGAGTTGAATTGGTAAATTCGTCCGAACGTCCTTGCAATAAAAAAGCACTATTTATAAATGTACGATAATCCATACCAACTAATTTAAGTATTGAATTTTGTGTCTCACGGATAGTATTACCTGTCAAAACTTGGAAATCTAATTCTGTGATTATTTCGGTAGATTCAGCTACATATAACTCTAAGGAGCTTGCTCCAGATCTAGATCCCTTTTTTTTTGAAAATCTTCTGATAACTTTATATAAATTTCTACCTTGTCTTTTATGAAAATATCCATCAGAAAAGAATTCCAGCTCAACTCTCATATCATTTTCACCATGCTTAACTAATTCTTCTTGAGGTCGATGCACTTCATCTCCCCAGATAGCCCAACATATTGCATCTAATAAAGATGATTTGCCATGTCCATTTTGCCCTGAAAGACATACAATATGTACACCATTCAGATCTAGCGGATACGGTGAAACTCCGTATGATTTAAAATTTTCAATTGTAAGTTTATTTGGTACCATATTATTGTATTTTACCATTAAAGGTTAAAATGTATCGAATATTACTCAGGATATTACTTAAGAGTATAACAAAACAATAAAATAATATTATAAGGTTAGATAATTATTATGTTCGCAAATTTAAGCTCTAAACTGACAGAAATTACCAGAAAACTTATTAATCAACACCGACTAAGTGAGAATGAAATTAATGTATTTTTGCGCCAAATAAGAATAGCTTTATTAGAAGCAGATGTTAATTTCAAAGTTGTTAAGTCTTTGGTAGAAGCAATTAGAATCGAAACTATAAATACTGATTTTTTAAAAAGCCTAAATCCTGGATACTTACTTGTTGATTCCTTGAAATCTCAATTAACTAAAATACTGACTAATAAGAATTCCGATCTTGATAAGATGTCTAGAAAATCCGGAAAAATTTTGGTTGTCGGGATTCAGGGATCAGGTAAAACTACTACAACTGCAAAATTATCGTTTTACTTAAATAAATCTAATGAAAAAACTCTTATCGTTGCTAACGACCTAGTAAGACCAGCTGCAATACAACAACTCATTAAACTTGCAGATGATAATGAGCTTGATATTTATTATGACAATAAGGTAAATAACTCAATAACAATTGCTGAAGATTCATTGAAATACTCTGAAGTCCATAAATATTTATGGACTATAATTGATACCGCAGGCCGATCACAATTAGACAATAATATGATGAATGAATTAAAAATAATTAAAGATATGGTAAATCCTGATGAATGTTTACTTGTTGTAGACTCAATGATCGGACAAACCTCCGTCGAAATAGCTAATTCATTTAATCAGCAACTTGGTTTAACAGGATTGATTATTACAAAATTAGATGGAGACTCAAAAGGTGGAAGTTCTCTATCAATTGTAGAAGAAACTGGTCTACCCATTAAATTTATAGGGACTGGTGAAAAGATAGATCAATTTGAAAAATTTTATCCTGATAGAATAATATCAAGAATTTTAGGAATGGGTGATCTTGCTACACTTGCTGAAAAAGCAAATGAGCAAATAGATTATAAAAAGGCTGGAGACTTAACCAAAAAGATTACTTCGAATTCTTTTGATTTTAACGATTTGCTAGACCAGATGGAATCTATTAAGAAAATGGGGTCTCTTGAAAATATAATGAACATGATTCCTGGAATCAATTTAAACAAAATTGGATCTAATCTTTCTGAAAATGAGCAAAAGATTAATAAAATGAGATATATGATTGATTCAATGACTCCCACAGAGCGGAAAAATCCCAATATTTTAAATATAAGTCGTAGAAAAAGATTAGCTATTGGTACAGGATTGTCTCATATTGAGATCAATCAATTAATAAATCAGTTTAATCAAACCAAGAAAATGATGAGAAGCTTATATGGCAAAAACAATCGTAATATAAATAAATTAATGAATTCAAAAAACTTATTACCCTAAAGATATAAAGAAAATTTATTTCTTAATTGTGCCTATCTTCATGAAATAGTTTATGGATATATGGATGTTTAGCGACAATTGCCACAATTAAAGAAAATCCGACTGTCCCTATAAAAAGAATATATATATTAACTGTAGTCATCCTGCCAAGTATTATTAAAGCTGCATCCTCAAAAAAATGAAGTATAGAGACAATAATAGTAAAAGGAATTACTCCACGTAAATTCATTTCTTTTCCTATTCCAAATAGTCTCGCAGTGGTTTAGATCTAGCTGGATGCCGAAGCTTTCTCAAGGCTTTAGCTTCGATTTGACGTATTCTTTCTCTCGTAACACCAAATTCCTTACCAACTTCTTCCAAAGTTCTACCTCTACCATCACCTAAACCAAATCTAAGTTCAAGTACACGCTTTTCCCTATCGGTTAAACTATCCAATATTTGAACAATTTGTTCTTGAAGTAATGTTTCAGTTGCAGCATCCGCAGGAGCTTTAGCTGAGCGGTCTTCAATAAAATCACCTAAATGTGAATCTTCTTCTTCACCAATAGGTGTTTCTAATGACACAGGTTCTTGGGAAATTTTCATAATTTCTCTGACTTTTTCAGGACTTACTTCCATATCCCACGCAATTTCTTCAGTTGAAGGTTCTCTTCCATACTCCTGAACAAGTTTTCTACTAGTTCGAAGTAATTTATTTATTGTTTCAACCATATGGACAGGAATCCTAATTGTTCTAGCTTGATCTGCAATTGCTCTAGTGATTGCTTGGCGTATCCACCATGTTGCATAAGTTGAAAATTTATAACCTTTACGATAATCAAATTTCTCTACTGCACGTATCAACCCAATATTACCTTCTTGGATTAAATCCAATAAAGACATACCTCTACCTATATATTTTTTGGCTACAGATACCACTAGACGCAGATTCGCTTCTGCCAAATGTTGTTGAGCAGCATCTGAAGCTGCAGTCATTTCATCTATAGATAGTTGTAGAAGGGTATCATATGGGAATAAACTATCCACTAAAGGGCCTTCTTGAACAATTGCACTTAATTGTTCCAAACTAGAATTCATATCTAATACATATTCTATTTGTTTTGGTAACAATCTAGTATTAATAGAAAGAGAAATAATTCCACGTTTAAGATCAGCTACTCCCATCTTGTATTTTTTTTCCCAAACCAATAGTTGTTCTTCATCAAAGCTATGGTTCAAAAAGAATTGTAATTTTTCATCATGGAGGAATTCATCAAGAGTATAATGGCCTTCTTTCCCCATAATCTTCTCAACAATATTAGCAATATCTGTTAACTGACTCAAAGTTTTCAGCATATTTACGAAAGTGTCTGAGGCTGGCATATCTCGACCAAACTCAGACTGATAAGTTTTATGAATTTCTTCAACATATTTACCATTTTCCATAGTTTGTGCTAAGGCACGTTCGTCTTTAGCTTTTAATAAAGCAACGCGACCTATCTCTCTCAAATACATCCTAACGGGATCATCTATCATATCGTTAGGTTCTATTATTCTTTCTGATTCTTTGTCATCCTCTGGTTGTTCAACCTCTTTTTCTGGAACAACATCAGATAAATCTAGTTTTTCTAGATCAATTTCCTCTGGTAATTTTTCTAATGCTACCAATTGTGCATCATTTGGAGCATCCATAGTATTTATGTCTGGGGAATCTACAGAATCAATATCATCAGAATCCTCAAATTTTTCAGGAGCATCTTCTACTGCTAAAGAGGTGCTATCTGTTTTCCCAGTACTATCTGTTTTTTTCTTCCTAGGCATAATTATAATCCTTTAATTAATTATCATTATATTTTTCAGTCGATTTATTAAAAACTTTTGAAAGCATATCATTTACTATAATAGCTTTTTCCTGCAAATGACTCAAATCAGTAGAGCTACTTTCTTGTGAATCACTTTTGTCTAACCACAAACTTGCTTCTTCTTTTTTTAACTTTCTTAAGTAACGTTCTTGTAATTTTAATACGCACTGATTAATCGCTTTTTGCCTGTTACTCGAAGGCATATCTGGTAAATTCATTGAACCTAATTCATCAATACGAAAATGAATGTTATCAGAAAATTGTGATTTGTTTTCAACAATCATTTCTTGAGAACCACCGAATTTTATTAAAGCATTAAAAACTTGCCTATTCTCCCAAACACTAAACCAAGATTCCTCTATATTTTCAGCTAGAAAGAATAAGTTAGGCCATTTGATAAGCATTGATATTAAATGATCTTCAAGCAAATTTGAATTGTCTGTTGATACTATTGTACCATAATTAGAGTCTCTATTAAAACTTCGTGCATTTTTTGAATCTAATCTTTTATTTGCAGATATAATTGCACTTTTCAGAACACTTATTTCTACAGATAGTGTTTTTGCAAGATTATTATAATAATGTTCTCGATCATAATCGTTATCAGTACTTAAGATCAATGAAGACAAATTTTCAGTAGCTAATTGTCTACCTTCATTAGATGATATATCCCATCGAGACGCTGCATTTTCTATAAGATAATCAATGAGCGGTTTGGAATTTTCAACATGATTTTCCCAAATTTTTGAGTCATTCCTTATAATTTCATCAGGGTCTTTACCAGAACTGAATTCTGCAATTCTTAAATCTACCTTTTGTTGTGTTTTATATATGGAAATATTCTTTTTTCTACCAACAAAAACTCTTTCAAAAGCTTTCCAACTGTTTTCTATACTTCTAAAAGTGGCTGAAGCTCCAGCAACATCAGAATCTAAAGCCAAAATACATTGTTTGGAAATTATTGAAATATATCGAACTTGTGCTTCGGTTAAAGCTGTACCCATACATGCTACAACGTTATTATACCCATACTGATGCGCAGTTATAACATCCATATACCCTTCCACCAATACTGCTTTCCCTGTTTGGGTTATATTATCCTTTGCAAGGTTTATTCCATACAAAGTACTTGATTTATCAAAAATTTTTGTTTTAGAAGAATTAATATATTTTGGACCACTATCAATCAATGTGCGAGCACCAAAACCAAGAATTTTATCTTTTGCATCTTTAATTGGAAAAACAATCCTATTAGCAAACATGTCTTTGGGAATACGGTCTTCCCGCACAAAAACAAGTCCTGATTGAGCAATTTGTTCAGATTTATAACCTAAATTTTCTAAATGTCTTGGAAGTTGTCGATTGTCTTTCGGGCTAAGTCCTAGTCCGAATTTGAGTAATGTTTCTTGGTTTATTCCTCGAGTATTAATAATATAATTTCTAGCAGATAATCCATTTGCAGATAGTAAATAGCTATGGAAAAAATCATACGCAGATTGATTTATATTATATAAATCAATATTTTCTTCTTCGTTACTATTATATCGAGGAACGGTTATTCCTACTGATTCAGCTAATAATTTAAGGGCAGATTGAAAATCGATTTTCTCAATTTTCATTGTAAAGCTTATAGCGTCCCCCCCTTCCACACATGCACCAAAACAACGCCAAGTTTGAGTTTCTGGAAAAATAACAAAAGAAGGTGTTCTTTCTTCATGAAATGGACAATTTGCCTTATAAGTCCGACCGGCTGATTTCAAATCAGGCAAATATCTCGAAACAACTTCGATTATATCCAAAGAATCTTTTAAAGTTTTCGAAAACATTCTCTTATTTTAACGAATATTTCATATAAATCTAATATAAATTTAAACGAAAAAATCCCAATTTTAATTGTTTATCAAATACTCTTTACAAATTACTCTTTATAATGTGCTAATACTAGAATAAATGAGGTTTACAATGCTATAATGTTTGGCAGTTCACAAACGAAGGATAGATCATGCCGAAAAAAACCGATAGCGTAACAAAATGGGTGTACGCTTTTGATGAAAAAACAGAAAATACGACTTATTTACTTGGTGGCAAGGGTGCTGGATTAGCAGAAATGACGCACATAGGGTTACCAGTACCTCCAGGATTTACTGTAATCACTAAAGCTTGTAAAGAATTTACTGACAACAACAATAAATTACCATTAGATATCTGGCAAGAAATACTCCACAACATTAAAAATTTAGAAAATCAAACCAATAAAATATATGGAGATCCCGCAAACCCATTATTAGTTTCAGTACGATCAGGCTCAGTGGTTTCAATGCCTGGGATGATGGATACTATTTTGAATTTAGGTCTAAACGACCAAACAGTATCAGGTTTGTCAAAAACTTCCGGTGGTGAGAAATTTGCTTATGATTCATATAGAAGGTTTATTCAAATGTACAGTAAGGTTGTTCTTGAAATTTCATCAGACAAATTTGAATTAATTTTAGACAAAATGAAATCAACAAATAACTACACCAGTGACTCAGAATTAGAATTAGCTGATATTAAATCTATTGTACAAAATTTTAAAAATCTAGTATCAATCGAGACAGGTTCGGAATTTCCTCAGGATCCCTATACACAACTCAGGCTAGCTGTTCAAGCAGTATTTTTGAGCTGGTTTAGCGATAGAGCTAATGAATATAGAAAAATTAATGAAATAAGTGATAGATTTGGAACTGCTGTAAACATAGTTGCGATGGTATTTGGAAACAAAGACGAGAATAGTGGTACCGGGGTAGCCTTTACCAGGAATCCTTCAGACGGTACTAAAGAATTATTTGGCGAATATTTAAATATTGCTCAGGGTGAAGACGTTGTAGCAGGAATTCGCACACCTAAACCCATAAGTAGTCTTAAAAAGAGTCATGGCGAACTATATGAAGAATTAATTAAAATAAGTCAAATCCTTGAAAACCATTATAAAGATGCACAAGACATGGAATTTACTGTCGAAAGTAGTAAATTGTATATGCTTCAAACACGCTCAGCCAAGAGATCAGCACTTGCTTCCGTTAAAATATCTGTAGATATGGCTTCTGAAGGACTTATTACTAAAGAAGAATCACTAAATCTCATTGATGCTTCAAGAATTAATGAACTGATGCTTCCTAAATTCTCCGATACTAACGAAGAAGTTAGTATAAAAAAAAGTGCCTACGTAGGTTCAGGTTTAAATGCCTCGCCAGGTGCAGCAGTCGGAAAAATTGTTTTTGATCCATCTGAAGCAGTCGAATTAAAAAACCTTGGGGAGCAAGTTATACTTGTTAGAGAAGAAACTAGCCCTGATGATATTCATGGCATGTATGCTGCCGCAGGAGTATTAACCGCAAAAGGAGGCGCAACAAGCCATGCAGCAGTAGTAGCTAGAGGGATGGGTAAGCCATGCATTACTGGTTGTGATAGTCTTCATATTGATCAACAAAATAAGAAATGTGAAATTGGTAATAAAGCATTTAATTTATACGATATGATAAGTATAGATGGTTCAACGGGAGAAATATTTATTGGAGTGATGAAAACTATTACACCCTCTCCCAACGATACTAAAGAACTATCTACTATATTAAAATGGGCGGATTCAACACGAAAGTTAGGTATATGGGCAAATGCAGATACACCAGAAGATGCTGCTAAAGCAATTGATTTAGGTGCTGAAGGAATTGGTCTTTGTAGAACAGAACATATGTTTTTTGGAGAAGAGAGGCTTCCTTGGGTACAACAATTAATTTTCTCTACATCATCAAGAAAAAGTAATGATAATGTAAACAAAACAAAGTACCATGAATCAATTTCAAAAATGCTAGAATTTCAAATCCAAGACTTTTACGAAATATTAAAAGTAATGGATAACAAACCTGTTGTAATAAGATTAATCGACCCTCCATTACATGAATTTCTACCCTCATACGAAAAATTAATAGATCAAATTTATGAAGAGAAAATTAGTAATAATCACAGTGAACTCTTGGATGAATTAGAAGATATTTTAGCTATAGTTAAAGATATTAAAGAATCCAACCCTATGCTTGGTTTAAGGGGTTGTCGTTTAGGTATTTTGTATCCTGATATAGTCGCTATGCAAACCAAAGCTATATTAACTGCAGCAAGCAGATTAATAAAAGAAGGTAATAACCCTATTCCGGAAATTATGGTTCCACTTGTAGGAGATTATCGTGAATTAGTTGTTTTAAAAGAATTATTAATTGAAGAAGCAACAAAAGTTGAAAATGAATTCAACTTAAAATTAATGTATAAAATTGGCACCATGATAGAACTCCCTCGAGCAGCAATTACTGCAGACGACATAGCAAAGCATGCAGACTTTTTTAGTTTCGGAACAAATGATTTAACCCAAACCACTTATGGGTTTAGTAGAGATGATGCTGAATCAAAATTCTTAAATGAATATCAAGCAAAAGGAATTCTTTCTTCAAATCCTTTTAAAACCCTAGATGAACGAGGGGTAGGTCAATTAATGAAAATTGCAATTGAAAAAGGTAAACTTGCAAATTCAGAACTTGAGATTGGAATTTGTGGGGAACATGGTGGTGACCCAAAAAGTATTTCTATATGTCACAAATTAGGACTTGACTATGTAAGTGCATCGCCTTATAGAATTCCAATAGCTCGATTAGCTGCAGCACAAGCAACTATTAATTCAAAAGACTAGTTTTAAAGGGATGTTTATGGATAAAAAACATATCCTCTATTTTTCTGCTATTGGTGTCCCTATTGGATTATTAGAGGTTTGGGAAATCAATCTAATAATTACAAATCTATTATGGATCTTATTAACTCTTGTTACTGCCTACTACTTAATCACACGGCAAAGGACTAGTAAATTTACAGAGGGTTTTGTTATAGGTTTTTTGTCGCGAGGCATTGCAACTATGACTCACCCAGCATATGTATATATTATAAAATCAACCAATATATTTAATAATTATACTGATATTGTGTTGATACAAAGTACCATATGTGGATTATTAGTAGGGATAATATCATTTGCACTATATCGCCTTAATTATTTTCAATTCTCTGATAGACGGTAGCATCATAATAAATTATGTCCTAATAATAAATAAGGAAATTATATTTTTTTAATGTGCAAATTGATTCTTCTAGCCACATTGTCGCTTAATTTCTACGGTATATAGCAACAATTAAATGCATTTATTTATCTCGTGTTATATAATCACGATCGAAAGTTAAATTTTTAAATTATTGAATCTAAACACTTGACAGTTATATATCAGTTAGATATAGGATATCTTTTGTGTAAAAAAATGGAGTTTATTTTTTATGAGTTCTGAAATCATGGTTCAGGCAAATAACATTACAAAGTATTATGGAGAATATCCTGCAATTAGCAATGTCTCTTTTACCGCAAATAAAGGAGAAATTATAGGATTTTTAGGACCAAATGGTTCAGGCAAAACTACAACAATGCGGATACTTACAGGTTACATGCCTGCTACGACTGGAGATGCCACTATTGCTGGATTCAATGTTAGTAATGAATCTCTTGAAGCCAAACAACATATTGGTTATCTACCTGAAAATGCTCCACTTTATACTGATATGAAAGTAAATGAGTATTTATCGTTTACTGGAAAAATTCGAGGAATGACTAAAAATGCTATTAAGTCAAGACTTGATGAAATAATTGAAATTTGTAGACTCCAAGAATATAGAAACACTATTATAGGAAAGCTTTCAAAAGGATTTAGACAACGAGTTGGTATAGCACAAGCAATTATTCATGAACCTGCTGTTTTAATATTGGATGAACCTACTATTGGAATAGATCCAATACAGGTTGTTGAAACCAGAAGCTTAATCAAGGAAATAGGAGGAAACTCTACTATTATTTTGTCCTCTCACATCCTTCCTGAAGTAAGTGCTATATGTGAAAGAGTAATAATTATTAATGAGGGAGAAATTGTAGCAATAGATTCTCCAGAAAACTTATCCAGCAGATTAGAAGCTACTGAAAGAATAAGAATTGAAGCATTAGGTAAAACAACAGATATGGTTTCAATGTTTCGTAATAACCCATCTGTTCAAGACGTAAATTTTGAAACGTTAGATGATGGAAAAATTATTTTTGATATCATTAGCAAAGGTGGTTTAGAAATAAGATCAGAATTAGCAAAATCTGTAATTGATAATGGTTGGTCTTTATACAACCTTCAAGCTATAAGTCTTAGTTTAGAAGATATTTTCCTTAAACTAACAACTAATGAAGACGAAATACAAGGTAACAATAAATGAAAAATATCTATTCTATAACGTATAAGGAATTATTGATTTATTTTTCTTCCCCAATGGCATATATTATTGCTGGAGTTTTTTTCTCATTAACTGGTGTTTTTTTCGTATCAAGTATTGAAGGTGCTTTTGCAGAAGCATCTGCACGTGTTTTATTTTCAAACTCTACATATTTTTTAATGCCTCTGATTCCTCCATTGCTAACTATGCGATTATTAGCTGAAGAACAAAAATTAGGTACATTAGAATTATTACTTACTTCTCCTATACGAGATTATGAAATTGTTATAGCAAAATTTCTAGCGAGCTTCATAATATTACTAGCAATGACATTATTTACACTATTTTATATGTTCCTGCTTTTTATTTACAATGCAAACCCTGACATAGGGCCCATGATAAGTACATATCTTGGATTTATACTATATGCTATGGTTGCTCTATCTATAGGTCTTCTTGCATCATCTTTAACAACTAATCAAATAGTTGCAGCTTCAGTAGGTTTTGGAATAATTTTTCTTTTTACAATACTTCATAGAATTAATGAAGTAATAGAAGGGCCTATTGCAACTATAATTGAACATCTTTCATTACTAGAACATTTTGAATCTTTTTCAAGAGGTGTAATCGATACTAAAGATGTAGCATACTTCATAGTAATGACTTGTACTTTTATATTTTTAACAGTTAGATCACTTGAATCTAGAAGGTGGAGATAATATGGCTCGCAGTCAATCCACTACTAGCACTAATCGATTCTCCAGATTATTACCATCTAACAGAAAAGGTATCATAAGTCTTTTAATATCTATCATAGGTTTATTAGCATTATTTATAGGGTTGATTTTCTACGGTTTTTTACCCGAAACACAAAATACAGCTATTACAACTATAGTGATAGGTACTCTCTTTATTTTAATTGGTATCTTGATTTCCTATAAAGAAATAGTTGGATTTATTATTCAGAAAAAAGGACGTTATAGTATTAATAGCTCCATAATGGTTATAGCCTTCATTTTAATTGGCGTCTTAATTTATGTATTAGCAGCAAGAAATTCTGTTAGATTAGATACAACAGCCACAAGACAATATTCATTAGCAAGTCAAACTACAGAGATTTTGGCTAACCTTGCAAATCCAGTATCAGCAACAGCATTTTTTGTTTCTACTGATACAACCAGTGCAAGTTATAGAATATCTACTGAAAACTTGCTAAATGAGTTTAAACATCGATCAAATGAAAAAGCAAAATTTTCTTATAAATATATTGATCCTGATATGCAACCAACATTAGCAAAAAAATTAGGTGTGACAGAATATCCATCAATTGTTTTCCAAGGGAAAAATACCGAAGGTACTGATTTAACATATACTTTAACCGCACCATTATTTGAAGAAAGAGATATATCTACAGCAATTGTGATAGCTTCTGGTATACAACAAAAAAAGATCTATATAGTAACAGGCCACGGGGAAAGAGATACAACAATTTTTGATACAGAAGATCGATTAGGATTTGGTTTAGCAAGAGAAGGAATGAGAAATGACAATTATGCTGTTCAAACATTATCTATAGCACAATATGAAATAATACCAGATGATGCCGCAGCTCTAGTTATTCCTGGCCCTACAATTGATTTAACAGAAATAGAATCAGATCTGATTCATCAATATTTAAAAAGTGGTGGTAGATTACTACTTAGTATAGATCCAGGAACCCCAAATAGTTTCAAAGAGTTAATTAATAAATGGGGGATTACAATTATTGATGGAACAATAATAGATTTAGGAAGTTCTTTAGCTAAACAACCTAAAACACCTTTAATTCAACAAACACAGTTTGTAACAATAGACCCTATTAATGTTATAACTGATCCATTGTCCCAAGTTTACTTCCCTGGGGCTGCTGCATTTGACCAAATACTCCCAGCAGACCAAATGCCTGATTATATAAGAGCAAAACCAATATTAGGTACAACTATGTTAAGTTGTTTACAAATCAATGAAACGATTAACACTTGTAACCAAAACCAGTTTACTATTTTAGCTCCAGCCATGGCTATTGAAGCCTTAAAACCTATCAATGAAGATAAAGATGAAAATGCAACAAGACAAACAAAGATAGTTTTATTTGGTGATACTGATTTTATAAGTAATTATCACTTTTATAATTTTAACAACAGTGATCTATACTTAAATTCATTAAACTGGCTAACTGAAGATGTCTCCCTTGCATCTGTTAGGGCAAAAGCTTTGACTTATAGAAGATTAGTAGTTACTGATAGAGAAATACAGCTTATACGAGGTATAAGTTGGTTTGCATTGCCATCGCTAATGACCATTCTTGCGTTTATGGCATGGTGGCGAAGGAGATAAAATTCCCCAATGAACTATAGAATATCTTTTATACTCATTGTAATAGCAACAATTATAAGTATTTATGTTGGATTTTTTGAACTAAAAAAACCACCTAAAACTGATACCCAAACTCAAGATGCTCCATGGTTTTATGATATTGGCTATGATGAATTAGCAATTATTAATATCACATATGGCGATAGTAAGGTATCATTCACAAAAAAAGAAGATAAATGGGTTTTTACAGAAAATAATGACAATGTAGATCTAAATAGATGGAGTGGAATACCTTTGCTTTTTACTGGCCCCAGAAGCTCGAGATTAATTACCAATAATCTTACAAATCCTGAAGAGTATGGTATTGCCGAACCAAGTGCCAAATATACTGTAACTTTATCTACAGGAAATATAATAACAATACTTGTTGGCACCCAAACACCTGATAATTCTTCTAGTTACGTAAATTTATTAGGGAAAACTTCTTTATTCCTTGTTCCTTCCTCTTGGGTGGCAGCAATAAATAATATGGCCATAAATCCACCATATTTTGATCCAAATACAGCCGACGAACCAGTAATATAGTGTATTGTTAAAATACGGTGAATAAATGATATTCGAAGAAAAGAAATGGATATTAAAACCAAGAAGTGATTCGTCCTTTATTGAGTTCTTAAAAGAATATTTTTTACCGCATATTTTCAAATATAATGGAACTTTCATTTGTTTATTGCAAGGTATGATTGGCAAATCTTCAAATGAATTTATCCTTATTTCCTATTTTCAAGATTTAGATTCCTGGAAATTATATTCAAATTCCAACCCACCTTCAAATGAATCAATCTTATATGAAGAAAATACTTTAATAAAATCAATTTCATCTGATGCATTAATGTCTATCAATAAAACAAACTTAAAAAATATCTATGGATTTAGAGAATTCATAATCAATAGAGAAGATATAGATACATTTGTAGAAAGTTCTGAAAAAGGTATATGGCCTAGGATGAAATCTCAAGGCGGAGATGTATTAGGCCTATGGTGCAACTTGTCTAGTTCTCATTTGACTAGAATCTTATTAATTACAGGCTATGATAATGTAAGTCATTGGGAAGCAACTAGAAGTACGAGTCAATATGGATTATCCTTCCCACATGTTCATCAAGTATCTAAAGAATTGACTAAACAAGAAACGACATTGAGAAGAAAACGAGAAGATATTACGATAACTACAACAGTAAATTTAATGCAAAACGTAAATTTAAAATAGAAAAGGTGTTACTATGACGATGAAATATGTTAGTAACGAAGAAATAATTCGAACTGCTAGAAAAAATCTTTCACAAGGCTCTTGGGATTATTTGATTGGTGGATCTGAATCAGAAACTACTATGAGAAGAAATAGGCTTGCATTTGATCGCTTAGCGTTTCGACCCCGAGTATTAGTAGATGTGTCAAAAATAATTACATCAAGCACATTCTTAGGACTGAATGCAAAAATACCTGTAATTTTAGCTCCTATTGGATCTCAAGAAACATTTACTCAAGAAGGTGCTGCTGCGGCTACAAAAGCTGCTAGCGAATTTGGTGTAGTTGATGTAATAAGTTCTGTTAGTTCTCCCACTTTAGAAGAAATATCAAAAGCTGCTAATAATCCAAAAATATTCCAGTTATACATTCATGGAGATTGGAATTGGATTACTTCTATGATTAATCGTGTGAAAGAATCTAAATATAAAGCTCTTTGTATAACAGTTGATACAGCTCATTATAGTAGAAGAGAAAGACCAATGATGACTAGGTTTTTTCCTCATTCTAGAAGAACGCCTCCTAGTCCAGAATATGCTGCCTCTGTAACATGGGAAACTATTGATAAAATCAAAGATTATGCCGATATACCATTACTTTTAAAAGGTATTGCAACTGCAGAAGATGCAAAACTTGCTATAGAACATGGAGCTAATGTTATTTGGGTATCAAACCATGGTGGGCGTCAATTGGATTATGGTCAGGGGAGTATGGAAATGCTTCCGGAAATCGTAAATGTTGTACAAGGAAAAGCAGAAATAGTACTTGATGGAGGTATTCAAAGAGGAAGTGATATCGCCAAAGCATTGGCACTAGGTGCTAATGCAGTAGCTATCGGGAAAATGCAATGCCTTGGACTTGCTGCTGACGGGAAAGAAGGATTGATAAGAGTTTTAGAAATACTTGAAGAAGAATTGATAATAGCAATGGCTTTACTAGGAGTCACATCAGTTGATCAACTGTCTCCAAATTATATTTGTAAATCAGAATCCACAACACAACCCCATGAAATGAGTACTTGGGTCAATATACCAGAAAATCAAATAAAATAAATGGTACTCAATCAAGATAAACCTTCAAAACGTTTAGAATTTTATTCTGGGGTTAAATCGGTATCACCTATATTAATCGGAGTAATCCCATTTGGTTTAGTATTTGGCATTTTAGGATTAGAATCAGGTCTCACCTCTCTCCAAACATTCTTAATGTCATCAATAATTTTTGCTGGTGCAAGCCAAGTTGCTTTTGTTCAACTAGTTTCAAATGGAACTCTCCCAATAATAACAATAATTTCTGTGGGAATTATTAATCTTCGTCATTTTTTATATAGTGCTGCTCTGTCCAAATATTTAGGACACCTACCAATAAAATGGAAGATTCCTTTAGCATACTTAATAACTGATGAGGCTTTTGCTGTAACAATAAAAAGAATGATAAATGGAAAAGAGTCTATATTTTCACATTATTATCTCCTAGGAAGTGGAATAACTCTGTGGCTGACATGGCAAACCTCTACACTAAGTGGTATTTTACTAGGCAAAACAATCCCAGAAGAATTTAATCTAGGATTCACCATTCCTCTTGTCTTTCTTTCACTAATAGCTCCAAATGTAATCAAATATAAAAGCCATGCTTTATGTGCTTTAGCAGCTGGCAGCTTTGCTGTCATATTTCATAGCTTACCTTCAAATATTTGGATAATATTAGCTTCGCTTATTGGTTTACTCACAGCAGCATTTGTAAATAAAATTGAATTGAATATACAAAAGAAAATTTCATGATTTGGCTGACCATTGTGGTATCAGGTCTTATAACATTTGTATTAAGATTTTTTGCAATATTTCAAGTTAAAAATTCTAATATACCGCAATGGTTAGAAAATATTTTGAAATATGTTCCTACTGCTGTCTTATCAACTTTAATATTTCCAGAAGTATTATTTAATGATTCAAATTCAATACAATTAATAGAAAATCCTAAGATACTAGCAGCATCTTCAGCTTTATTAGTGACTATATTAACAAAAAATGTCATCATAACAATAATTACTGGGATGTTAGTTCTTTGGATTTTAACGCTAAACTAGAAAGTTATTTTTTCTACTACCTGGAGTAATTTTATGATAAGTTATGCTGAATATTTAGAATGTACAAATTGTAATAAAACTTTTGATTACATAACTCCATATAGAACATGTAATGATTGTGGAAAAGTATTATATGTTAGATATGATATCAATAAAGCCAAAATAAATTTTGATAGAAATATTCTTTCCACCCGAATTAATTCAATGTGGCGCTATTTTGAAATGATGCCTATAAAAAATGAAGAAAATATAGTTTCTCTAGGTGAAGGTATGACTCCTCTTTTAAGTGTACCAAACTTAAGTAAATCTCTTGGTTGTTCACAAATATATATAAAGGACGAAGGTTGTAATCCAACTGGGTCATTTAAAGCTAGAGGTTTATCAGCAGCTGTTTCTCGAGCAAAAGAGCTTGGTCTTTCAAAATTAACTATACCTTCTGCAGGTAACGCTGGTGGCGCCCTTTCATCGTACTGTGCTCGGGGAAACATGGAAGCGCATGTATTCATGCCCAAAGATGCTCCTACAGCTAATAAGAGAGAAAGTTTGGATTCAGGAGCTAATGTTACTTTAATTGATGGACTAATATCTGACGCAGGCAAAATTTCTAGAGAAAAAGCACAAAAAAATGGCTTGTTTGACGTATCTACATTACAAGAACCCTATCGAGCCGAGGGTAAAAAAACTATGGGGTATGAAATAGCAGAACAATTAAATTGGACTACTCCAGACGTTATTATTTACCCTACAGGTGGTGGTACAGGTCTAATTGGTATATGGAAAGCATTTCAAGAGATGTATGAATTAGGATGGATAGATAAACCCAAAACAAAAATGATATGTGTCCAAGCATCTGGGTGTGCTCCAATAGTAAAAGCTTATGAATCAGGGGAAACAAATGCAACAATGTGGGAGAATGCTTCTACCTTTGCATCAGGAATCCGTGTACCTGCAGCTATTGGAGATTATTTAATTCTTAATGCAATTAGAGAAAGCAATGGAACAGCTTTAACAGTAACAGATCAAGAGATGATTGATTGTATTCAAATGATAGCATCAAAAGAAGGAATTTACCCAGCACCTGAAGGAGCTGCCACTCTCGCTGGATTAAAGCATCTTCTAAAATCAAATATCGTCAATCCTGAAGAAAAAATTGTTCTTATGAACACCGGAAATGCCTATAAATATTTAGATATGTGGAAATCTTAACCTTTAAAGTTATATGTATATTCTTCTATAACACCTTGTTTAGGATCAAATCCAAGACCTGGCGTCTGAGGTAAAATTACTTGACCATTATCTGGTGATGGTGCTCCATCAAAGTATTGTTCGATAATTTTCCATCCCTGCCAATGAAACTCTATTCGACCACCATTAGGTACTCCTGCATGTAAATGCATATTTATGTGAGGCCAATTCCCTCCCATATTTAGTGGAATATTGAATGCTTGTGCTAACCCTGCAGCCTTTATACCGCCAGTAAATCCACCAATATCTCTAACGTTAGGTTGTAAAATATCTACAGAGTCATTCATAATAAACTCTCTATAATGAATGAGATCATTAGTCCCTGTACTCCCCGCTGCTATCGGGATATTGCAATCTCTGCGTAGCTGTGCCATTAATCTTGCATCAGCTTGAACAACTGGATCTTCAAACCATGTTAAATCAAATTGTTCGAGGGCTTTGGCTAATTTTAAAGCTTGTGGTAGAGTTGCACATTTATTTGCATCAATCATAAGTTCTACTTTATCACCTATAGCGTCTCTAACAGCACCTACCCTTTCAATATCAATATTAATATCATCTTCAGTTGGGCGACCCATAACTTCACCCATTGTAGGTTGAGAAGAAGCAGCAACAACCATTTTGAGTCTAGTTTGCCCCATGTCTAGCAATGTTTTAGCAACGGTTACTAATTCTTCTATATTATAAGTTCCTAATCCAAATGTAATATATACAGGTAATACATCATTGCATCCTCCCAATATCTTCCAAATTGGCTGATTACTAAACTTACCTTTTATGTCCCATAAAGCTATATCTAACAAGCTTAAAGCATTACTAAAGACACCTGTAAAAGCTTTTGTGGATAAATTCCAAAGAACCTCTGATCTAATATTCTCTATTCTCAAAGGATCCGTACCTTCAATCAATGGTTTTACTTCTAAATTTATGAAGTCCCTTATTGCATAAGGCATTGCATATGCGGACATTGCATGTCCAAAAAAACCATCATCTGTCTCAATGGTAACAATAGTTGCCATTGCATGGGATTCAGGTTTTAATGGATAACTAAAAGGTAATCGCAAAACACGAGAATCAACTTTAGTAATTTTCATAAAAAACTCTCTCCTAACATTTTTTATAATTTTCACATTTGTTCAAGAATTAGATTATGCCAAGCATCTACTTTTGCTTTCCAATCAGGTGGAATCAGTATTGTGCAATCCATTTGGACAATTAGACTAGGGCCTTGAAAATAATTACCTGGTTGTAGTTTATTTCTTTCATAAATTTTTGAATTCAATATTCCTGCATTAACAAATCCAATATTAGCATTCCCAGATTCTTGTGCGATACGATTAATAATTTTTTGTGGTTGGATTTCTATTTTTTTTGTTAAACCAATCACTCTTAATCTCAAATTCACAACCTCAATAGTTTGTGTATCATCATTATATCCAAATCTTTCAAAGTGATTTTTATTAAAGCTTGATTTAATATCAGAAATAAAATTGTTCTCATTTTCTGGACAATCTATTGTTAATTCAAAAGATTGTCCACGATATCGAACATCAAGTAATTTTTGCACAATAGTATCAGTTTGATTAAAACCTTCTTGCTCTAAGTCATACAAACCATTTTCTTCCATAGGTTTATATAAATTTCGTATAGAAATATAATCAAATTTATCTTCAGCAAGCATTATTGTCTTAACATAATCTTTTTCAACATCAGCAATTGCTACTCCCAACGCAGACAAAACGCCAGGGTATTGAGGTACCAAAACACGGGGAATACTTAGTTCACCTGCCAACTCACATGAATGAATTGGTCCTGATCCACCAAAAGCAACTAATGTAAAATCCCTTGGATCATATCCTCTTTCGAGTGACACCTTTCTAACAGCTCTTTCCATATTTGAATTAACAATTTTTAAAACACCTAAAGATATCTCTGTCAAATTAAAATCTAATTTATCGCCAAGTACACCAAGAGCTGCAACACTACGTGATTTATTCAAAGTCATTCTACCACCAAGAAAATAATCAGAGGAAACTCTTTCCAATACTAAGTTCGCATCTGTAACTGTAGGTTTTGTACCTACACCATAGCAAGCTGGACCTGGTTTAGAAGAAGCTGATTCTGGACCTACACTCAATGAATTCCCTGAGTCTATATATGCAATAGATCCACCACCTGCACCAACTGTTACAATATCAATCATTGGCACACTTATAGGAAGCCCATCTATCTTAGTTTGTGTAGATTTCTGTATTTCTCCAGGACATAAAGACACATCTGTAGATGTACCTCCCATATCTAACGTAATTATATGGTCATATCCAGCCAATTGAGATATCCAAAACGACCCAACAACACCACCTGCTGGTCCACTTAACATTGTGCGTACAGGCTGGCTCCTAGCTTGCTTAGATGAAATTGCTCCACCAGAAGACTGCATAATTCTTAGCTTTGAATTATTAATCTTACCTTCTAAATTGCCAAGATAATTATCAATTATAGGGCCTACATATGAATTTACAACGACTGTACTTGTCCTTTCATATTCTCTAAACTCTGGTAAAACTTGACTAGAAATAGATTTATAAAGTTTTATATTATTATCTGCTAACTTTTGATTTATAAAATCTTCATGCAAAGAGTTTTGAAAAGAAAATAAAAGACTTACTGCAATCGATTCAATACCGCTTTTTTTAATTAAATCAATTATTTCATCTAAATTATCAGCATCAAGTGCGAAAATAATATTACCATCTTTATCAATTCGTTCTTGTATACCCCATATATGATTATCAAGAATTAAAGGTTGTGGTTTATCTTGATTTAAATCATAAAGAGATACACGATTTTGCCTACCAATGGACAACACATCTTCAAAACCCTTAGTCGTAATTAAACCTGTCTTCGCGCCTTTTCTTTCTAAAAGTGCGTTCGTTGCAACAGTGGTTCCATGTGCAATTGTATCCACGTTCAATTTATCTAAATCTGTGAGTCCATTAATAATCGCAATTGAAGGATCTTCAGCATTTGAAAGAATTTTATGTATGGAAAATTTGCCATCTGAAATCAATATAAAATCAGTAAAAGTTCCACCACAGTCTATTCCTATTCTTTCTAAATTCATCCTAATACCCCTAAGTAAATTACTCTTATATATTTATTCTACTAGGAATTGTTTTGTTCAACAAAAAGGCTTCAATATTCTTTGCAGCAGCAATTGCCATTTTTTTCCTTGTTTCAATACTAGCACTACCAATATGTGGTGTAACAACAAAATTTTCCAAAGATAATAATGGATGGTTCATATTTAACGGCTCAGGTTCAGTAACATCTAGTGCAGCACCTGCTATTTGTTTATTTACTAATGCTATATATAAACTTTCCATATCAATAATTGGACCACGAGCTGTATTAACAATTATTGCATTCTCTTTCATGATTTCAAATTGTTCTTTGCCAAATAAATGATTTGTTTCAGCCGTAAGAGAAGTATGTATACTAATGAAATCAGCTTTCGAAATAGCTTCATCAAAGTTTGGAATAAATTTTAGACCCAATTCATTTTCTAAATCTGGTTTCTGTGTACGTGAATAGTAAGATAGATCCATATTAAAACCAAAAGCTCGACGACACACTTCTGCTCCAATCCTACCTAATCCTACAACTAATAAATTCATACCGTGAACATCATATCCTAACAGAGTAGAAGGATGCCAATGTGTCCAGTTACCAGCACGCACAAATTTATCGCCCTTTACAATATTTCTTGCTAATGAAATCATAAGTCCAAAAGCAAGATCAGCAGTTGTTTTGCTTAACACATCGGGAGTATTGCACATAATAATTCCATATTTCGTTGCCAAGTTTATATCAAAATTATCATAACCAACAGCATAATTTGATACTATTTGTAAAGAATCTTTCCCTGATTCTAAAACTTCATAATTAATTTGGTCTTCTATAGTTGTAAAAAACCCTATACATTCAGATGCTTTTTTAATCATAACTTCTTGCGGAGGTTTAGTTTCTTTTGGCCATATTTCTATTTCCGAAACACTACTAAGTATTTCTTGAGCTTCACGTGGAATAGTACGAGTGACAAAAACTTTAGGTAAGCCCATATGCCCTCCTGATCTTAAGTTAATATAATGCATAGTTTTTTTATCATATTACAAATAATTCTTATGATATACTAGATTCCATCAAAATATTCAGCGGAGGAAATATATGGCACTTTTGCTAGGAGACTCAGAAATCAATAATTTACTAACCATGGATGATGTAGTAAATACTATGGAAAACGCTTTTAATGAGATTGGCAAAGGGCTTACTTGGAACCGACCTAGATCAAGAATTAGACTTCCTCGAGGATTTCATCACCTTATGGCAGCCTCACTCTCTGAACCAAACGTATTTGGCTTGAAAACTTATACCAGCTTCCGTAAAGGTATTCGATTCATGACCTTACTCTATGATGGGGAACAGGGCGACCTACTCTGTATAGTCCAAGGCGGAAGATGTTCTCAAATGAGAACAGGAGCGGTAAGTGCTGTTGGAACTAAATACATGTCTAATGAAGATAGTAAAACCGTTGGTATCATAGGTACAGGTTTTCAAGGTAGAGCTCAATTAGAAGGTGTATGTACAGTTAGGAATATTACATCAATTAAAGCTTATGATAGAGATAATGAAGCTTGTGAAAATTTTTGTAGAGAAATGTCAAAAGTTTTGAATATAGAAATTACTCCAGTTAAAGAGCCTGAAGAGTGTATTTCCGATTCAGATATTGTAATAACTATGACAACTGCGAGAGAACCAATATTGTTTGGTTCATGGTTAAAAGAGGGAATGCATATCAATGCTGCAGGAAGTAATCATTGGATAAGACGTGAAGTGGATGATGAAGTTATCAAAAAAGCAAATTCAGTTGTAGTTGATAGTAAGGAAGATGCTTATGTTGAAGCTGGAGATTTATTATACCCCATAGAAAGAGGTATAATTCGTTGGGACCAGATTCATGAACTAGCTGACTTGGTATCTGGAAAAGTTGTCAGCCGAAAATCTAGTTCTGATATTACTTTATTTGAATCCCAAGGAATAGCAATAAGTGATATAGCAACAGCAGCACTTGCCTATGAAAGAGCGAAAGCTGAAGGCTTAGGTCAAGAAATACCATTAGAATTATAAATTTTTGGAGGATAAAACCATGCCAACAATAGAAGAATTAAAAGCATTAGCAATTCAAGAAATAGATAAAAGAAAAGACGAAATCATCGGTCATGCAAAACATATACTAAATAATCCAGAAGTTGGGTTTACTGAATTTAAAACATCCAAGTATGTTAGTGAAATTTTCTCTAAACTTGGTATAGAGCATGATGCTAATTTAGCTTTAACTGGCTTAAAAGGAAATATAGATTGTGGTGCTGGAGATGGTCCTAATGTTTCAGTAATAGGGGAATTGGATTCCTTAAGAGTTTTTGAGCATCCTATCCATGATCCAACCACAGGTGCAGCACATGCATGCGGTCATCATTGTCAAATAGGTAGTATGTTAGGTTCTGTAATAGGACTTTTAGTTCCCGAAGTAAGAAATAATTTAAGTGGATCAATTATACCTATAGCTGTTCCTGCAGAAGAATTTATTGATGTCGAACAACGAATGCAACTGAGAGACGACGGTAAAATAGAATTTATGGGTGGAAAACAAGAATTTATTAAACTTGGTGTATTTGATGATGTAGATATGGCTATGATGTGTCACACATCAGCTACAAATACAACTTTTGGTGTTGGAGGAACAAGTAACGCCCACATAGTAAAATATGTCCAATTTACAGGTCAAGCTGCTCATGCTGGTGGATCTCCACATCTGGGAATTAACGCATTAAATGCAGCAATGATCGCCCTTTCTGGAATCAATGCTAACAGAGAAACATTTAAAGATACTGACACTGTACGTGTCCACGGGATATTAACCCGCGGCGGACAAGCAGTAAGCTCTATTCCTTCTAACGTAACTTTAGAATGGAGGGTTCGTTCTGGAACCTTAGATGCAGTAGTTGCTAATAGTACAAAAGTAGATAGATGCTTCACTGCAGGCGCTATGGCTGTAGGTGCTAAAGTTTCAATTACAAATATACCTGGATACATGCCGAGACTCGATAACCCTCAATTACAAGAACTATTTTTAGATAATGCTGGTACGCTTACTGATAAAAACGATATCGACATAATTGATAATTCTTATAACGGTGGCGGCTCTACTGATATGGGCGATTTATCCCAAATTATGCCAACTCTTCACCCTTATGTCGGTGGAGGAGATGGTGTCGGACATAGTGAAACATATCTGATTCACGATTATGAAAAAGCTGTTATACAACCTGCTAAAGCTATGGCATGTGTGGTTATTGATTTATTATCAAATAATGCTGCAAAAGCAAAAGAAATTAAAGATAAACATTCATATAACATGACTGCAAGCCAGTATTTACAATTTCAAAGAGACCGTGCTGAAGTTATTACATATTCTGCTGAAAATTAATTAAATGCAAATATTTTCTTTATGGATACAACTTGGAATTTCCACTCTGATAATTTTATATGCATCAAATTTTCTTGCACAAACTGCAGATGAAATTGCTGACATAACTGGTTTAGGAAGATCTATAATAGGGGTCGTTTTGCTAGCCACAGCAACTTCACTTCCTGAATTAGGAACAGGTGTAAGTAGCATTGTACTATTTAATGAGGTGGATTTAGCAGCTGGGGATGTATTTGGTAGTTGTGTCTTTAACTTATTAATTATTGGTATACTTGATTTATTTTGGAGAAATAAGCCGATTCTATCAGCCGTAGGGA